>ERZ724505.815-NODE-815-length-18599-cov-5.124137_pt1 | contig 18599 bp, 17 predicted proteins | sample MGYA00376038_ERZ724505 | MGnify/ENA primary metagenome ERZ724505 (study PRJEB28724, sample SAMN07190884) | wastewater metagenome | isolation source: effluent of sewage treatment plant in Hong Hong | place: Hong Kong | collected 2016-03-17 ... | reverse complement strand
ATCGGAATCACCGCGGTGTGGCGAATGCTGCCGCCGGTGAATACCGAGATGTCGGTAGTGCCGCCGCCGATATCGACCAGACACACGCCCAGATCCTTCTCGTCTTCCGACAGCACGGCGGTGGCCGAAGCCAGCGGTTGCAGGATCAGATCCGACACTTCCAGACCGCAGCGACGCACACACTTCATGATGTTCTGCGCCGCCGATACGGCGCCGGTAACGATGTGCACTTTCACTTCCAGACGCACGCCAGCCATGCCCAGCGGCTCTTTCACGTCTTCCTGGCCGTCGATGATGAATTCCTGCGGCAGAATGTGCAGAATCTGCTGATCGGTCGGAATGTTGACCGCGCGCGCAGTCTCGATCACCCGGTCAACGTCGGCCTGACTGACCTCTTTATCCTTGATCGCCACCATGCCGTGCGAGTTGAAGCTCTTGATATGGCTGCCGGAAACGCCGGTAAATACCTGCTGGATCTTGCAGTCGGCCATCAGTTCGGCTTCTTCCAGCGCGCGCTGGATCGCGGTGACGGTCGATTCGATGTTGACCACCACACCCTTTTTCAGGCCGCGCGACGGCGCCTGTCCCATACCGACGATTTCCAGCCGGCCGTCGGGCTGGATATCGGCAACGATGGCAACGATCTTCGAAGTGCCGATATCGAGGCCAACCAGCAGGTTTTTGTTGTCCTTCACTTTGTTCACTTGATTAAACTCCCAACTTCCTGTTCATCAGGTCGCGGACTTGTCCTGCGACTTGGGCTGCTGCGTCGCGGGCGCAGCCGGTTTGTTCGTTGTACTCGCCGCCGGCTTTTTCGCCGCTGGCCTGGGTGCCGCCACCATGCCCGCTTTGAGCGGCTTCGGCTTGTAATCCGGCATGCGTACCGCAAAACCGTTCGGATAACGCAAATCCACGTATTCCACGTTGCGGTTCAGGCTGCCGAGCGTCGCCGGATAGGCTTCGACAAACTTCGTCAGCCGCTGTTTCATCTGCTCGCGCCCCACTTCCAGATGCGCGCCATCGTCCAGCTTGACCACCCAGGCGCGGCGCGCCGACAGCGACAGCTCGACCGGCTTCTTGTGGATCGGTGTCAGTATCGTGCGCACATCCACCAGGCCGCGTGCCAGTTCGCCTTCCATCCCTTGCGGGCCGTTCAGCACCGGCAGCTCGTCGTTGCTGGCGGCGTCGAACAGCTCGCCATTGCTGTTGACCAGTGCCTGCGAACCCCAGCGCGCCAGCACCACATGCTCTTCCAGCGCGATCTCCAGCCGTGCCGGCCAGCGCCGCCGCACCGATACGCTGCGCACCCACGGCAGTTTTTCAAACGACTTGCGCGTGTGGTCCAGATCCAGGGTAAAAAACGTACCCTTCAATTCATGCTTGACGATGTACTGCACCTGCTCGCGCGTGATGTGCTGCAGATCGCCGGTAACCACGATCTGCTTGACCGGGAACACCGGCAGATGCACCACCACGAACAACAGCGCGTACAGCATCAGCAGCGCCGCCAGCGCATACAGCAGGTTGGCCAGCCACATCAGCAGCGCCGGCTTGTCCCACATGCCGAAGCCGATAAGCACACGACCGCCGGGCTTGGCCATCTGTACTCCCTCAGCCGACGTGCGCGGTGGCAAGGATTTGCAATACCAGCTGTTCGTAGCTGATGCCGCTGGCCTTGGCCGCCATCGGGAACAGGCTGTGGCTGGTCATGCCCGGTGCGGTATTCACCTCCAGCAGATAGGCCTTGCCCGCCTCGTCCATCAGGAAATCCACCCGGCCCCAGCTGCTGCCGCCGATACCCCGGAATGCTTTCTTCACCAGCGCACCGATTTCCGCTTCACGCTCCGCCGACAGGCCGCTCGGGCAGCGATACACGGTGTCGTCGCGGAAATACTTGGCCTGGTAGTCGTAAAACTCGGTTGCCGGCTCGATCTTGACGAACGGCAACGTGCGCTCGCCCAGCACCGCCGCGGTGTATTCACCACCGCCGATAAACTGCTCGGCCAGCACCAGCTTGTCGTACTTGCGCGCCTGCTCGTAAGCGGCTTTCAGCTCGCCGGGCTGTTTCACTTTGGTGACGCCGATACTCGAACCTTCGGTCGCCGGTTTGACGAAAATCGGCAAGCCCAGCCGTGCTTCGACCGCGGCGAAATCGCTGCTGTCGTCGAGCAGCTCGAAATCCGGAATCGGCAGACCGAGCGCCTTCCACACCAGCTTGGTGCGCAGCTTGTCCATACCGATTGCCGATGCCAGCACACCGCAGCCGGTGTACGGAATACCCAGCACTTCCAGCGCACCCTGTACCGTGCCGTCCTCACCGAACGGGCCGTGCAGGATCAAGAACGCGCGCGCGAAACCTGCGCTTTTCAGTTCCGCCAGCGGGCGCTCGGCCGGGTCGAACGCATGCGCGTCAACGCCCTGCGCACGCAACGCCGCCAACACGCCGCTGCCGCTCATCAGCGACACCTCGCGCTCCGACGATTTGCCGCCGAAGATCACCGCCACTTTGCCAAATGCCTTTACATCCACCGTCACTGCTGCCATTCCTCAAGTCTTGTTGCCGACAATGCGCACATCGCATTGCAGACGCACTCCAAATTTTTCCTGCACCCGCTCGGCCACCAGGTCGATCAGGCGCTCGATATCGCTGGCGCTGGCGTCGCCGCCGTTGATGACGAAATTCGGATGCCGCTCCGACACCCGTGCCCCGCCCAGCCTTGCACCTGCCATGCCGGCCAGCTGGATCAGCCGTGCGGCAAAATTGTCCTGCGGATTGCGGAACGCCCGACCGGCATTCGGCATATCCAGCGGCTGGCTGTCGCGGCGCTTGGCGATGAATTCATGCACCGTGCGCATCGCCGCCGAACCATCCGCCTCGCGCAGATCGAACCATGCGCCGGCAAACCACTCGCCCACCTCGATCAACGGCTCGACCCGCCGATAACCCACCTCGAATTCGGCGTGGCTGCGCTGGATCAGCTCACCGCGCCGGTTCAGCATGTTCACCCGGTCGATGCAGTCCCAGCTTTCCGAGCCGAAACAGCCGGCGTTCTGCGCCACACAGCCGCCCACCGTGCCCGGAATGCCGGCGAGGAACTCCAGCCCGGTCAGCCCGTTGGCGGCAGCAAACTTCGCCAGCTGCGTTGCCGCCACGCCAGCTTCAGCGTACACCTGCCGATAACCGTGTGCGGGCGGCGCCAGCTCGATCTGCAATTTCTGCAAGCCGGCAGTAAAGATCACCGTGCCATCGAACCCGCCATCGCGCACCAGCAGATTGCTGCCGTTGCCGACCAGCAGCAGCGCCGCATCGGCCGGCTGCCGGCGCACGAATTCACGCAGATCGTCGCAGTCGGCCGGCCAGTAGGCCGCGCTGGCCATGCCGCCGGCGTGCCAGCTGACATGGCGCGCCATGGCGACCTGTTGTTCGAGCCGGCCGCGCAATTGCGCCATGCTTACAACTCGCCCCGTTCTACCCGGCCCGGCACGCCGCCGATCGAACCGGCGCCCATGGTGATCACGACATCGCCGCTCTGGGCAAAATCCATGATGGCCTTGGGCATTGCGTTGATATCCTCGACGAACAACGGCTCCACCTTGCCCGCCACCCGTACCGCGCGCGCCAGTGCACGGCCGTCGGCGGCAACAATCGGTGCTTCGCCGGCAGCATAGACTTCCGCCAGCAGCACTGCGTCGGTAGTTGACAGCACTTTGACGAAATCCTCGAAACAATCGCGAGTGCGGGTATAGCGATGCGGCTGGAACGCCAGCACCAGCCGCCGCCCCGGAAACGCACCGCGTACCGCGGCCAGCGTTGCCGCCATTTCCACCGGATGGTGGCCGTAATCGTCGATCAGGGTGAAGCTGCCGCCATTGCCCAACGCAATCTCGCCATAACGCTGGAAGCGCCGGCCGACGCCGCGGAATTCCTTCAACGCGCGCTGGATCGCCGCTTCGTCGGCACCGGCTTCGAGCGCAATGGCAATGGCCGCCAGCGAATTCAACACGTTGTGCAGCCCCGGCAGATTCAGCTCCACCGGGAAACGGTGCGGCTCGCCGTTCATCCATTCGACGTCGAAATGCATCTGCCCGCCGACGGCATGTACATTGGTGGCACGCACTTGCGCGTCGTCGCCAAAGCCGTAGGTGGTGATCGGCTTGCTGATCGCCGGAATGATCTCGCGCACGTGCGGATCGTCAACACACAACACTGCCATGCCGTAGAACGGCAGATGCTGGATGAAATCGATGAACGCCTGTTTCAGCTTGCCGAAATCATGGTCATAGGTATCCATGTGGTCGGCGTCGATATTGGTGACTACCGCCATCACCGGGTTCAGGTACAGGAACGACGCATCCGATTCGTCGGCCTCGGCCACCAATAATTCGCCCTTGCCCAGTTTGGCATTGGTGCCGGCCGCTTCCAGCTTGCCGCCGATGACATAGGTCGGATCGAGCCCGGCCTCACCGAGAATCGAAGCTACCAGGCTGGTAGTAGTGGTTTTGCCGTGGGTACCGGCAATCGCAATGCCCTGGCGCAGCCGCATCAATTCCGCCAGCATCATCGCGCGCGGCACAACCGGAATCTTGCGTGCCTTGGCTTCCAGCACTTCCGGATTGTCTTCCCTGACCGCAGTCGAGGTCACCACCACATCGGCATCGGCAACCTGCTCGGCCGCATGGCCGGCAAATACCCTGGCACCAGCCGCCTTGAGGCGTTTGGTGGTGGCGTTACTGCCCAGATCCGAGCCGCTGACGCTGAAGCCCTGATTCAGCAATACCTCGGCAATGCCGCTCATGCCGACGCCGCCGATGCCTACGAAATGAATGCGCTTGACCTTGTGTTTCATGATTTCGCCAGTTCCAGGCAAGTCACCGCAACATCGTCGGTTGCGTGCGGCTTGGCCAGTTTGCGCGCTGCCAGCGCCATGTTGAGCAATTTGTCGCGGTTCAGTCCGCGCAGCAGCGTCGCCAGTTGTTCGGGGTTCATGTCGCGTTGCTGCAGCAGCACGGCGGCATGGTTGTCGGCCAGATAGCGGGCGTTGCCGGTCTGGTGGTCGTCCACCGCATGCGGGTATGGCACCAGCACGCTGGCGACACCGGCTGCGGCCAGTTCGGCCACGGTCAACGCGCCGGCGCGGCAGATCACCAGATCGGCATCGGCGTACGCTTGCGCCATATTGTCGATGAACGCCACGCAACTGGCCTCGACACCGGCCTGCGCGTAATTGGCGCGCAACGCATCGATATTTTTCACGCCGGCCTGATGCGTTACCTGCGGCCGCTCGGCTGGCGGGATCAGCGCCAGTGCTTTGGGCACGTTGTCGTTCAGCGCCACGGCACCGAGGCTGCCGCCGACCACCAGTACTTTCAACGCTCCGCTGCGGCCGACGAAACGTTGCGCCGGTTCGGCCACTGCGGCGATATCGGCACGTACCGGGTTACCCACCAGCCGGACCTTGCCGCCAAGGCGGAAAGCACTCGGGAACGCCGTCAGGATTGCATCCGCCACCGCCGCCAGCACCTTGTTGGTCAGGCCAGCGACCGAATTCTGTTCATGCACCACCAGCGGCTTGCCCAGCAGCGTTGCCATCATGCCGCCAGGGAAAGCGGTATAACCGCCGAAACCGGCGACCACTGCCGGCTGATACTTGCGGATCAGACCGACGCTCTGGCGGAATGCGTTCAGCAACACCAGCGGCAGTGTCAGCCAGCGCTTGATGCCATTGCCGCGCATGCCGGCGATATCCAGCGTTTCCAGTTTGTAGCCGCGCTGCGGCACCACGCGCGCTTCGATGCCAGCGTCGGTGCCGAGCCAGACCACGTTCCAGCCACGCGCCCTCATCGCGTCGGCCAGCGCCAGAGCAGGGAATACGTGGCCGCCGGTGCCGCCGGCCATGATCATGATGGTCTGGCCGTTCATACGCTGTAGCCCCGCATCAGCTGGCGGTTTTCCCAATCCACGCGCAGCAGCACACCAAGTGCGATCAGGTTGGCGACAATACCCGAGCCGCCGAACGACAGTAGCGGCAAGGTCAGGCCCTTGGTCGGCAGCAGGCCCATGTTCACGCCCATATTGATGAACGACTGCACGCCAAACCAGACGCCGATTCCTTGCGCCACCAGCGCATTGAAATCGCGGCCCAATTTGCTCGCCTGCATGCCGATATGAAACGTACGCAGGATCAGGAAGGTGAACAGCAGCACCACGATGGTGACACCGACGAAACCCATTTCCTCGGCAATCACCGCCATCAGGAAATCGGTGTGCGCTTCCGGCAGATAGAACAGCTTCTCGACACTGCCGCCAAGACCGACGCCGCTCCATTCGCCACGGCCGAACGCGATCAGCGAGTGCGATAGCTGGTAGCCCTTGCCGTACGGATCGGACCACGGGTCCATGAAACCGAACAGGCGCTGGCGCCGATACGGCGATGCGAGAATGATGGTGGCAAAGCCGATCACCAGCATCACCACCAGCCCGGCGAACAGGCGCCAGTTGAAGCCGCCGAGAAACAGCGCCGCCATCGCGATCGAAGTAATCACCGCAAATGCGCCGAAGTCCGGCTCCGACAGCAGCAGGAAGCCGGTAAACAGCATTACCAGGAACATCGGGAAGAAGCCTTTGACCAGGCTATGCATGTACGATGCCTTGCGTACCGTGTAGTCGGCGGCATACAGCACGACGAAGAACTTCATCAGCTCGGACGGTTGCAGGTTGATCACCATCAGCGACAGCCAGCGCTTCGAGCCGTTCACTTCTTTCCCGACGTGCGGAATCAGCACCATGATCAGTAACACCGAACCGATCAGGAACAGGTACGGCGAATACTGCTGCCACATGCGCATCGGTACCTGAAACGCAGCCACCGCCGCGGCCAGCGCCACCAGCAGGAACACGCCGTGACGCACCGCGAAATAGGTTGCCTTGTAGCCGGTATCCTTGTCGCCTTCGGCCATCGCAATCGAGGCTGAATAAACCATGACAAAACCGATCGCCAGCAGCACCAGCGTGATCCACACCACGGCCTGATCGTAGGCCGACGGGGTACGCGGCTTGCGCAGGCCGGCATAGAGTTTCTGTGCCGAGGCAATCATGCATGCGCTCCCGGCAGGCTTTTGACTGCGGCGATGAAGACTTCGGCGCGGTGAGCATAATTGCGGAACATGTCGAGACTGGCGCAGGCCGGCGACATCAAGACCGCGTCGCCGCCATGAGCGAGACGCGCCGCTTCGGCTACTGCGGCATCCATGTCGGCGGCATCGAGCAGCGGCACCTTGCCGCCGGCAAGAGCCCCGCGCAAGCGCGGGCCATCGCGGCCGATCAACACTACGGCACGGCAGATACGCTCTACCGCAGGCTGCAGCGGAGTAAAATCCTGCCCCTTGCCGTCGCCGCCGGCAATCAACACCACCGGTTGCTGCATGCCATTCAGCGCAGCCACGGTAGCGCCAACGTTAGTGCCCTTGGAGTCGTCGTAATAAGCCACGCCATTAACGCTGGCAACGAATTCCACCCGATGCGCCAAGCCCTTGAAGCGACGCAGGGTTTCCAGAATCGACTCATCGCCGATGCCGATTGCGTGGCACAGCGCCGCAGCCGCCAGCGCGTTGGCGGCATTGTGCAGGCCGATCAATTGCATGTCGCCGACCGGCAACAGCGGCTGGCTGCCGCGTGCCAGCCACAATTCGTCGTGGCGTCTGGTCAGGCCATAATCCACATCGCTGGCAGCGCTATCCAGGCCGAACCAAACGGTTGTGCGGCCGGCTTGCGCCATATTGCGGCACCATTGATCCTGGCGGTTCAACACCATCACGCCATCGCCATGGAAAATGCGCGCCTTGGCAGCGGCATATTCTTCCATGCCGTGGTAGCGATCCATGTGATCTTCGGTCACGTTCAGCACTACCGCGACATCCGGACGCAACGAATGTACGGTTTCGAGCTGGAAGCTCGACAGTTCCAGTACGAATACATCCGGCTGACGGCCATTGAGATTGCTCAGCGCATCCAGCACGCACAGGCCGATGTTGCCGGCAACCACGGTTTCCAGCCCGGCATCCATGCAGATCTGGCCAACCAGCGTGGTAACGGTGGTCTTGCCGTTGGCACCGGTAATGGCGATGACTTTGGATTTCCAGCCGCGAATGGTTGCGGCAAACAGCTCGATATCGCCGATCACCGGCAGGCCGCCGGCAATCGCTTCGGCAATCGCCGGGGTGGCGACCGGCACGCCCGGGCTGATTACCGCCAGGTCGCAGCCGGCAAAGGTGTCTTCGTTGAACGGGCCGGTGAACACCTCGGCATAGGTGAAATCGTTGCGCAGCTTGTCCAGGTGCGGCGGCACGCCGCGGCTGTCGGCAATGCGCACGCGCGCACCGCGCTCGTGCAGCCAGCGCGCGGCGGACAGGCCGGTTTCGCCCATCCCGAGTACGACTATTTTTTTGCCTGTATAGTCCATCGCCTTACCGCAGTTTCAATGTCGACAAACCGATCAGCACCAGTACGATGGTGATGATCCAGAAACGCACCACGACCTGCGTTTCCTTCCAGCCTTTCAGCTCATAGTGATGATGCAACGGCGCCATGCGGAACACGCGCCGGCCGGTAAGCTTGAACGAGCCGACCTGCACCATCACCGAAATCGCCTCCATCACGAACACCCCGCCCATGATGAACAGCACGATTTCCTGCCGCACGATCACCGCTACGGTACCGAGCGCCGCGCCCAGCGCCAGCGCACCGACATCGCCCATGAATACTTCGGCCGGATAGGCGTTGAACCAGAGAAAACCGAGACCGGCACCGCCGATCGCGGCGCAGAACACCGCCAGTTCGCCGGCTCCGGGAATATGCGGCAAGCCCAGATACTTGGCGAACAACGCGTGGCCGGCAACATAGGCAAAAATCGCCATTGCTGCGCTGACCATCGCCGTCGGCATGATCGCCAAACCGTCGAGGCCATCGGTCAGATTCACCGCGTTGCTGGTGCCGACAATCACGAAGTACGTCAGCACCACGAAGCCAATAGCGCCAAACGGATAGATGATGTGTTTGAAAAACGGCACGATGAATTCGGTATTGGCCGGCAAGGACGCGGTATTGGTCAGGAACAGCCCGGCGCCGATGGCGATGATCGACTGCCAGAACATTTTCGCCTTGCCCGACAGACCTTTCGGGTCCTTGTAGACCACCTTTTTGTAGTCATCGACAAAGCCGATCACGCCGGTCGCCAGCAATACGCCCAACACCAGCCACACATACTTGTTGGTCAAGTCGCCCCACAGCAAGGTGGTGATCGCAATCGACATCAGGATCAATACGCCACCCATGGTCGGTGTGCCAGCCTTGACCAGATGCGTCTGCGGGCCGTCGCTGCGCACCGCCTGACCGACCTTCATTGCGGTCAGCTTGCGAATCACCGCCGGGCCGAGCATCAGCGAGATGCACAGCGAGGTAGCCATCGCCAGCACCGCACGCAACGTCAGGTAATTGAACACATTGAATGCGCGGACTTCGTTGCCGAGCCATTGTGCGAGTAGTAGCAACATATTATTTCCCGCCTTCCGCAGTCAGCGCCGCAACCACCCGTTCCATGCGCATGAAACGGGAGCCTTTGACCAGTACCGTCACGCCCTTGCCGATTTGCGCCTGCAGATCGGCAAGCAATGCTTCGAGCGTGGCGTAATGCGTCGCGCCGGCACCGAATGCCGCTACCGCCTGTTGCGAGTTATCGCCGAGGCAGAACACGTGATCGACCCCGCGCTTGCGCGCCAGATTGCCGATGTCGTAATGCTGTGCGGCGGCGCTGGCGCCGAGCTCGCCCATATCGCCCAGCACCAGCCATTTCTTGCCCAGCTGCGCCGACAGCACGTTCAATGCCGCCGCCACCGAATCCGGATTGGCGTTGTAGGTGTCGTCGATCACGGTCGAACCGGCCACACCGGGCTTGCGCTGCAGACGCCCCTTGACGCCGGCAAAACCCGCCAGCCCCTTGACCACATCGGCCAGATCGATGCCCATCGCCAGCGTGACGGCGGTCGCTGCCAGTGCGTTGCGCACGTTGTGCAGCCCAGGCACCTGCAATGCCAGCGGCGCCGAGCCGATCGGCGTGTGCAGTGTCAATTCGCTGCCGTACACGCCAAGCTTGAAATCGCAATGCACATTGCCGGCCTGCAGCCCGAATTCGATGCGCTTGCGCTGCCCGGCCAATTCACGCCACATCGGTGCATGCGCGTCGTCGGCGTTGATCACGGCGATGCCGTCGGCTGGCAGGCCGGCGAAAATCTCGCCCTTGGCGCGCGCAACGGTCGCGACATCGCCAAGACCTTCCAGATGCGCCGCCTGGGCGTTGTTGATCACAGTCACGTTCGGCTGTGCCAGCTTGCTCAGGTAGGCAATCTCGCCCAGATGGTTCATGCCCATTTCCAGCACCGCGTAACGATGCTGGGCGCGCAGCCGCAACAGTGTCAGCGGCATGCCGATATCGTTGTTGAGGTTGCCGCGGGTCGCCAGCACCTGATCTTCGCCCACAGCGGCGTTGAGGATTGCGGCGACCATCTCCTTGACGCTGGTCTTGCCGTTGCTGCCGGTAATGCCGGCCACCGGCAGACTGAATCGTTGCCGCCAGCAGGCGGCCAGCTGGCCAAGCGCGACGTGCGTGTCGGCGACGCGCAACAGTGGCTGGCCGGGCTCTCCCTGATACCCTTGATTGACCAGTGCTGCTGCGGCGCCGTCGGCAAGCGCCTGGGCTACGAAGTCGTGGGCGTCGAAGCGCTCCCCTTTGAGCGCAATGAACAGATCGCCCGGCTCGACCGCCCGGCTATCGGTATTCACTCGACTGAACGACACATCCGGCGCGGAGGTTTCGCCTTGCAACGCTGTTGCCGCTTGCGCGAGCGTCATCATCGGCTGGGTCATGCTGCACCCCCACGCTTGGCCAGCGCCGCGCGTGCCACGGCGGCATCGCTGAACGGCAGTTTTACGGCTTGCACTTGCTGATATTCCTCATGACCTTTGCCGGCTAGCAGTACGATATCGCCAGACTGGGCTTGCTCTATGGCCCAGTCGATGGCGGCTGCCCGGTCTTGTTCCACTTTTGCGGCCTTGCCCATGCCAGTCAGAATCTGTTCGATGATGTGTTGCGGGTCTTCGCTGCGCGGGTTGTCGCTGGTCACCACCGCGACATCGGCCAGCCAGGAAACGGCCTTGCCCATCAGCGGGCGTTTGCCCGGATCGCGGTCACCACCACAGCCAAACACACAATACAACTTTGCCCCGGCCGGCTTGACCGCCTGCAGAGTGCTCAATACTTTTTCCAGCGCATCCGGCGTGTGCGCGTAATCGACCACCACCAGCGGCTCGTTGCCGCCGTGGTTGACGGTCTGCAGCCGCCCCGGCGCCGGCATGATCTGCTGCAGCGCCACCACCGCATCGGCCAGCGGCACCTGCAACGCCAGCATGCTGCCGAGCGCGGCAAGCAGGTTGGCGACGTTGAATTCGCCCAGCAGCCGGCTGCGCAACGGCGCTTCGCCCAGCGGGGTAACGACGGTCATGCTCACGCCGGCAGAATCGATTTGCAGATCGCGACAATGCAGATCGCCGGCCTGCAGACCATAACGCCATACCTTCACACCGGCACGTTCGGCGTTGGCGGCGAGCTGGCGGCCGAACTCGTCGTCGCTGTTGATTACCGCGTGGCGCAACTCCGGCCAGGCAAACAGCTTGGCCTTGGCTTCGCCGTAGCTCTCCATGTCGCCGTGGTAATCGAGGTGATCGCGCGTCAGGTTGGTGAACACTGCGACTTCAAAATGCGTGCCGTTGACCCGGCCCTGATCCAACCCGTGCGACGACACCTCGATTGCCATGCACTGCGCGCCCTGGGCACGGTAACCGGCGAGTTTTTCCTGCAGCGAAACCGGGTCGGGCGTAGTGTGGGTGCTGCCTTCCAGCGCGCCCCAGAAGCCATTGCCAACGGTGCCGATCACCGCTGTCTTGCGCCCCAGCGCGCTCAGCGCCTGTGCCAGCCAGTGGCTGATCGAAGTCTTGCCGTTGGTGCCGGTCACGCCGATCACCGGCATGTGGCGCGACGGATCGCCGTGCACATGCGCTGCAATCGAACCGGCCAGCCAGCGCAGCCCCGGCACGGCCAGATGTGGCACTTGCCACGCGTGGTTCCAGCTGAAATCGTCCTGTTCCCACAATACGGCAGCGGCACCGGCGGCCAGCGCCTGAGCGATGAAATTGCGCCCGTCCTGATATTCGCCCATGCAGGCGAGAAATACGTCGCCCGGCTGTACTTTGCGGCTGTCGGCAACCACGCGCTTGAGCGGCACGCCGAGCTTGTTCAGATCGTGGAAATCGAAGACGGCACGCATCACATCACGTCCTCCTTAAGTTCCGGCTGCGCCGGGTTCGGCAACACGATATTTTCTACCGGCGCATCGTTCGGCACACCGAGAATGCGCAGCGCACCGGTCATCACATTGGCGAATACCGGCGCCGCCACCGTGCCGCCGTAATACTGGCCGGCACTCGGCTCATCGATCATCACCGCAATGATCAGGCGCGGGTTGGTAGCCGGCGCAAAGCCGACGAACGAACCGATGTATTTGTTTGCCGCATAACCGCCGCCTTCCTGCTTGTGCGCAGTACCGGTCTTGCCGCCGACGTGATAGCCGACCACCTGCGCGCGCGGCGCGGTGCCTTCCGGGCTGACCACCATCTGCAGCATCTTGCGCAGCGCCGCCGAGGTCTCGCTGGAAATCACCTTGTGCCCGGCCTGTGGCGCAACCTGCTTGAAGAATGTCACCGGCTTGATTTCGCCGTCGTTGGTGAAAACCATATAGGCACGCGCCAGCTGGATCAGCGATACGGTAATGCCGTGGCCGTACGACATGGTCGCCTGCTCGATCGGCTTCCAGGTTTTCCACGGCCGCACCCGGCCCGGCGATTCGCCCGGGAAGCCGGTGTGCGGTACCTGACCGAAACCGACGTTGGTAAACAGTTTCCAGTAGTATTCCGGCTCCAGCGACAACGCCATCTTGGCGGCGCCGACGTTGGACGACACCTGGATCACCTGCTCCACCGTCAGTGCGCCGTGCGCGTGTGCATCGTTGATCGTCGCCGGGCCGATGGACATGTGACCGCCCATGGTATCGATCACGGTGTCGGGGCGGAATGTACCCGCCTCCAGCGCGCCTGCGGCGGCAAACGGCTTCAGCGTCGAGCCCGGCTCGAACATATCGGTCAAGGCGCGATTGCGTTTGCGCTCCAGCACGCTCTTGTCCACCGGGCCGCGGTAGTTCGGGTTGTACGATGGCTGATTGGCCAACGCCAGTACTTCGCCGGTCTTGGCGTCGAGCACCACGATCGAGCCGGCCTTGGCGCGATTCTTTTCCACCGCCGCTTTCAGCTCGCGATAGGCCAGATACTGCAGCTTGCGATCGATCGACAGCGTCAGGCTTTCACCGTCCCTGGGCTTGACGATGCTGGTCACGTCTTCGACGATGTAGCCGCGCCGATCCTTGATCACATGACGACTGCCGGACTTGCCGGCCAGTACTGCGTTCTTGGTCAGCTCAATGCCTTCCTGGCCCATGTCGTCGATGCCGGTGGCGCCGACCACATGTGCAATCACCTCGCCGGCCGGATAATAGCGGCGATATTCTTCCTGCTTGAAAATACCGGGCAGCTTGAGCGCGATGATCTCGTCGGCCACCTCCGGCTGAATCTGGCGCTTGAGGTAAATGAAGTTGCGCTTTTTGTCGGCGAGTTTTTTCTGGATTTCGTCCGGCTTGACGTCGAGCATCTTCGCCAGCATCTGCACCTGCTGTTTCGACAGCGGCACATCCATTTCCGACGGGCTGGCCCAGATCGATTGCACCGGCGTGGAGATCGCCAGCGGCTCGCCATTGCGGTCGAGAATCATGCCGCGATTGGCAGGCAGGGTCAGCGTACGGCTGTAGCGCGCGTCACCCTGTTCCTGCAGAAATTCGCGGTGAAAACCCTGCAGATAGGCAGCGCGTCCGATCAACGCGGCGAAGCCGACCCCCAGCGCGGCCATCAGCGTGTAGCTGCGCCATTGCGGAAGGCGAACATTCTTGTTTGCGTTGGCCGTATACATTTCTCTCTCAACAACCGGACAAGCCGCCCGGCGTTCCCTGTTTACTGCTGTGGTTGCGGCTGCGCAGACTGCTGTTGCGTAGCGGGTTGCGGTGCTGCTGCCGGTGCGGCAGCCGGTTTGTCCGGCCGCGCGCCCGGCAATGCCGGCTGCGGCGCTGCCGATACCTGTCCCGGCATGACCTGGATGCGCGACGCATCCGGCACACGCATCGACAACTGCTGCGAGGCGATCGATTCAATGCGCGAATGCATCGCCCAGGTACTTTGCTCCAGCTGCAGCCGACCCCATTCGATATCCAGTTCCTGGCTGAATTTCTGGGCTTTCTGCAGCTCAATAAACAATTTGCGCGCCTTGTGTTGTGAAGTCACCACACTCAGCGCGCAGGCAATCAATATCGCCAGCAACAACAAATTCAGCCGGGTCATAGCGGCACCGTCGTCCGCTCGGCAATCCGCATGATGGCACTGCGGGCGCGCGGATTATTGCCGACTTCCGCTTCCCCCGGCCGCACCGGCTTGCCGATCAGCTTCAGCCTGGCGCCGGCCAGCTCCGACTGGCGCACCGGCAGCTTGCTCGGCAGATGATCGGTTTCCGCCGCGTCCTTCATGAAACGCTTGACGATGCGATCCTCCAGCGAGTGGAAGCTGATCACAGCCAGCCGCCCGCCCGGTTTCAGCATGCGCAAGGCCTGCGGCAACACTAGCGCAAGCTCCTCAAGCTCTTGATTGATGAAAATCCGTATAGCCTGAAAGCTTCGCGTCGCCGGGTCCTGGCCCGGTTCACGCTTACGGACGTTCTCCGCCACGAGCTGGGCAAGTTGTCGAGTTGTATCGATTGGCCGCTCCGCTCGGCGCGCAACAATCGCTCTTGCAATCTGTTTAGCAAACCGCTCTTCGCCATAATCCTTGATCACCCTGTAAATATCCGCCTCGGCGGCGGTTGCCAGCCACTCGGCGGCGGTCATGCCGCGCGTGGTATCCATGCGCATATCCAGCGGCGCATCGAAACGAAAGCTGAAACCGCGCTCTGCCTCGTCAATCTGCGGCGACGAAATCCCCAGATCGAGCAGGATGCCATCGACACACGCCACGCCACGCGCCTGCAATTCCCGCTGCAACGAGGCAAACCCCTGATGCACAATGGTAAAACGCGCATCACCCAGTTTTTCAGCAGTGGCAATCGCCTGCGGGTCCTTGTCGAACGCAAACAGCCGGCCATTCTCACCCAACTTGCTGAGAATCAGCCGGCTATGTCCGCCGCGACCAAAGGTGCCGTCGACGTACACTCCATCCGGCTTGACCGCCAGACCGTCCACCGCCTCGTGCAACAAAACCGTTACATGGCCCAGAGCCGAACCGTCGGTCACAGCGCAATGCCATCCATCTGCTGCGCCAGATCTTCCAGCGAAATCGCCATGGTCGCGGCCGTACGGCGATCCCACTCGGCCGCATCCCACAACTCGAACTTGTTACCCATACCTACCAGCGCCACTTCCTTATCCAGCTTGGCCACCGCGCGCAGGCGCGGCGAAATCAGCAAGCGGCCGGCACTGTCCATTTCGACATCTTCGGCATGGCCGATGATCAGGCGCTTGATGCCGGCCTGCGCACCGGACAAAGCATTCAATTTTTCGTACACCGGCGCCCACTCGGGCTGCGGATAAATCAGCAGACAACCGGATGGCTCGACGGTGACGATCAGCTTTCCCTCGCAACCGGCAAAAAGAGAGTCGCGGTGCTTCGACGGCACCGAGAGCCTTCCCTTTCCATCCAGATTCAGCGTGGAAACGCCACTAAACATCGACCGATCCTGTCATCATCTGCGGTGATTAATTCTTCCCACAATTCACCACTTTGCCCCACTCTTTCCCACTATAGAGAAAAAAAAATACCCGGTCAAGGTAACAACAGGGCTTTTGCCTTTAGTAACAAAGGCTTATGGCAAATTCTGAATAATGACAAATATCGTTAAAAAATATGAAGTTAGCGCACATACCGCAGGTGGCGTATCAAGAGACGCCAAGCAGGGCAAGGCGTACACGCCGATCGGCACAATCCGGGCTAAAGATTCACCCGGAATTGCCGAGATATCCGGAACGACATAAAAAATCCATTTTCCGGCCGCGCGCCGCTCAATGCCCGCCAGCCCGATCAGGAAGGACAACACAATGAAACTGACCCATATTGCCGTGCTTGCAGCTCTCAGCATGACCACCCTCGGTGGCTGCGCCACGCTCGGCGGAATAGGCATCTACAGCAAAGCCACCCAGACCGTGCGCGTCAGCGCAACCGGCTATGGCTCCACCAGTCATTTCGACGGCTACAACAACGGCCAGCGCCGGCTGATGGCAATGCGCGCATCCAAACTTGACGCTTACCGCGCACTGGCGGAACAGGTATACGGCGTCAAAATCAAGGGCAGCACCACGGTAGCGGCAATGGTCGCGCAGAACGACAGCTATCGTATCTATGTCGATGCCTACCTGCGTGGCGCACGCGTGGTCAGTGTGACGCCGATGGCCGAGGGCAACTACGAGACCGAAGTCGAAATCGAGCTGCCGGCCGATTTCGGCCAGCGCATCGCCAGCAGCGCCGCGCGCAGCAGCGACAATGCAGCACGCAGCATGGCTTACAACTCCTTTTATTACGCCGATTGACACTGGCACGCGCCGGCTTGCCGCAGGCGCGGATTTCGGCCATGCTGTGGACGTGACCTTCCATTCATCCCTCCCTCGTCGCCGACATCCGTTACCGCTGCTGTCCGCAGCGGTACTGGTGGCGTGGCTATCGCCGCTGGCAGCACAAACGCTCAGCTCCGAAGGCAGTGCCAGTATCGAGCAGCGCAGTCACGACGAGGCGCGGCGCGAAGCGCTGCAGCGTGCACTGGAAGAGGCCGGCATGCGTGCCGGCGTGGCGATTTCCAGCCGCGACCAGAACGGCACCGCTATGCAGCAGCGGATTACGCCGCGCCCGCCGAACCGCTATCGCATCGTGCGCGAATGGCCGGCCAGTGGCGAATATCACGTCCAGATCGAAGCCGAATTCGACGATACGCCGGCCAGCAAAAGCTGCAGCTACGCCGGCCAGCGCCAGTACCGCAAAACCATTGCCAGCACCAACTTCCTGGTGGTCAATCCGCAGCATGTCAGCGACATCGACAATGTCTGGGACGGCTTGCCGCGCGAACTGATGCGGCGACTGGAGAAAAGCGACAACCTGCTACCGACCACGGTGGTGCGCAGCAATCTGTTTTCCAATCCGCAACCGGCACAGCGCTTCGAAGCCGACCCGGAACTGGTGCGGCGCCTGGCACAAAACAGCAACAGCCAGTTCATCGCCGTCGGCCGGCTGACCGATGCGGCAATCACCGGCCACAGCACGCGCCCGTTTTACGCCTGGCAGTCCGACAGCGGCTCGACCGGCCAAACCACCCAATACGGCCAGGGCTGGCAGAACGATACCGGCGGCAATACACAAGGCGCCGCCATCCAGATTCCCGGCCTGCCGTGGAATGCCGGCCTGCAGAATCAGCCAAGCGAACGGCGGCTGGAGGTAGAGATATTGCTGTACGAAGGCAACAGCGGCATCCTGCTGCAGCGGCTGCGCGCCAGCGACACGGCCCGCGGCCGGGTCTTGGTCGGGCGCGACAAGAGCTTCGGTACCGAGAATTTCTACAGCACCGCATTCGGCCAGGCCACCACGCATGTGCTCGACACGCTGGCGAAGCAACTGGAAGAAGTAGCCTCCTGCCTGCCGCTGAACGCACGCGTGGTGAAAGTGGACGGCAAAACCGCCTATCTCGACAGCGGCGCGCAGCAGAATCTGCGGCCCGGAGATACGCTGACGCTGTTCGCGCCGGATCGCAACACCCCGGTGTTCGCCGGCGAGAACAACATTCCGCTCGGGCTGCCGGAACAGCCGCTGGGTACTATAGTTATCAAATCGGTACAGCCGAAATTCGCCATCGGCGAAGTCCGCGAAAACGCCGGCAAACGCGTGCGCGTCGGTGACATGGCCCGCTACGACGAGCCGCAGCCACGCCAGCAACAGAAAGAACAGCCCGAAGAATGAAGCGCAAACTGACCTCCATCCTGCTCACCGGCACCGTACTGGCGCTGGCGGCCCCGGCGGAAGCGGTACGGCCGCTCGGCCCGCACCCGATCGGCAAGCACAAGTCAGCGCCCGCCAGCGCCAACTCTCAGGATCTGCTGCGCCAGGCACAATTGCGTATCGCGCAATATGCCAAGCCGGGCGCAGCGGCAACCACGCTGCCGGCAAGCCAGATCAACATTCCCAACCTGCCATCCAGCAGCCCCGGCCCGGCACCGTCCAGCCTCGGCCGTGCCTATACCCAGGACGAGCTGACCCGCTCCTGGGCGCCATACACCTACCCCTGAGCTGCAGCGCCGATACGGCAGGAAAGCCCGTCTCAGCGCCAGAACGGGCGCGGCGGCGGCTCCAGCAGCGGCGGCAGGCT
>ERZ724505.814-NODE-814-length-18601-cov-3.995848_pt1 | contig 18601 bp, 31 predicted proteins | sample MGYA00376038_ERZ724505 | MGnify/ENA primary metagenome ERZ724505 (study PRJEB28724, sample SAMN07190884) | wastewater metagenome | isolation source: effluent of sewage treatment plant in Hong Hong | place: Hong Kong | collected 2016-03-17 ... | reverse complement strand
TTCACTGCGTCCCTCGCACCTGGGAGTAGAGGCGCATCGACTTGCTCTGCTTGCCCCTTACCTTCATGCTTAAACACAGTACCGTCTAGGTCAAGAAACACGGTCATTGGTTTCATCGTACTCGTCTTTCAAGTTTGTCTGTGGCGACAAGAATGGCTTTAGGCGATTGGTCCATGATTCGGCTTTTCTGTTTGGGCCGGAGTGCTGTGTAAGACGATTCTGTTACGAGTATAGTACCTGGTCACTCAAATCGTTTGAGCAACTCGGGCATGTAAAGGTGAATGATCGCTTCATCATAAGTGACACATGGACGAAGCTCATCACGCTTAGGCTGACAGTGTGACAAGTGTCGCTTAATGTGAGAGATCAAAAGATCAAGTGATAGCAATGGGACAAGAGCCTCTGTCTCCCATGAGTTCAGCCCGTTCTTGCAAAGCTCCTCATATGCTTCTTTTGTCAACATACGCCCAGACCTGCCAGCATCCGCAGCATCTTGTATGTGAGGACGAATATGCGATAACCGTTCTTCTTCACGTCGCTTACGCGCATCTTCAAAGATATTCATCATCAAGTCTCCTAAGGCGCTGCGGCGAGAATCGAACCCGCTACATCCCGACTGATCACAGCGCTTGTCATAAGCTCAAGTAGCTTCGCGTTGCCTACCCTCAGCGGCCCATGCAGCCGCAAGATCTTGAGCTCTTGCGAGAGCTGCGTCGTAGCTCGCTTTCAGTCTGGGTCGTGAGTAGCCTGTACTCTTTGACAACTCAGACACTGTGTAGCCCTCAATGACTATGCTGCGTAAGATCCAACGATCATACTCGCTTAGCTCATTAAGGACTTCATCCAAGTCAAGTAAGGCAGCTCGCTTTAGATCATCAGGTGGCTCAACTGACATATCATCAGGTAATGATTGTGTCGCGCGCTGTCGTACACGCTCTGCACACGTGCAGACCCACTTGTATGCGTACATCTTCATCGTTCGAATGACATACGCATCTAACGAAGGCGTGATCGTAGGGTCCCAAAGCTCGCATACGCGGCATATGCGCTCAAGCACTACTTCTGACCACGCGTCATCTGCTTTATCCGCCCCGACACGGCGCCGCAGCATAGCCATTAGCTTGCGCTCAAGCCTAATAGCTGTGTCAAACGGCGTCGCATCGATCACTTGAGGTGACCTCATAGGTCCTCCTCATCATCATCGCTTGTAGAGTCAGGCGTATCTTCATCGCTTGGCTCGTCAAAGTCGATGTCATCGCTGTTTTCAGGGTCAACGAGAATGCCACCTTTGCAAGCTGAGCAAGCGGTGTCGATCAGATCTTCGCTGCCCATCGTTCGATGACCGCAAGCGTCGCAAACCAGCTGCATCAGTATTTCTTCGGGCTCACTAACGCCTTCGACGTCAGCGCCCTGATCTGACTTGTCAGCAGCGTCACAGGCTGCCATCGTTGGCTTAGCTGCTGCAGCCATTGCTGCAGCTGTGCCGTTGAGTGCATCAATTTCTCGAGCAAGCCGAAGCATTGTCTCGATCTGCGCTTGGTTCTTGACATGTGCAAGCTCATGGCTGACTTGTGCCAAGCGGCTCTGCATGTCAGCAAGATGCGCTTCGCCCTCAGGGCCATATCGCTGACGAAGCATGTCAACTCGTCGCTGTTGCCACTCAAGGATCTTAAGCTCACGCTCAAGGTCAGCAACCCAGCGGTCGTGGTTGTTCAGGTAAGAAAGGCAGGCGCTTATCTCTGCTTTATAGCTGCCCTGTAAGGCTGTGAGCTCTCTTAAGCGCTCAACCGCTGACACATACCCGATCTCTTTGCCTGTGATCGGGTTGATGCCCGGTCCCGATTCTTCTTGTGTCTTTGACATGTGATCTCTCCACAAGTCGTAAGCCATTCCGACCGTCGTACGTTGGAATCACACTCTCACAACCTAGTGAAAGCAAACCGGCAGATGCCTCTTGAGGCGCCTGCCGACAGGCTTCGCACTTTACTTGTAAGCTCTCGTTCGTTGCGACGTGGTGACCGCACGATACGCAGGTCGCTGGTCGCATCTTAACGCCTATGCGCCCAACGAGGTCAGTAACGTCTACGTGGTGCAACACGCTTGGGTTTGGGCAACCCATAAGCGTCATAATCGCTCGCCACGTACAGCCATGCACATCGCTTGACCAGCCAAACGTTGCGTCATCAACCACGTGTGCCAGTTCGTGATGCAGTAGCTCTACTTGGCCTACTCGACTTAAGCGAAGTAAGACGTGCATGTTGAACTGCACGATGTACTTACCTATCTCAACGCGTGTAGCTAAGCCAGCTCGAGGACCCATGTCGTCCCGCAACTCGTAGGTGACTTTCATCATCTCAGGCGGCGGGATCAACGGCCCTACACGCCAACGAAGGTCGCTTAAAGCAGCATCGGCTGCCTCAATGAACTTCGTGGCTGTGTAGGGAAGGCTGATCATGACAAGGAATCCAGAGTGTGGAAAAGAAAGGCAAGCCCTTACGAGCTTGCCATTCGGTTCGCGAGGGTTACGAGGCGGAAGCGGCCTTCGCTTGGTTTTCGCGGTGGGCTTTCATGATCGACTCGACGTCGACACCCTGACCCTTGAGAGCTTCCATGAGTGCGGAGAGTTCGCTCTGAACCTTCTGCAGCTTGGCTGCCTTGTTGGCACCGCCTGGGCCGTTCTTCTTCACGTCTTCGATTTCTTCCTTGATCTTGTTGACGTGGTCTTCGGCCTGCTTCAGCTTGGCGTTCAGGAAGACGATCGGATCCTTGAAATCGTTCTTCTGCAGTGGCTTGTGCTTTTCGCGATCGTGATCAGCAGGCCACTCGAGCAGGCCTTCAGCTGGGACTGGGTACTTGACCCGTTCTTTGGCCTTCTTGTCGGTTGCAGTGGGCGCGGCGCTCGCTGGAGCTGCTGGAGCTGCTGACGGTGGATTCGGATCAGCCTTCTTAGGAGCTGCGCCGGCCTGTGCGTTTGGTGCGAACATCTTGGTCATGGCTTCTGTCTTTCCGTGCTGTGCAGTGCTGTGACTGCTTGTGGACCCTGTGAAAAGCCCCGGGTCCATCGGGCGTTAGTCACTTACTTTAACTTCATCTTGAGCTCTTGAAGAGCGTCTCGTGTCCATGCTTCAAGCGTCTCTTGTGAATGTGGTTTCGCAAGAGTGTGATTACTTACCCACCACATTGCGATGCGTTCAGCAACAGAGTAGCCTTCAGCGATTCCGTCCTTACGAGCTTGTTCGCATGACTGCTTGATCGCTTCGCCAACAGCTCGTAGCGCTTGCATCTCGTTGGGCGTCGTCATGATTCGTTGTTCCGTTCGTGTTTGTGTCGATCATTCTACCTTGTCAAACGGTGTTGTGCAATCCTCGGATCAAACGATCTGACAGATTTTTTCAAAATTCTTCGAAGTCACGAATCGGTCATTTCTGACCAGCGTGCGCTTGGCAGCCGTAGGTCAATTCCGATGACTGGTCAACAAGCAACTCAATCGCCTAGTCCTTGTCAGTTGGGCAACCGGAACCACTTACCGTTATATTAGGCATGAAACCTGTCAACACGTCTGAGTGCAATATCGAAACCCGACTCTGTACCCAAGAGATCACAGTTGTGTAACCTCTTGTGTACGCCACTTATACCGCGCAGCTGCGGCTTGCTTAGGATCTACTGACCACTGCTTGCAGAGCCTGATGAACGCGGGATGACATGGGCAAAGGTCCTCAACAGTAGCTTGTGCGCGACTGTGTTGCACGTTAGCAAAGTAGTCTATTCGACTCATGCCACATTCACATCTGTTTGTACATGGGTGAAACTCATGTCCACACTTGATCTTAAGTATGTAAGCGCATTGATCTCGCGTGAACGCTAGCCTTGCTTGCGCCTCAGCACGAGCCTGCCACTCAGCTTTTATGTCGTACGTTGTGTCGTACGTTGTGTCAGGCAACTGGTAGTGCTTATGCACAATGCGATTACGTGGAATAGTAACGATGATCAAGACGATGACTAAAATCGCAACCCAGGTCATAGTTGTGTAACCTCTTGTGTGATAAGATGAAAGCCCTTTGAGTTGATCCGTGCAACGATGATCTCTCGTTCACGACCAGTCTCAACGTAGTCGCCTGTGACACCTATGAATGCGTCACTCTTGTTCGTAACTCGAAAGCCACGTCTTATGCATTCACGGTAAAGTTGCTCGTACCTCGACTTGAGGTAGCCTAGCTTATCGTAAAAGAACTTGACATGGCCAGCGCCCAGCGTGAACTCTTGCGGTATGTTCACAAGCTTAGCGCGTCCGCTTGTCACGGCATTAGGTATGCGCGTGATCTCTCTGTGCTCAGCAAGCAGCAAGCGATCAGGCAACTCACTTGGGTCAACACCCACGTTAACTCTTGTCACATTGCCTCCAGAACATTGGTTGTGAGATCTGTATAAAGCCTCTGCCTGAGGCTGTGAACCATCCTTGAAACGGTGGCTGCTCGTCGCCGCTCAAATCGCTAGCCCAGTGAGCCACAAGCTCTCGACCGTCGGGCAAGAATACCTGTACGTCACGGGCTTTCCACTTGTCAGCAGGGACAAGAGGGCAGAACCACCAAGTGCTAAGCGGCTGGTTCATGAGTGCACAGCCTCCGCTTCATCAAGATTACCACTTGGGACGTCAACGATCAACTTGCCGTTGATCACGCAGCCTTTGATGGGTCGAAGTCGAGGGTCAGCACCGCCGGGTCCGCACCACCGGATGCCAAAATGAGGTAAGCGATAGCCTGGCGCCGCGCGTAAGTGCTTGCCTATTGCGAATCCTTTATGACCGCGAGCAGCTGCCCGCTTAAGCAGTCGTGCTTTAAGGTCAGCGTTGCTGCACTGATCAAAGTTGGCTTGGTCGTCCGGTAAGCACAACGCTTCAATGAGATCTGTATTCTTATCAAGTAAGCTTATTGACGCAACGATCTTGAACACGTTGAGGATCATATCCTCGTCAAGCTCGTCGTCAGTGAACTGATGGCTCTTGCCCAAATCAAGAATGTCAGACAAAGTCTTGCCGGGCAGCAACATTGTGTTAACGATTGTGTGAGCATGACAGCCAACATTCCTGTTAGCGAAGCAAGCGCTCTCGTATGACCCATCGTTGATCACAACTGATAGCAGCCGTGATCCTGGCACAGGATTACCCTCAGCCATGAAATGGACCTTATTGAACATACGTGAGTCCCACGGCATCTTATACTCTGACACAAGTGCTGTTCTGCACTGCCCAAGCTCATGACCTACAGGGAATCGTAACATCAGCTGGGAGACGGGCAAGCGAACGGCATCGCACGGGACCTTACTTAAGTCAACCTTTGTGAAAGGTACATGCACAACAGGCCACACATCGTAATATGGTCGCCCGTTCTCTTCCCACAATAACTCTGACTCTGCTTGCACCCCAACGTTTCGGATCGTGTCGTCATCGATCAGTGAGTAAAGGTGCACTTTAAGCGCTTGATCTCGCTGGCTCTTTGGCATGTTAGTTGACAAGCCAAGACCTTTGAACACTTCACGCCAATTAACCGGATGCTGATGGAACTTCATTGCTCATTGTCCAAGAAAAGTGTCAACGGCAAAATCGTAGGCACGTTTTATATCAGCCAAGTAATTACTTGCTTTAGTCTCGTTCTCCGCCACGTGAGCTAACGATGAAGTGAATGGGTTCTGGCTAAAGCTGCCCACGCCGTCGCGGTTATGGTATTGATCCCATTCGTTAGCGCTAGCTATAGCAGCTGCGCGCTTAACTGAGGCTGTGCGGTGCATCTCGCTGGCGACTTCCCATTCACGTCTCATGATCTTAACGATCAGTTGTGCTGCGACTTTATCTTGTTGTGTTTGCACTTGCGGTTTCCTCTTCGTATGTGACAACGTCGTCTTCGCCTGGGAACGTAACGTAGCCTGCAAGGTGCAACGTCTCCCCACTTGATATCGTGACAACTTTTGGGAACGCGTCCATGTCCTCAGTGACTCGAAAAGCAACCCACTTGTGGATAGGCCACTGAGGATCGCTAGCGGTTTCAGCCTCGATTGCCTTGATCACATGCTCTTGAGTCATACTTCGCTAACCTTTCTTTATGCATGCGAATAGTATACACAAACCGGTCCTCAATGTCTTGCACTGCTTGGTGGAACAGTTCTTGTGCTGGGCCAGCGTCGAGGTCTTCAAGCAAGAGGCACTGAAGCATGTGCAGCTCGCCAATCACGCCTTCCAGTTCAACACAACCTTTGTTTGCGTTCAAGCTTACACGAATGATCAACTGACGCACTGTCTTTTCGTTGTCATACATTGCCGCTAGCAGCTTCATGGGTGAGCCTTTCTCGCAACGACTTTGACGGTTGTTGCTCTCTTTTTCTCAGTGTGGGCGGATTTCATCTGAGTGCTGTAGCCCACAGCCTCAGCGATGCCTTTCCAGTCAGTGCTGTTCTTGTCATAGGTACTTACTGTGCACCTGAACAACTTGCCCTCGCAAACACCTTGGCCGTTAAGTAGTGTACAGAGCTTGCTCTTGAGCTTCTGTTCTTGAGCTGAGAGATCAGCCAGCTTCGCCTGCAACTCACCAAGCTCGTCAGCAAGGTCACCTGTTGACGGCACAGGATCTAAGTCGCCTAATGAGCTTAGGCAAGACATAATGTCGCTGGCCAGAGCTGTAGCCGTTTGTGGCTCAAGAGTAGCCAGTGACACAGCTGGAGCGTCCGGCAGTTGCGTGTCGAAGTCGAACTCTGGGTGAGCAGTCTTACGCTTGGGCATGAGTCCCCTCCATGTAGTTGTCAATGACCTCTTGTGCGTCAATATACGCCGGGTTCGTACGAAGCAACTTTTCTCGTGCCTCTTGTAGGCCGCAAATTGCATCAGTCAGATTCAAGTTGCTCTGGCCATAGAGCTCCGCAATCATACGGTCAAGAATCGCAAGATGCTTAACCGCGCTCTTGACGTAGAGCATGTGCAGACCTGGGTTACTGCAGCGATGATCAGCTTCGTACTGGCAGCGCGACACTTCTGACTCAGGGATCCAAGGTGTTGTGTCATCTAAGAGATAGTACGTGTGAACGCCATCTGGCTTGCGAGTCGCTGTAACGACTCTTGTTGCATTGCTGCCGGACCGCAGCACTAAGTCGCCCACTGCGTACTTGGGCTTAGGCACCTTAGGCGATGGCACCTTAGGCGTCTTGGTCGTTGGCATCTTGGTCGATGGCTTGATCTTAGGCATGACGGTCCCTTTTCGCTGCTAGTGCTTCCAATTCTTTGTTCGCGGCCTCTTCGTTCCCCATTGACATCAGGACTCGAACACGCTCTGCAACTAAATATCCATCATTTAGTCCAGCGACGTATGCTGTTCGACGTTCGCCAATAAGTATTTCTTCGATCTTTTGTATTGCGTTGTTGCCACTAACACCACGTGGGTTCGACTCGTTGGCTTGCATGGGCGTCTTCCTTTCAGAAGAGTAAGGGCATGAACGATCTCGACAACGAGCTCTACGACCAGAGCTGCATAAGAGAGCAGCAGTGTTGTGTACATTACGATCAACATCGTGAGCTCCTTCGTTCGAGACTGGGCTTGGGACCAGACCGCCAATGCGGTGCGCTTTACTCCGCGGCCACAGGCACCGCGGAGCCCTCAGCACAGCTCTACTTGTCTGCGTCTGCATCTGCAGCAGGGTCCTTGCCCTCGCCCACTGCGATAACTCGAGTGACTTCGCCGATGATCATGTCCAGCGCACCGTTGAAGCTGAACACCCCGCTTGCATAGACGCGGAGCAGGTCAGTGCTCACTGCGTCGAGATCCTTGGGCATAGGTGTTGCACAGGTGCCGTACCCGTAGTTGACTTCTTCGTTCTCCTTGTCACAGATGGTCTCGAGCAGCGTGAACGTCACTGACCGATAGAACCAGCCCGACACAGTACTGACGAGTGTGCTGACATCCAGCGGGTCGCTGCACAGCTTGAGACAGCAAGCAGTCAGCACAGGCTTGGGGTCGTGTTTGAACAGGTACGAGCCATTGACGACCCAGACCTCAACGCGGTAACCCTTCTCTTCAAGAATCTGCGTCAGTGCGACAGCCGCTGCACCACGCCACAGGATGTCATCAGCGTCAACAGAGCAAGCAGTAGTCACGTCGATGATCACGGTCAGTTCGCCTGGGCCTTGCGTGTTGTCAGTGATCTTGCGTCGCATGTAAGGCAGCCCGGCGTTCATTCGCTCGATATCGACTTCATCGCCTTCGGTGAACGACCATTCGGTGTAACGAATGCGGCTCTTGAGCTGCGGCAAGCTAGCTGCTCGCAGGCGTTCAACGAACGCTTCCAGTACTTCGTGGCCATAGGACCAGTGCTCCTTGGTCTTGGTCTGAGCAGCGTCCCAGTCGGGAATGTGTTCGCCAACGAACGAGCGTGTTCCTTTCTTGAACAGCGAAGCGTCGGTGTAATCGACGACTTCAGTCATGCTGTCGAACTTGAGCAGGTGGGCGCCGGTGGCTGTTTCGATCATCTTGGTCATGTTCTTGTCCTTCGTGCTGTGGGTTGTGCTGTACTGCGCAGTCGATTGACCGCGTCTACCGTTAGAACGGTGTTGTGTAATCCGCGGATCAAACCTTTTCGGTAAAATTTCTCATTTTCTTAAATGAACACTTTTTATTCAGTTTGCGACGCTCGCGTGACGCTGTTAATAGCGTGTTGAATGTCGCGTAGCAGCGGTCGAGCGCGAGCGCCTGGGATCCACGGGTGGGCGGAATCGCCGCACGTTATCATCGTGCGCTCAACCTCCCGAAGCATGTTCACCAAATAGTCGACAACACGGCGTGTGCCGTGCGTGATGCTTGTCGTCATGTGACCCGTGTCGCCCGGCTGGCTGTCCCACTTGACACTGTTGCCATTGTTGACAACAGTGCCCATCACGCCGCACATGCAACTGCTCGCTGTCTCAATGACACGCTCACCAACTTGGAGTGATGTCAAGTATGCACGTTCAGCGTCTGGCTCAAGATGATGAGGCGACTGTTCTTTAGGCTGCTCTTTGGGTTGAGGCACCGACTTGATCGGTGCTGCGTACTCAATGACATCGTCAAGAGTCACAGTGATCTTTTTAGGCGCTTGTGTCACGTGCTCAGCGACGTTCTCAAGAATCTCGATGTCACTTACGTCATCGCCCATGAAAGTGCCAAGAACACTTATGCAGTCCTTGTTAAGAAAGTTCTTCTCATCACGCCATGAGACTCTTACGTCGCAAGGTGTCACAAGCAAGCCATGCAACAGGACCTGTGGCATGACATAACAATCTGTGATAGTGAGCTGATAGACTGGGCACGCAGGATGCCGCTTGCGTAGCTCGTCACTAACAGCTCTCTTGATCTTGTACGATTGCTTAGTTGTCAGGTTCACTGCTTCTTCTCCTATATGTTGTATTTCTTCATCAGTTTTTCAACATGCTCTTCGCCTAGAAACAGCGTTAGTTTCTTGAGCAGCTCATCAAGCTGCTTCTTTGCTTTTGAAACTTTCACTTCTGGTGGCAGTTCAGGCTCTTCAATGAGCTTATGTATCTCAAGCACAGTGTCTGTGTTCTCTTCATCCTCACAGAACTTCATGATGTGAACAAGGACGCCTGTGAAGTCATACTCGGTTGCGACCTCATCGCCGTCATGTGTAATCGTAAATGTGGCCCGTGTTTTCACAGCAAGTCTCCGTATAGTTGCTCGACTGTTGTCTTAGCGTCAAGCAAGCCCATGACCCATGGACTGTCTTCATCATCTGGCCGCTGCCTGCCGCCGAAACTACGTAGGCGCTTGATCAGTGAGATCTTGTTGTCGCCACGCTGAAACTCTTTAAGCTCTGACCGATGCTTATGCGTTTCAACCCACACGTCGAACTCTTGCACGGCTTTAAGCATGTACTCTTTGATACTGCTAAAGTCCCGTGACGTGCGCACGACTGAAAAGCTTACGCTCTTACTATCCATGAACTGCAGGAACAGCTCAAAGGCATGAGTGATGTCAGTGACCTGCTTAGTCTGACCGTCAACGGCGACCGTGATGTGTTGTGTGTCAGTTGCTTGCGGCATGATCTTCCCTTGCAGGCTGTGCTACGACGGTTGGCTTGTTGCACATAGGGCAGTAGATGCGACGTTCGCCAGACGTGTTCTGCGTGCTAGTGCTAATCACCACTGCGGCAACCCACTTGTGCTTGCACATATAGCATTCGCAGTCTCTCACTTGAGCCATGATATCCCCATAAGCCGGATTAGGCGCCGGCTCGCCATGAAGGTGAAGGTCAGCTTAACCACGGAAGCTCTTGATCTTGTTGATCTCGTCTTCTCGCCACCCTTGGAAGAACGCCTCATCGATCTCTTCGTCAGTGAACCGCATGTCAGGATCTTCAGGCATGTGCATCATCTCGTAAGCGTCTTTCATAAAGCGTGTGCTCATTGCCCGCTCAAGGCCGTGTTCGTTGATGGCCTTGCGGTACTTGAGCAGCCGGGCTCGCAACGCTTCGTCTGGGCACTGTGCAGCTTCGACTGCAGGATCGTAGTCCATATAGACCTTGCCGATGTTGAAGCGGTCCAGCGTCGCCATGTCAAGCTTGTTCCGTCCGCTGTATGTTCTTGAGGCACCTGTCCCAACCGTGTTAGCAGCTGCGATGAAGATGAAGTCAGGATGCTGCACAGCATATGGCTTGTCTGGTCGGTTGGGCACTGACATCTTGCGATTAGCAAGTGCAGAGTTCAGGACCAGCGTCACGTTTGCGTCAGCAGCATCGAACTCGTCAGCCAAGAACAAGCCGCCGTTCTCAAAGGCGTCAAGGAACTCTGCCATGATGAACTCGAACTTACCGTTCTCACCGATGGGCAGCAAGCGACCGGACAACTGACCTTCACTCATGCCAGCTGTGCAGCTTACGAACTTGAACCGCAGCCCGAGTGCGTCAGCAACTTGTTCACAGATGTGTGTCTTGCCACAACCGGTGGGCCCATAGATGAATGTGTTCTTGCGGGCGGATGCCAGCTTAAGAATGCGCTTGAAGGCCTTGTGGAACACGCCCTTCGTTTCACGTGTTTCGCCTTGTGCGTTCGTTGTGCGAACAACGAGCACTTGGTCCTTGAGCTGCTCGCACTTGGCATGCAGTTCATCAACGCGTTGTGCAAGCGAGTCCTTTTCGCTCATTGTCACCTTGATCTTCTCAGTCATCGCTGTGACTTTGTCGAGCAGAGCTGTAACGTCAGAGCCCTGTGATGCTTCGAGCTGTTGACGAAGGCTTGCGTTGACGTCTGACAGCTTCTTAAGAGCAGCCAGTGCAGCCTCATCCTTGTCTGGTCGGTACTTAACGTCACGTGCACTGCCGCCCTTAACGATGCCATGCAATCGACCAGCTGCGACCAGCGTGCGGATCGCTGTCTCGATATGGAAGGGCGCCTTGACGCCCGTCTGCTTCGTTGCGAGAACGTGCGCCGCAAGAGCCTCTTGCGACCATTCCTTGTCCTTGTCCTCTGAGAGGACCTCAACGATTGCGTCGACGATTGCTGTGGATGACATCTGTGCGTTCCTGTGCTGTGCTGTTGTCTTGTGGGCGTTGTCTTGCGGGCACGGTGCCCGAGTACATAACGGTGTTATGCAATCATCGGATCAAATCTTTTCGGTGGAATTGTGCATTTTCTTTCATCTCGTTTGAACACTGGTAGCCTCTCGGTACGATACAAACTTCATGTACCTATTTTGCCTCATTTTGCCTCATTTTGTGTGATTTTTGTGCATTTTCGCACAGTTTACATCTTTTGCCACTATTGGGTACAGGTCAAAACACAGAAAACCTCCTCTACAATGAGATTGGGAAATACGCCTATTCTATCGTACCATGATCACAACCGCCCGCTAACCTCATTTTCCGTGCTCAATTTTGGGTCCCAATCTGGTCAAATTGTCGACATCGCACTCGCAAGAGAAAAAATCGCACTCGCAAGAGAAAAAATCGCTTTTCACCCAAAAGGTTTGATCCGCAGGCTGCACAACACCGTTTCAATCTCAGGCGCTGCGCACAACGCGCAGTCCATAACCATTACTTAGGAATCGACCAATGAGACAAGGGAAGCTGGCGGTCGCCACAGCATTCGGACAAGACGTCGCGGACGTCGAAGAGTACCAACCCGGTCGGCATCGACCAAAGCTCTGGCAGGTCGGCGACGACATTGTCCGGACAGCGAAACCGGAAGAGACGGTCGACGGATTTGAGCCACACCCCGCGGCGGAATGGTTCTGTCACATGTACGGAATCAAGATCTTGCGAAGAAAGTAGGATCCGGTTTCAATCTCAGGCGCTGCGCACAACGCGCAGCCGCCGAACTTCAACGAAAGATAAGATTATGACGGAAAACAATTGCCCAACGTGCGGATGCCCTTCTTCAGAGTGGGGTAAGGGGGATCATACACGGGGCTGTCTCGCGAGTTGCCCGGTTTGCGGTTCACCTCATGTTGATGAGGAACCCGTGTTCACAGAACGAAAACACTTCCCAACGCTCAAGCCCTACGCACTGGTCACGACGCCCACTGGTGAGCAGCTTGAGGTCATCACATGGCCATATGCTGAAGGCGGAACTGTGTGGGTTGGCGCTCGAGTGCCGAACGACCCGACGACTTACGAGACGTACCCTGCGACGTTTCTTGAACGCGGGTTCATCTCGTTGAGCGACTTTGAAGAGCACGCCGAGATCTTCGCAAGCTGCCCGCCATACAGCTGGCATGACGGACCACCAGACGAAGAGCTTGACGCCATTTACGATGAGCTCCTCAAAGAGATGCACCCCAATGGCGTTCCTGCTTGTCAGTTGTTGCCAGCAGGTGCTACTACGATGCAGTATGAGTGCAAGATCAGCCCGACTGGACACTTACGCCTTCACGACTGCTCAAGCGGCGGACCTGACAGCGGCGACATGGATCATGAGTGCCTCCACTGCGGGCAGTACTGGTCAGTCCCTCTTTACTAAAGGCTACGATGATCATGACGACTTATTCAGCACGCACGTTTGAGCAGATCGTTGAGTCAGGCCTTAAGTCTGTGACGAGTGAAGAGGGTGGTGAGCTTCGGTTCATCGCGTACTCAAGCTCATGGGATGGCGCAGTCTCTTATGAGTTCGCGTTACCCGGCGAGCGCTGGGAATCTTTCTGGGCTGATAAAGAAGAAGTTGCTTTTCTTGACCGTGAGTCAGCTGCCGAAGTTGATGCAGCACTTTTAGCGAAAGGTTACGACGATGAGACGGTACACACAAGCACGACGCACTAAGCAGTGGTGCGTTCTTGTTGCCAGCGATGAGACTGGTCTTGATCTCGACATCAAGTTCTACGGGACAAAGCGTCAGTGTGAAGACTTTGCAGCTAAGCAAACGATGAAGACCATCGTTGAGCCAGTCGATCAAGGCGACCGATAATTCTTTGATCCGATGATTGCACAACGCCGTTTTATGCTCAGGAGGACCTGAACATGGCACAAGCAATTAAGCCTGTATGCGACAGTGCACGACACCTTGTGTGCATACCGTATTCGTTGCCGAACTTGCACGCAATTGCCAAGCAGCTCGGTATCAAGCGTTGCTGGTTTCACAAAGACCATTATGACATACCTAAGCGGCGCATAGGAGAGATCACATCTGCTTGCACGCTCGTTAGCTCAACTGACGTTCTCTTAATCTTGAAAGAAGCAGGTATGCGATGAGTATCAAGCCACGACGTGTGTACTTACTTTCACCATCAGATGACACATGTGACGAGTTCCCAGCTGTTGCTCGTTATGGAAACACAGCTTGCGAGACGCTTTACTTTGATAGGTCCAAGCAACGCTGGTACGTGCGTGTTGGGCATGAGATCTGCTACGTTCGCCGAAGCGAACTCGTTAAGTACCTGGGCCTTGTGCCTAAGCCACTTACTACCTATCAAGCAGCAATGCTTCGAGCTGCGTTGACGCCTGCACCATTGTCGGCCATTAAGAAAGCACGTCAAGATGCAGGCGGCTGCACAAGTGGCTCGTGGGACGTGTCATCCCTGTACCCGTTGCTTGATCGAACATCAGGCGTGCAAGTCACAGACCGTATAGTGACTAAGAGGTATGCGGATAAGATGGGCTGGACTTACTTCTCATGGAGCGACAGCGACACACACGTACGTGCCGAGCGTCCAGTTACTCGACATGGGTACTTAACTCGCACTAAGGTGAGAGGCGTGTACATGTATCACATCACTGAACTCGGCCGCGCAATGCTTGGAGAGTATGATGCCTCTTGAAACTACAGACACACGACCTCGACGTCGCTGCCCAATATGCAACTGCGTCATGCATGGCATTGGCAAGATGCCACCTGATAAGCACGGCGACGTTGCGACGATCTGGTATTGTGAAAGCTGTAAGATGTCTGCGCCGTTACGCAGGTATCGCCTCTTAATGAACACTGTGTTTAGGAGACTATGATGCAACTAAGAGGCAAGTGGCACAAGCCAAAGCCAACACATAGGCGCACAGTATCGTCGCCCATCGTCAAGTTGCATCACAGCCCAGCCACGGCCATTGTCACAGCCTATCACTTGCACGACCGTGCCAGTGGCATTCTTAAAGGGCATTGATGGCGGGTAATAGGCGAAGCCAGCAGTCTGCTCGAATCTTACACGGTCGCCTACCTCGTAAGCGATTGTGCAGTTCCACTGATCTACGATGAGATGACGCAGCCCGAGATTAAAACCTCGGGCTGTGATCATTTCGGCGACATCAGCTGGCATCGTCTGCAGTGCGCAAGTCTTCATTTGAGCGATCCCAATATCTGCTGCATAGATTGTATCACGCAGACTTTAAAGCGTGCTACCATGTCGTCTGTGATGTCGCCGTCTGCTTGCATTTCTCTGACATTCTTAACGGCTCGCGCTATTGGCACTTTGCCTTGAATGACACTGTCGTGTAGCAGCCGCAACTCGTTAGTTAAGTACCTTGTCTCGGCACTGCTTGGCATACAGCAATTTCTCCAATCCCGTCTGGTGATGATGTGAGAGACCAGTCGTTGAAGCAATCACCATAACGTGAAAGCTTAAGTTCACGTAGGCAATCACAGAACATCTGACGAATCTCAGCGTCAGCATGAACTGATGCACGCTGGTTGAGCATCCACTTCCACTGCGCAACGCTAGCCGAAAAGATCAGCTCAGTCTGCAGAGCGTTACCCAAGTAGCCTCGAGCAGCACCACGTGCTTGCTTACGAGCAGTTTGCTTGTTCGTGCCTTTCTGTAAAAGGTCAGACTCAAGAACGCCAACGAGCTTGTCGTAAAGGCTCTTAGCGTTATGAATGAGGTCGTCAACGTCACTGAACACTGTCAGGTCTGGAAAGCGCGTGCGGTAATCTGTGACAAGCGGATGCGCGACCCACATACCTTCGCTTTCATCGACATATCGCGTTGAGCGCTGGCTGATCGCTGTGAAGTCGCCATGTCGCACAAGCTCATGTGATAAGCCACGTGAGCCAGTTAAGTACATTGTGACCCACTTCTCATGGTCGTTCTCCGGCTCGACGATCACACCACACGTTCCGCTGTCAAGGATGTCGTCATTGTCTTCGCTCCAGCAAGGCTCAACGATATGCGGTGCCAGCGTATTACCCAGCTGACGCAACATAGCGTTAAGATCAGCGTTATACTGCTGCAAGTGCGGGTAGGTCTTGTCGTAGAAGCAGCTTGACCATTTCGACCACTGCAGCACAGATCTCAAGTTCACTGTCAGACGCGACTTATCACTATTCTTTGCTGGCAGCAGCGTCACGCCCGGACGATTCATACAGCAAAGAGCAAGCTCGCCCGCACTAGCGTAAGCGTCAGGGATCTCAACAGTGAAGTTGAAATGCTCTTGCACTGATCCGTGCTGTGTCTCAGCGATATGGTCATGATAGCCTTGCACATCGCTTGTCGAAAAGCTGGGACGGCCTTTGCCCAACGAATCATAGCACACACGGCCGGCCAGCTCAGTAAGCTGCTCAGCCATAGTGCCTTGCATCTGATCATCACGAGGAGTTCCCATCTCTTCTGGGATGAACAAGTACGCACCATCAAATACAAGCTTCGCGCTAACGCCTTCTGTTCTCATTGTCTTAGTCCTGTCTAAGTACTGCCTATCATTCAACGTCACAGGCTACTTTGCCCATGACAACCCTTCTGCTTTCTTGATCTCGTCAAGCGGCATGCTCTTATCTTCTGAAGCAGCCTCATACCAGTTATCTCGACTAAGACCGTACTTAAATCGAAGCGGGACGCGTAACAAGTGCACGTCTTCAAGGACAGCAACGACGTCACGAGCAAAGCGAGGATCCATCATTACTTCTTCAGGGCCTGCAGTAACGACTTCGTCGTGCACTTGAGTTACTAACTCAAGTTCATCAATGCCTGTCGACCGATACACGTCATCAAGTGCAATCATTCGCGCTTTAATGATGTCAGCAGCTGTTGACTGCACGAACGTGTTAAAGCCTTTATGAGCATGCTCTTTTGGCAAGTACCTGCGCCGGCCTAACAGATTACGAATGTACCCTTTTGATAGAGCCGCATTCGTTGCTTGCTTAGCTGTACGTCTGACGCCTGGGAAAGTCTCATGATACGTATCATACAAAGCTTCACCTCGTTGACGCGCCAGCGCCTTGAAGGCTTGGTCTTTGCCGTCTGGATGCAACTCCCCATTCTTCACGGCTGCCTCAATCGCCTCTTTGATTGATGCGACAACATCTTCATCGACTGACAGTGCGTCAACTGTTGTCTTCTTACCTTGACCGAATGCTACAGAGAAGTTGATTGTCTTAGCCGGTCGGCGCACCAAGCCAGGGCACATGTCAGCAACGCGCTGGTGAAAGTCAACGTCTGGGTTTTCGTTATACATCCGGATCACATCTTGGTCTTGAATAGCGTGAGCAATTACACGGAACTCAATTTGTGATGCGTCGCTGGACATGTAACACATGCCAGCGCCTGGATGAAACAATCGCTTAGACCTCTTGTCTTGTTGCTGCGTATTGGGCTTTTTGACCGACATACGCCCGGTTCTAACGCACTGATTATGGTCTGGGTGCATAATTGCATACCCGTCTCCAACGTCACGAGACAAGTCGATAAACGTGTCAAGGAATAGACCTTTAAACGTTGACAACTTACGGTAACGAATCATCTTTGCGACGATGTCTTTAGGTGCGTCAATTCGGTGCTTGTACAACTCAAGTGTGTCAGCATCAAACGATGGGCTACCTACATGGCCTGTCTCTTCATTCGGATCTGTCCATGACAACACAGGTAACCCATATGTATTGCATAGCACGTCATAGCAGTCAGAGTTACTTGTAGGCAAGAACGCATGCCCAACTAACTGGTGAAGCTCTTGCTCAAGCTGAACCATTTCGCTAAGTGTCTCGAGCTTGGTGATCATAAGCTCTTGTGGTTGAACAAGCAGACCTCTGCGCTCCATACGCACGAGCAAGCTAGTAAGCTTCGTCTCTGTCTCAACGACAGGCGCAGACTCAGCTGGCATGTTTGCTTTTTGGTACTTGTACAACCTACGGTTAGTGATCACGTCTTGACACGCGTATTCGCCAAGAACGTCAGCTGGTACTCGACCATAGTCTTTGTTTGCAGTCTTGCCCTTCTTAGGTAAGTAAGGTGACAAAGCTGCTTCATAAGCTGAGATGTCCTCATGTAAGTAAGCTGCAGAAAGCGCGTCAAGGCCGTACCCACCACGATACTGACGGTCGCTATCGAGAATCTTGCCTTGCACCACAGTGCAAATGCGCTCTCGACCTGTGCCCACTGTATCAAAGTCAAGACCTAAGTCGTTGTAGATCACGTGCGAATCAAACTTGACGTGGTGGTTGATCCATCGCTTAGATGCTTGGAACACTAAGCTAAGCCAATGTATCACAGGCCCTCGTGGAAGATTCCACTGAGGGTCGTGGTGACTTAATGGGATGTAGATAGCACCTGGCATGCTGTCCCATGTGATCGCAATGCCTGCGATCCAGCAATTGTTCCACGGGTCGATGGCCTTGATCTTAGCGTCACGACCTGTGGTTTCAACGTCTGCGAACATATCTTCAATATGCTCAGGAACTAGCGGAAGCTCTGATACATCTTGTATCAAGCGCCCACCATTTTTGAACTGTATCATGCTGTGAACCTTGTACTGTGGTGTGCTGTGTAAGACTGCTTAAAGACTTGCTGGTTTGCTCTTAGCGATGTTGCTTAGCATGAACTGATTTGCAGACCAAAGTTTGATGATCTCGTCAGCCATCTCCTCAGTCGACTCACCGTCAGTGAATGCCAGATCAATCTTAGGCCAATATGTACCGAGATTCGTGGTCACACTACCACTAGTTACGAGATCACTGAAGATCTCGTTAACTTTAAGCACTTGCTTAAGTGTGTACATCTCTTGACGGTCTGCGGGCATCTTGGACCAGCGGTCTTCAATGATATGATTCAGTGGCGAGATGACAACGACAATGCCGCCCACGCGAGTAATGTCCGCGTCAACTAGTGAGTACTTAAATGGTGTCAGATCATGGGTGTCACCGTACATGATGGGGTAAGCGATGCCG
>ERZ724505.812-NODE-812-length-18635-cov-32.025296_pt1 | contig 18635 bp, 25 predicted proteins | sample MGYA00376038_ERZ724505 | MGnify/ENA primary metagenome ERZ724505 (study PRJEB28724, sample SAMN07190884) | wastewater metagenome | isolation source: effluent of sewage treatment plant in Hong Hong | place: Hong Kong | collected 2016-03-17 ... | reverse complement strand
TGTTTAAATCCCCTGTTATAGCCTTACCAACACCAGTTCCAACATCTTTTACTATGCTTACAGGTTCGTTTATGAGGGATTCTGCAAAGCCCGACGCTGCGTTCAGGGGGATAGAGCGCATTTTGGTTTCATCAAATCTAGGTGTTTTAATCCTAGTAGGGTTTTCATAAGCCTTTTGTGCTTTGACAAGGGAATTATTGAATGTTTCCCTTAATCTTTTAGAGAGGCTCGCTAAGGTTGCCATTTATTGCCTCCGTATTATCCAAATAGTTGAAACTTATCCCTGTCGTCTCCGTATGCTCTGCTGCCACCACCGCCAAAGTTGGTCATCATATTGCCTGATGCGGTGTACGGTGCGCCTGCAATTCTCTGAGCTTGCGGTGCTTGAAAACTAAAGTCTGCAACGCTTTTCATGTTGTTTCTAAGTTGCCCGATGTTCTCGGATACACCCATTGCCCACTGGTCAAGAGCTTGTTTCCTATTTATCGCCATTTGTTCAATCTGATTGACCCTTGCTATGGCTTGATTTAATAGGTCTTTTGATAAGTTATTAAGGTCTTGGGACTTACTCAACCTGCCCTCAGCTTGCATTTGTCTGATCTGGTTTTGAGCATCTGCAAACCACATACCTACCTGTTGAATCTGTTGGTTCTTCTGCTCTCCAAGGTTATTGACCTCTGTACTGTATATGTTATTCAAATTTGACTCCCTAGCATCAACATCTGCGAGTATATTCGCAGTGTTATTCATAACATCTGATCTTTGCTGTGTTCCCATTTTGTTTAAAGCGTATGAGTATTGATTTGCAGCCGAGCTATCACTTGCACCTCTTGCACCTAGATAAACATTACCTGCTTGAAAGGCGTTGCGTATGTTTCCAGCAATGTCTCTAAGGTTCGAGGTCTGATTCTGCATAGCTGCGGTTCTATCTTGATCCAATTCTTGAAGTCCTTGATCTCTTTGCAATCCTAGTGTGTTAACGCCTTGGTTGTATTGGCTATTAACGATGTTCTCCTGTGCTACTCTTGATGTATTTAAACCGCCTAATTGATCGTCAAGGCCTCTGATGTATTGATCCCAACCTGATGAGATGCTGTTTTGTAGATCCCTTGTTCCAGAACTGATGCCGTTATCCCCACTATCGTTGTTATCGCCATCAGTTTGTACTGATCGCGATGCCGATGGCGTGGAAAATGTTGCAGTATTGCTGTAGATAGGGCTAGATGCTGTGCTTTTAAATGGATTGACAGGCGTACTCTTAGGGGCAGAAACGGCACGGCTAGATGTGCTTTGTCCAAGCACTGAACTCTTTTTGTTTAAACCAAGCTTCTCGGAAATTCCATAATCGGGTATATTAAACCCCCCGACATTCCATTTACCTGTTGTTGCCATTTTATACTGCTCCTTTACACCCAATGTTATAATGTGGGTATGAAAAAATTACTTTTGCTACTCCTAGTAGGTCTTTTTGGCCTATTTTGCTTTGTAGCAGGTACGTCATACCAAATAAGAGCGACAAGACCGATAGTCAAGAGGGTCGAGGTCATAAAACCTGCGCCCTTTGACCAAGCGATTCTTTGGTCGCTAATACAAAGCTATAGGGTAGATAACAACCTAACGCCTTTTATCAAAGACCAAAACCTATGCGCCTACGCTAACGAACGCCTACCTGAGGTGGCTGAGAAGTTCAACCACACGGGCTTTGAAAGAACCGCACAGAGTAAAGTTGCGACACTTGGGCTTTCAAGAGTTGTAGAAAATCTTGTCGGCCTTTATCCCTATACAGGGAACAGTATCGAGGTTGCTGCGTTCTACGCGTGGCTTAACTCCCCACCACATAAGAAAACAATAGACGACCCTGCAAACACCCATTCTTGCTTACGTTGCGACACGATTAACTGTGTTCAGCTATTTGGCGCGTATTAAATTGTCAATAAAAAAAGACCTCTCGGCCTGCTAAGGCTTTGAAGTCTGCATACTACACTTGGTAGTTGAAAGACACTATTTAGCTGATAGTATTATCGCAGTAATTGGCTCTCTATGTCAATATATCCTTGAAAAATTCCGCGTACTGCGCCACGTTATTCTTCATTTGCCAATCGTCCTGAACAGTTTTAAAGGCGCTTTCCGCAACCCTCTGACGTAGCTTCTTGTCATCTATTAAAGCCTTGATGCTGTCGTACCAGTCCTGTGCTGTGTCGGCTAAGTATCCATTGACTCCATGCTCTATAACTTCTTCGTATTGCCTGATGTTCTGATATACCCCTGCTTTTTTAGCTGAGCTTGCCTCTAAAAACTTGATTGACGATTTACATTTTGTGTATCTGTTTTCCTCAAGTGGTACAACTATGATATCTGTTTCCTCCATAAACAAAGGAAATCTCTCACGAACCCACTTATACAAATCTTGGTGTCCGTAATCATTTTTATACCTCTGCCCCCATTTGTACTTGTAACTTGGAATCAGCGCACCCACAGTTTTAAAAGTTACATTGGGGTAATCTCTCATAATCATATCTATACCCTTTTCAAACTCTTTAGTCTGTAGGTCAATAAAGTGTGTAGTTGACCCAAAGTGCAACAAAGTTATATCGTTTGTATCTTTGAATTTAGGCCTGTAGGTGTAGAGTCCATCTAGGTCAATGTAGTTTGGAAATATCTTTATCTTGCCTGTAGGTTTTAAGGTGTGGTGTGATATGACATTACGCAAATACTTGTTTGTTGTGGTCATGTAATCAACTTCTCTACAAATTGAGGTGAAGTTCTTGATGCCCTCCGAACCTTTACCCAAAGCTTGGTATGCTGAGTTATCGGGCATGATATCCCAAAGGCTATCGTCTGAATCCATCACAAGGGGTCTGCCGAACTTACGAGCCATCGAACCCATCTTGGCAAATTCCCATGGCATGGCTGTATAATTGAAGTAGATTAGGTCAAACTCTTGTGCGACCTCAACCCAATTCATAGTCTCATCTTTTATAGGGTCGTAAACCTTAACCTCGAATTTTACATCTGCGTCCTCGTAGCCATTTAGATGCTCCATTGGTTGAATGATTCTAGCAAAATCAACACCTGAAACACGTTCTTTTGTTCCGTGACTTGGCAATCCGAAAATCGAAATAACTCTTTTAGGCATGCGCTCCCCGCTTCCTGTGGTATTCCCGATCATAACATTTCTTACAGTGCCCCTTAGCAAAGTGCTTAGTGTTCCCACACTCGCATTTGAAGGAACTACCGTAAATATAAGACCCCGTGTGCTTCCTCTTATGTTCCGCCCAACTTAGTACTTCGAGGTTTTCAGCCCTATTATCCAAAGTGTCCCCATTGATGTGATGAACAGCCTCGGTTGGACTCAATTTTCTACCCAGTTTCCTCTCCATTACCAACCTGTGTTCCGCCACATACTTTCTTGTGTCCACCAAAACCCACCTATATACATTACCGTTGTTCTTAAAATATTTAAAACCACCTTTCCAGTTTCCGTGATTTTCACGCACGGTCTGCTTTCCCCATGTGTTTCCTGTTTTGAACCCAAAAATCTTAGCACTCTCGCTGGTAAACGTTCCGTCTTTGTTTCTCATTTTTGAGTCTCCTGTATAAGTAAATCCAACTTTGTATTAAAAGTGTCTCCTAGGGCAATGTAGTGGCTTCTAAAGGCATCTGTGTCGAGCATCTCGCCTGTATCCGAACCAAAGCTCATGCCGTTAATCCCTGCCTCGTATTTCTTGTAATCCTCTTTAGTGTAGCCATCGGCAAGGTAGACAACTCTCGTGCCACAAAGCCTTGCAACCTCAGTCATAGCCGACACGGGGTCGTATGTATATAGGACCTCGCACTCGTTTAGGAAGTCTGCTAAATCCTGTTGATCTATGGCGTTGCTACGGTCAATTATGGTTGAAGGCTTGTGAAGTCCCTTGTCCTGACCTTTACCAAAGAATACCGCGCTTTTATCTCTAATCTTTTTCTGGTCTTTGAATATATCTAGGTTTATTACAGGTAAAAACATATAGTGGTTGTCGTCTGTTTCCCCAAACAGTCTTGAAAAATAGTAGTTGTGTTCGTGTGGGTTTATCTCTTTTAGTGGTTCACCTGCTCCATGCATCACTCCTAGCTTGTTTAAAATGTAGCGAACAACTGTCTTTGCACCGATAGGGTTACTGCCGTAAATCTCTGGGTAAATTGCAACAACGTCTGCGTGTGGGTAGCGGTTCATGTAGACTTCATGCCCTCTTGCTAATAGATGTCCATACAAACCCCACATGACTTTTATACCACCAGAAGTATAATCGTAGTCTGGGCTTACTATAACGTACGGCTTCATGGCTTCACCAACTTTACTGACTGCCCGTAAACGGCAATATTAAACCAATTCTCTTTAACTTCTTCCCTTAGTGGCATTGTGGGTAGGTCGAGTTTTGGAAACTGATTGCCCCTTGCAAAGTGGTAAGCAACAACCTGTCCCTCGTCTGTATCGCAGTAAGTCTTGTCGTCTTTTATGTAGAATCTTGGCTCTCTACCTAGAGACTTGCAGCCATAGTAGTCTTTATCCTTATCGAATATCTTAAGCCTTAGTTTTGAAATGTCGGGATCGTTATATACAAGTAGGTTAAGCGTATCGTTTTCCTTGCGTAGGTAGTTCATAGCAGTTTTGTTTATCTCCTGCCATTTGAGCCAAAAGTCCCTGTTTGTTGACGCAACCATACCTGCCTGTAGGTACATTTCCTCTGTTATGTTTTCAAATGAAGCGTTCTCGTAATCGTTAAAGTTCCACACAACCCCTATATCATAGTCTGTTTTGTCAAATACCTCGGTAAGTCGGTCAAGAACTATGGTATCAGCGTCAATGTTGCATATAAGGTCGTAGTCATTAAAGAGCAACTCAGCAAAATATGGTTTAGCTTGATACCAGTTGATTCCCTTTTCAGCAAATAGCTTGTCGACTGTTTCCTGTCTAAACACAACGAGGTCGATATCTGGGTGGAATCTCTTAAAAGAGTTCACAAAGATGTGTGTACCCTCTGGGTAATAAAGTCTGTCGTCAACACATGTAAAAGCTACTTTTCGCATCTTGTTCTCCTTGCAATAAAATGATTATTTGGTAACTCGGCGTATCTATAGCCTAAAGTACTAAGTCTGTCCTGAAACCTCTGCGCTAATGTTCCCGAATAGTGGTGTTCACCGATAATCGTTTGCACCCTGTCATATGGGAAATCCTCGCTGTTTACGACATCAAGTTCATCACCCTCAATATCCATCTTTAAGACATCAATATAGGGGATATTATGCCCCGACATAAACCCCGCCAGTCCGTTAACCCCATCTATCTTTGCAATATAAGTTTTGATCTTCTCCATCTCACTATCTTTAATGGTCTTGTTCAGTAAGCTTATAGCGTATTCGTCCACATCTATTGCATGTATGCGACTAGCAAAAGGCTCAATCCACAATGAAAACGCCCCTATATTACAACCCAAATCCATAACAATTAAGTCTTTGAAAAGAAAGGAGTACTCGTTATTCTCCAATACTTCCCAAAGATATCTAAATGAATCTAGGTGAACAGTTAGCGACATTATTTCTTTGTAAATAACACGACTATTGCACTGCACTCGTAGCGCCTAGCCTCAAAACCTAGCCCGATTAAATGCTCAACCAGCTTAGTCCACTGTGGGTTATGAAATTCAACTTCCATTGCACTAATCCTATCGGCTATGTTCAAAAAACCCTCACTCCTGAGCAGGATATCTTCGTAGTTTTCAACATCCAGTTTTACGAAATCAACCTTGTCTATGCCATTATCATTCATGAACGTATCAAATCTAAAGGTCTTCGTACTGCTTCCACCCTGTCCATAGTTATTAGTCAATGAATTACAGGTTCTATTGCTGTCTAACGAGAATATAGTCATCTCACCGTCTTTATCAGCTAAGGCTGCGTTGAATATCTCTACGTTATCCCAATTGTTAAACTCTTTGTTTTTGGCTAGAGCCTCAAAGTGTTCTGGGCTTGGTTCTATTGCGTAAATCTTTTTAGCGTAATCTCTCATGTGCTGGGTTACAACACCTATGTTTGCTCCAACATCAAGTATAACCATGTCCTTTTTCTGATTTAGTACATCTGTGTAGATACCGTCAAAATAAATCTCTTTGTAAATCCAAGGAATATAGAGCGAGTCAAACTTAATTGGCTTTTCTTCTGTTCCTGCTGGATAAAATAATGCGTTTAACATAAAATTACCTTTTCAATGAAATAAATGATGCTTCTTCCTTCTCAACCATACTTCTAACTAAGTCTGGTATTTGTTCTTTGTTTTCAGGGTAGTACTCCATAAGTTGAGCCTGTTTGATGAAGTCTTGCGCGTTGTAGCAGTAGTGGGAAACGCCATCATGCTTGTAATCGTCGTCCCTACCGCTTCCCACAAGCCTTACTGCAATGTTTTCATGGTCAAGGTATAAAGATATAGTTTCCGCGCATCTCAAAAAGAAACTCGTAATCGTGTAGACAAACGGCTTTTTACCCTCTAGCGCTAGACCCACGGCAATTCCCATCATCGCCTGCTCACTAGCACCGCAGTTTATAAATCTATGTGGAAACTTCTCTTTTATCTTGTCCCACATACCAAAGCCCAAATCTCCTACAAGTAGGTAAATGCTCTCGTCTTTTTCCATCTCATCAAACAAAGCTCCTGCAAAATAACCTCTTTGTGATTGATGCCAATTGTTCATAATCTTGGTGCTTTCTTGAACTGATCTTCTGGTAGTACAAAGAGTTCACCATCAGATAGCTCGATAAATATTAATCCGTACCCCTCGCGCATCAGCTTCTCTAGGGGTATGTGGTGGCATTTATAGCAATATTCAAAACCAATGCTAAAGACCTCACGTCTGGTGTATACATGCCCCCCAAACACTTTGCATAAAAAGCTCCTTAGTTTGTGTTTTAGACTACGCTTCATTCATCAACTCCTTGTACTGCTCGTCATTTAGAGCTAAATAATGCGCTGTAACGCCCTGTAGCCACTCTGGATACTTGAAAAGGTCTGTTCTTACCACCAAACACGGATAGAACATTTGAAGTCTTGTATCTAACATGTCAACATCAACCTTACCCAGTGCCGAGTAACCATTGGCATTAACAACCACCTTTAGGTTTTCAAGCCTTAGTTCCCCAGCAATTCTTAGTGCCTCCCAGCAAGAACCCTCTGCAAGTTCCCCATCTGAGCATAAAACGTATATGTCGTGCGTTGGATCAGCTATTGCCATGCCCACTGCTATTGGTAATCCTTGGCCGAGTGAGCCAGTTGAAACCCATATCTGATTTAGTGGATCACGATTAGGATGTGTACCATGCTTTTTAACAAGCTCGTCTGCATCTGCCACTCCGTTTTTCTCCAAAACTACCGCCTGTGCTAAGAATGAATGACCTGACGAAAGTACGAATTTATCACCTTGATTTTTAGCAAGATAAATCTTGTCAATTAAGCCAACTGCGGTAAGAACACTACCCAAATGTGTTAGGTGGTTGTTATAGGTGAGTTCAATACACCTTTTTTCTAGTTTATTCAGCATCTACCATTTCCTTTATAGAGTCTTCGAGGGATTTTTGAGGATACCAACCCCAACCCCTTGCTCTGAAATTTGTTGAAACCCAAGTATCGCTATCATAAGGTCTGAGGCTATTTACCAAAGTGATGTTTGCCTGTTTGCCCATCAGACGTTCTACAACTCTTAGCACCTCTTTGTTTGAATAAGACTGACCTGTTCCAAGTTCAAATACACCCCTTGCACGATTCCTCGAAAGATTGAGTATGCCATCTACTACATCCTCAACATCTATGAAATCATGCTTAGGGTCTGGTGCTAGGTTGATAAAAGTATCATTCTTGACTGATCTAATGAGTGTTGGTATTAAGTGATTTTCCTGTTCGCCAACTCCTGTTACTGAGAATGGTCTGATTATTGTTATAGGTGCTTCGTACTTTTCCGTATAAGCAAGTAGGATTTCCTCTGCAGCCTTTTTAGTTCGTGAGTACATTGTTTGTATCTTAAGTTTTACTGAAGAGGTTGAGATAAAGACAAAGGATTCTATGTGTTCCCAATCAACTGTTCGTAGTGTGTGAATTAGGTCTAAAATATTAGCTCTGATGATGGCGTTCTCATTCTCATGGTCTGCCATATTTCCATAGGCTGATAAAAAGAAAACCCTTTTTGCAGGACTGAAATCTGTTTTGTGAATATCGAAATGGGGAACAGCAACAAAGTCATCTAGTCTTGCTGTTAAATGTTTTCCTATAAAGCCTTTTGCTCCTGTAACGTAATCCATAAGTTCCTAATCTTGGCAACAAAAAAACCACCTCTATTAAAGGTGGCTTAAACCCGTATTATAACGGCATTGCCTAAACGAAATTATTGTAGCATGAATTAGCACTCGCGCAACTATCTTGCAAACGGTATTATCCCCATACCACCTATTATGTCTTTGACAGTCGGCTCTGTGTAAGTGATGTATATGTCCAGAGGGCCATTACTGTTCGTTGTGGATGAAAAGGTTGATGTAGGCCCATCCGAGTATGTGTCCAAACTCGACCTGACTAAACTTGAAGTGTTAGCACGACTGATCGTGAAGTTGGGTGTACCGGGATCACTGAAATGGATACCCACCCAATACTGCGTACTTGCAGTTATAGATATCCCGTTGATACCGCTGAAAGTAAAAGCTATTGCCTGTTCGCTTGTATTCGTGATTGCGACTTCGTCTGAAACAGCAAGTAACGCATCGGGTTCTCCTGAATTATCGGAGTATATTATTAATTTGGCGTTACTTGAACCTGCGGCACTTAACCAAACACGAGCAGTACCGCCTGTGATAATCCCCGATGTTGATGGAGACGCTTTATAGGCGTATTTTCTATCCGCACTTTGAGTCTGGGCATAAGTACCGTTCCCAGTGTTGCCAAATGTTGCCACTACACCTCATAACCAACCGCCAGCAGATAGATATTACCCGCACTGGTTGTAATTAATAAGTCCGCAGCGTCTTCGCCACTTGCTAGGGGATACTTTTCACTAAATGTTAGGGTATGTCCCGAGCCAGCTTTGTATTCGCCTTTCCACACCACCTCATCGCCCCCTGCTTTATCATCTTCTAACGTAACGGTACAGTCTGCAGACACCTGAAAGTGTATAACAACTGCATGCCATCTTTTCCCCGCTGCTGGACTCCATACGACTCCATCTGTTGCGGCACCTGTGCTTGTGTAGTACTTCTTGGCATAGTTAGTATGTGCTGTTACATCAATGTCTGGTGCTAGAAGTTTACCCACCGCATTTGTTCCTGCAGGTAAAGCACCTACAACATCAACCTGCATTTCCGAGCCACTGACTGTGTTGTCCAGTATTTCTACTGCTGTTTTGATCGAGGCAATGTCTGAATTAGTAACTGCAACCGTTCCGTCAACTGTGATAACACCGCCTCCATCGTCTATTGAAACTGTAGAACCATTGTCATCTATGCTTAAAACACCTGTTGAGTTGTTGGCTATCGTTACTCTGACTGCCGTTGCTTCTGTGCCGCCACCTACTACTGATAAGTTTGAGGTGTCAGCGTCAATGGTTGTCAAAAGAGCCTCGATTCCATCAACCCTGCCATCAATAGTTGTCAAAGTAGTGTTGGTAGTACCTATGAGCGTTTCCAGTCCGTCAACATGCCCTACAATTGTTGTTAAATCTGCGTCTATATTATCTAAAACTGCATTATCTGTAGCACTTAAATCAGCGTAGACCTTGAGCCTACGATCTGATGTTATACCAACAATCCCCATATCCCCATCGGTTACTGTTGATGGTGTAGACTCATAAACACCCATGGCTGGAGTACCGCTTGTTGTTCCATCGGTAAAATCGTCATCGTCTGCTGCTGATGTACCACCTGTTGCTACTGACGAGGACACGATATTCACATCGACTTTGTTTGAGTTAATGGCATCTCCTAATTCAGTTAAAGTAGCATTTGTTACTGCTACCGTACCTGTAACTGTAGTTGTAGGCATACTGAGAACGTCTATTTGAAGCTCTCCCGATGCGTCTGTTTTCAAAATCTGGGGGTTAGTGCCGTCTGTACCCATTACAGCAACGCCCTTTGATGGTGTTCCCGATCCGTCTGTGTAAACTGTATCGTCAATGAGTTCTACTGCCGTTTGAATAGAGGTTGTATCTCCTGCGATTGTGTCTATCTTTGTGCTTAAATTAGAGGTATCTGCGTCTATTGTGCCAAGTAGTGTTTCTATGCCGTCTACATGACCAATTATCGTTGTGGCATCAGTATCAATGGCTGCAACTGATGCCGCTATAGCGTCAAGCACTGCGTTATCTGTAGCGCCTAAATCTACTGTTCCTGTTACGGTAACATCATTATCTGCGCCCAAATCCACCTTTAAGCCAGCTGTCGCGTCAACGGGTGCTACTCCTGCATTTGTTGCAGGATCGCCAATTACAACAACTTGTCTGTGGTTTCCGTTTGTTCCCTCGGTTCTTGTGTCAATATTTGTTCCTGTTCCTGCTGTTATTGCTACTGCTGTATCTGCCATTTTGTTTTCCTTATGGTGTAGCTGGGTAAGTTAAAGTAAGTAATAACCCCATTGGGTTTCCAGCTACGATTGACACAACCTCATGGGTCTGTGCCAAGTAATAAACACCCTTAATCGAAATGAGGTCGGAGGTGTTACTGTCCGAACTCGTAACGGGTAGTAAAATATCCCCGTTTGTCCCTATATATCTGTCAAGAACTACTACCATTAGGAGTAGCTTAACGCTGTTAAATCAGTTGCTACGTTGTCAAAATCAGCGTTACCATCTGCCCAAGTAATGACAACACCGCTCGATGTATCAATCTTGCGCGCCTGCCACCCTGCCGTAGCCTGAGCTGTACCAGCTGCTGCCATTGCTAGAAACGTATTAGTACCGTTAACCGTTACCTTTAAAGCCATCGCGTCAGCTAATGCCCTCTGTAAGTTCAAGCCGTCATATTTGAGAATCTCGACTGTATTAACACCGAAAGTTTCGTCAAAGCTAGTGTTCTGCATGTACTGCTCTGGATACTTGTTTTGACTTGGTGGTCTACTAGGCACTGCCATATCTCTTTATGCTCCTTTTAATGTCCGCGCCCTCGCGTAAAAACCTTATATACGCTGCAATAGTTTCTAGCTTTATGACCGCTCTTTCCTCTTTTGCCATATTTGTTATTTTCAAAATCTCTTTGAGCCTATCTTTGACGGCTGTTGTGCTGTTGGCCATCTCCCCGTCGGCAATCCTGTCTGCAAAGTAGTTCTCGATAGTTTCTATCTCTTTTGGAAAACCGCCCGTAGGTTCGTTCCAAGTGTCCCCAAGTCCAAAGTATTCAACACTGAAAGGCTTGGCGTTCTCCCTTGCATAGTCTGTAAAAGGCACTTCTACCGTTGTGGTAGATACTGCCTGCTCTGGCTTGGCTTGTATTGAGCTAGTACCTGTATCAACTACAGGGGTGCTTGCTGACCTAAAAGTAGTTTCACCAGCCATTCTTGTATTCAGGCTTGTTCTTAATATAGTCGTGTATGTCCGCTATCTCAGCCTTGTTGCCCTCTCTGTGCGCCCTGACTAGATTCTCGCGCATATCTCTTATCTTGCTACTCTCGCTATTGATGCGATCCTTAGCAATCTGTGCCTGTCGCCTGTCGTTGGCGTCCTTACTTCTTAGACCTTGATCTATTAGTTTTCTATCTGCTTCTCTTAAATCTTCCATATCTCCTTTAAATGGTCGGGAATGTGATTAGGCACACTCCCGAACCGAATTCTTAAACTAGCGAAAATCTAGCTGCTATTACCCAATCGGAATTGAGCAATTTAGTAGCGTAAGATCCTGCCCAAGATATGTAAGATACTCTGCCTGCAGGTGAGTTTGAGTCAACCTGATTCGGAAGTATGTACAGTCTTGGTTTGTCCTGTGCTAGGTCGTAACAACCAAAGGCGTTGTCGCCGTGAACATAGGTGTAGTATCTAACTGTCGTTGAGGACGCGGTAGATGCTGCCTCAGTCCCTGAGGAAACGTCTTTGTTGAGTAACCAGCGTACTTGGTAAAGCTCGCCCATTTCTCCTTTGTAAAGGTCTTTTACTGCGGAGTAGGTTTTAGCGTTTACCCAAGTAGTATCCCCGATAAGATTGTACTTGCTGATAGGATCAGTTTTGCCCATGTACATGCCGTCCTTGTAAGGTTTTGCCTTTGCAAGTTCTAATGCCTTGGTCATCTGTCTTATATCGCAAGCATCAAGCGTATCGCCAGCCGTAAAAGAAGCGACGTGATGTCCATTTCCGTAGTAAGCTGTGCCGTTCTGTAGTTCGTTACGAACGAGTCTGTTTAAAGATTCGCCCATATTTTGACCTACTAGCTCAACTTTCTCTTTCATTCCACTGTCGATTGACACGAGTGTCAAAAGCTTAGAATGTATGGTGGTTAGACCATATTCAGAAAGGGTCATTGCTACTGTACAAGCTGTGATAGCGCAGGTAACTGGGTTTGAAAGCTCACCTAACGGATCAGTTATGATCGTAAGAGGACTGTATCTTGTGAAATTTACAGTTCTTCCTTCATTAGCTGGGTGGGTTCTCATTTGAGCGCCCTCTTTCAGTACCAATTCGTACTCTGCTCTATCTAAAAATACTTTTTCGTAATATGTAGACACTTCAGGTGATAATGATCCTGTAGTGTTTGGGTTTGTAACCCCTGTTATTCCTGAACCAACTGCTGCCATAATATATTCACCTCATTTCTTAGCCATTAAGCCTGAACCATTCCTAATTCAGCCTCAAGCTCTGCAATAGATTTCTCTGTTACAGGTTTCTCTTTTTCGCGAACAGAAGTAGGGCGCAAAGCAGCCTCGGAAACTTGTTTGGCTACGCTCTTTGTCATCTCGCCTACCTCTTTGCTCACCGCCCCTTTGTAGGGTCGCATCATTTTGTCCACAAAATTAATAACTGATGCGGTGTACGGTGCGCCTTTAACATGCGCCTCCGTAGCCTCGGTTATTGCGTCTGAGAGTTCCTTATTGAACTTCTCACTATCAGGATTCAGTTCAGGATATTTCTGCATCACCTTTGCGGCTTCGCTGTTTATCCTATTGACTGCATCGTTCTGTTTCCCCCTAAGCGTTGCAATAGCATCTGCCTGCTGTAGGATTCTTTGTTCTCTAGCCCTTAACCTGCGGTCAAGTTCTAAAGCATCAATTTCCTCGCCAGCTTGTACAATCGGCTCGTCTAATATGCTTGGACTCTGAAAGTCCGCCCCGTTAGTCGTGGCCGTGAGTTCTGCTAGCTTCGCTGCTAGTGCTTCTTTCTCTGCCTCGGCTCTTTTAGCTCGCGCATTCAACTCCCTAACCCTGTTAGAGTAGCCCTTTTTGGGTTCTCTCTCGGTTTCCTCTGCTTCCGTGTCAACATCGTCTGCCGATTCTGTATCTACTTCGTCAGCCTCCCCCGCAGCTTGTTCTTCAACTACTGGCGTAGTAGTTTCGTCGTTTTCTGCCTCGACGGTTTCATTTAACGCCAATTCTTGATCTTCTATCGTAATCACCCACTTTCGTACATACCAATTTACGATTGTATGAGGTCGTCGCAAGCTAATGTGCTTGTTTTTGCATATACAAGAACACTATCTCTTTTTAAAAATCGGCTTCCCCTCACTATCAAGACCGACCATCGTCTTATCCATTCCTACAAATACTGCATGTTGTATTTCACAACTCTTACAAACAAGATAAGGGCCTTGTTGTCGCCACTCGTGTTGTTCGTTTGGTCGAAATACGAAAGACGGTTTCGTAAAATCGAGTTCCTCGCGCGCAGCTTCTTGTTCATTCATCTTTCAGGCAGGCCTCGGTAGCATCAGCAACCTTATTAAGTAATCTCTCAATTACTCCCTGTGCTAAAGCTATGACGACTGTGTTTCTGCCTATCTCCTCAAGTGGTAGCCCCTGTGCTATTGCCTGTTTGTTTACCTCTCCTAGTTCCCTTGATGCCTGTTCTGCTGTGTCTTTTAAAATCTGCCAGCCCCGCATCTGTGCCATTTCGTGCAGTGCTAACTCCTCTGGTGTTGCCTTTTCTGCCTTTTCGTTTCTCTGCAAAGATGGCACGTTGAAATAGTCTGGTCGTACTGCTGTCTGCATTACATGACCCCCATTTCAGGTTGCATCTCTGGTTGTGGTGGTACTCCGTTCATTGCCCCACCCTGTTGCATCTGCATTAACATGTTTTGAAATACTTGTGCATCACTATTAAGTGTTGCCTCTGCCTTTTCTTCTTCTGTCTTTTCGACTAAGACCTTATCCCAATCCTGAATACCTGAACTTGCTACTACCCGTTTAAAAAGTTCCCCAAACTTTAAGGTGTAACCCTCGCGGTCTAGGTCTGCGACTAATGTGTTGCCTTGTGGTGTCTGTGATTTCAAATACAAGTCAACAAGTGAGGATAGATTGTCTTGCTGTGTCTTGTTATCAACGGCAAAAGTAGAACCTGATACCATTTCGTAGTCGTATAAATTAGAACCCTTGCCTTTATTGACTGTGAGCTTTCCGCTTTCCTTGTCGTATTGCTGTGCTATATCTGGGTTATTCCTAGACAGGCTTTCGATCTCGTCTTCAAACATACGAACTGTTAAAGAGTTAGGCTGTTTCTTTTCCAAAAGGTTAACCATCTTGCGCATAACCTGATTGATGAAGCGTTCCATATAGAACCTATCGGCAGCATCTCTGGTATTTTCCCTTGCTTGTTGCATCTTGAGAGCCTGCGGCGTCTTTCCCATAGTATTATCGACTGCCTCTCCAACTGCTGTGTCCGATGTACCAAAAAGGTTTAAAATTGCAGCATTTGCTACCTGATATGTTGAATTAAAGGTATTTAAGCCCTGTGGTGTAAGCTGTAATGTCTTTGCTACGTTGTCTAGGTTACCTCTACCAAGCCATTTCTCTGCAGCACCCCACTTGATTGAGGACATCGAGGCTATATTGTCCTTGTTTAAAATTACTGGTGGGTAAATAGACATTTTCAAGCTATCTAAATACAAATTCCAGTTAGCATTGACCACTTTCTGCATTGAACCGCCGCGTTCCATATCACCCATGCCCATAATGTCGTCAAGAAGTGGTATAGAATACTTCTGAACTACCGGCAGTTCCCCATTCTCGTGCGGATTTTCGGTATCTCTAAACTCCATATCAGCGTCAACACATATATCAACCCATCTATCGCCCTCAAATTGGGATAAAACTTCGTAGTAACCTGTACCTTTGGTTGTTTGGTTCTGTGGGTAAGATAAGTCGTCGCGCCTTGATATGTCCTCAGCCTCTCTTGACTGCTTAGAACCTGCCTTATCTTCGAGTTTGTCTACAATCTTTGATATGTTCTTAAACCCCTCGGCTTTTCCAAGACTCTTAAAGTAACTTAAAGGCTTCCAAGTTCTAACAATGATGTGATCGCTATCCTCAACGGATACTGCGCCCACTTGCGGGAACACGTCTCGCATGTTTAAGAGCCACATGTCAGGCCCAATATAGCCGTTTTTCTTAACGTCCCAATCCACCAACGCATAAAACGAGCCGTAGATGTTGGAATAAAGGTCAACCATACGAAGCTTGGTCAGGAAATCGAACTGCGCGCTTGCGTTTGGTATTACATACTTCTCAAGTAGTAGATTCTTAATCTGCGCATCAGCCATATCATTAGTTGATAGACCTTTAACCTTGCCTACTGGAAGTTGAGACATAACCCTATAAGCCCTCTCAATGATTAAGGTTGAAAGTCTTGGATCAAATACCTGTGATTTAGTCTTAGAAGATGCTGAATCGTTCAAGATGCCATGGAATAGCTCCTCTACGTTGTCAAAGAGCGTTCGTTTGTCCTTTAGCGAGTCGAATGATGCCTGAAATCTGTTTTTTACCTCAGTAGTTAGTTGTGTCATAGAAACAAAAATAGACAGGCTGTTACGCCTGTCTTAAATCCGCATTAGAGCGGTTTCGACTATTTCACTGTCTCTACTAGCATACTAAATTGCCAAGTGCTAGTCAAGAGCAGTCTTATCGCCTGAGTACCTACGCCTGCAATTCTTGACTATATTCAGCGTAGGTAGAACAACAACCCCCTCTTTTATCTCAAAGTTAAAGGTGATTGTGCCAAAAGGTGTTTCGTTTACCTCCCTCTCAAGCAACAGATGGAATAGTATATTCTTGGACAACAACTGTGCCAGCTTGTCCAGTTTTTCCGTATTTACGTTTAATGTCGACATATTCTACTAGGTTGTAATCAACAATGTTCCCCGCATTTATCCTCAAGGTGAACGTCATCTGACCGTTCTTCTTTTGGATAATATCTATCTCAACATCTGCATGAGGTTTGATGTTGTGATCTCGTATCTTTAGTTCTTCCATTAATAAAAGCCTCCTCTAAACATCTTTGTATCGTCTGGTGGTAATTCTTCTACGTCTACAGCTCTTAGACTCTCCATAGCATACCGCACGGCATCAAGTGCGTGGTTATATATAGCACTTGGCTCGTTAATAATCTTGCCGTCTCTGTCGGTCTGCCATAGATAGTTACGATACTCCTTAACCAAATTAGTACTTCTCTTGGTTACTGATATTCTTTGCCCTTGAACGTACTGTATGCCTTGTAGGACTGATCCTTGCCCTTTCTGTGAACCAAGTACATTAAGCCCATACAACCTTAATTCGTCTATACTCTTAGGCTCGGCACTATCAGCCATTATCAAAGCCTTTGGTAATGTACCCAATACATCGGCTATTTGTTTGTTGGATAGCCCTTTTTGATAGATAACCTCGTCTAAGATGTAACCACCGTTGTAGTAGTAAACAGCAACACACCCTGTAGGGTCATTCGTATAACCAAAATCCAGTCCGTACCTCTCAAGCCTTGCCTCGTGTGGTATGTCGTCAATAAGTTGCCAGTCCTTGTATATCCTACCCTCTGCTACACCAAGTTGGCCCTCACCATATATTCTCCACCAACCTTTATCGTATTGTCTTGCTTCAATGGACTTAACAACTGCTGGTTCTAGTGCTTCATTATCTTTGTAGGTAAGGGTTAGAAAGTCATGCTCAAGGTTTGGAGCTACCTCTGTGTAGTACCAAAATTCGGCTACAGGGTTATAGTCTATCCATATTACCTCTCTTGTTCTGATTTCAAGCTGTACGAATGTCTCATATGGTACGTTGTTGGCTTCATTGATAAAGAGTATGTCTCGCCTTGGTCCTCTTACCTTTGCAGGTTGGTCGGCTGAAAAGAACTCGATCTTAGAACCAGAGTCAAATGTGTAGGTGAAGTCTGATTTATTCCAAGCATTGTCTTTGAAGTAGCCATGATTCTCCATGATGTTAAGAAAATCCCTCATAGCACCTCGTTTTAGGTGGGGTAGGGTTTCTGATACTACAGAGATAAGTTTATTAGGTCTTGATTGTGCGTGGTCAACAAGCCACATGATTATTGAAAAGGTCTTAGATGCAGCAGTTCCACCTGCTACGACTCTAATCCTCTTGTTGAGTTTGAGTATCTTCTCGGTTGCTTGTGTCCGTTGGTACATCTTTGGCAGAATCCCCACCTAACAGGGGAATGAAATTATTTACCTGTACGTTTGTTTGGTTTGAGTTCTTAAACTCTCTTTTCTCAAGCCACCACTTGGCTGTTGTAACATCTTTGTTCTTAGTCATTGAGTCAACAACTATGTTTTTGGCTACAATATCGGGATATCGTTGTGCTGCCTCCATTTTGGTCATAAAATCTGGCTTTTCCTCAAGCCACCTATAGTATGTTTCCTTTGAGATCATAGCGTAACTACAAGCTTCGACCACACTACCACCTATCTTCAGGATACTCTCCAATTTTGTGACTAGCTCGTCTGTGTAGATTGTTGGTCTGCCTGCGTTACTCTTGGTGACACTTCTTCCCATGTTTCTTCCTTTCCTATAAATTTAGCGTATCTCTTACGAATTACATCACAATACTTAGGGTCTAGTTCCATCATGTAACAGGTTCTGTTTAGTTGTTCACAGGCTATTAGGGTTGAACCACTGCCACCGAACGGTTCGTATACGTTACCCTCGTTGGGACAACTATTAGATATAGCCCTAGATGGTAATTTGACAGGCTTCTGTGTAGGATGCTCATAGGAAGATGAAGCATCCCTGTCTACCCTCCAAACATCTGATGCTTCATCTTCCGTTCTACCTGCGAACCATTTTTCTAACCCACCACCTTTGGGTTTAAATCCAAAGTAAATAATTTCATACTGGTTATGATAGTTGTTTGGTTTCATACTAAATCCATTCTTTACCCAAATCAGATGTCTTGGGAGTTGGTGTAAAAACCTATCAAACAGTTTTTCATAGAGTCCCAAATTTCCCTCGCTGCCGCAAAAATAAAACCTAGCATCGTCCTTAGTAGCGTATTGTACTGCTAAATCAAAAGAAAATGGTATTGCTACCTGCGTCAGATCACCCGCTATGAGATTACTCGATCTTGCCCCGCCTTTTATGTTCACGCCATAAGGCGGGTCAGTAAACACCATGTCCGCTTTCTGTCCGTTCATTAACTTCTCAACATCCTCTA
>ERZ724505.811-NODE-811-length-18654-cov-5.713533_pt1 | contig 18654 bp, 17 predicted proteins | sample MGYA00376038_ERZ724505 | MGnify/ENA primary metagenome ERZ724505 (study PRJEB28724, sample SAMN07190884) | wastewater metagenome | isolation source: effluent of sewage treatment plant in Hong Hong | place: Hong Kong | collected 2016-03-17 ... | reverse complement strand
AATTTAATACCCCAAAAATAGTAACAAATATTTTTTGTATTAAAAAAGTCTGCCTCCCAATATATACCCCCACCCACCAACCAAAATGAACGGACCGGCAAAAAGGGCATTCGAGCAGACGCTCCAAACAATTTATGCGACTGACTATCAGACGCTCAGACGTAACTTCACCAACAAGATTAAGCAACAGGGCAGACGAGTCCGCGACGTTGTTCCGGATCTTAAGAAAGAAACGCTTCGCAAAGTATTTTCAGAAGAGGCTGCGCAGGCTTACCTTAACGCGGCGATGATTGAATATCGCCAAGTGACTGCGCCTATGCGTGTCACTATCATCTTTAATCAAAACACCACTCAATATGAGAATGGTCGCATCTTTGTTAATGTGCCCGCTATTCTCGAGCAGGTTCAAACGCAATACCCCGCGCTTGTTCTTGGTCTTGATCGCCTATTCAAAAACTGGATAAACGCGACCAGACTCGCGAATATTGAGGTCCCCCCAAACCGTGTTATGTTTATCATGCGCCGTAATATCTCTGCGGATGGTATGAATGAGGTCGTGTGGAGCGCATGGCGTAATAACGATGGCACTTACAACATCTCCTCCAGGTCCGCACAAAGGTTCTTTTGGCTCGATTATCTCTCGGGTATTAGTCGCGGACTTACTCATGTGATTGACCCATATGAATTGATCATCGACTTCGTGGCACCAAAACGAGACAACCCCCACTTTGTCCAAGTTGGTTATGACTATACCATGGCGCCTGGCGAAAAAAATTGTCTTGTTAGAATCCTCGAGCCGTTTGTGCCGCAGCCAGTTAATGACAAGTTTAAGGAAATGACCGACCACCTGATCCACAAGCAAGATGCGCCAGCATACATCGACGACAGTTTTATCGATCGCCTTGGTAAGTTGCTGCGTGTAAAGATCTCGCTGTATACCCCATATGGTGCTCTTCATGATACTCCAACGAAGATCCTCGGATCTGGAGGCAATAAGAAAAACTTCAAGCTGATCGTCAACAATAGACACGCGACGGTATTTGCCCCGACTGTTGTCAATAAGGTCAACTACATTGACTCCCCCGCAGACTATATCGCGGTAGCTGGTAGCCCCAATGTATCAACAGTCATTGAGATGTCTGATCCATTCGTCTACCCAATTATCGAAAATACTCCATGGGCATATAATGCGTATCTGCACCCAGAAAATGAAACCAGCAAACGAAACATCAGCGCGTTCATCACCGTTGATGGTTTTGGGCGTAACGAAGCAACGACGACCATGAACAAGTTTCTCCGCCCATCGGCGATTACTGGCATTCCAGAAGATGACCAGAATCCAGCACTATTCAACAAGACAAACCCATCTGGTGTATTTCTTTACAACTTTATTAGAAAAAATAATTTCACGGTTCCTCCCAGATTCGTCCATGAACTTGCATGCAAAGCCGGTCGACCATTTGGAACGGCAGAAATGAAGATCACCAAAGATCGCACACGACTTATCGAGATTGATCAAAATGCATCATACGCGTCGTTTGAGTTCTCAAAGTTTTATGAAGGTATGCCCGTTGGCAATTGGATGAAGATTGCCGGCCCTCCTAAGGAACTCCCAGATCCAGAACTTCGCCCAGCCTTTATCGAAGTTGTCAACATCAAACCCAAGAAACTTCCAATCGAAGACGTAAGCGAAGGCACAAAACAAAGCAACATGAAATTTAATGCGCTTGTTTATGATTATTTTGAGGCGCTCGGTCAGCTTCGTAGCGATTTCAGTGTTATCACTTACCCGGAATACAAAGCATGGTCAGCCATCGCAGATATTGACGTTGTCAACACAACATACGCTACATTTCAGCGTATCGGTATCTATGACGATCTCAATGATTTATCTAACCGTATGCGCGTAGCACTACAAACAAATCAAGAATCCGCAACTCTCGTAGAATCGACTATTGCGGCCTATGTGAAGCGCATGCGCAACGCATTCACCGGCAAACTGATTCAAGGTGGTCTCGATTCATATGGCGCCATCAAAACAATTGTGACTAGATCGCGCGAAGAATTTGAAATTATGATCGCGGAGCATGAACGCGACTTCGGAGAGCTTCCGCCGACAGAAATTATCACAGACGAGATCAATGAGTCAACGCTTTACAAGATCACCACGACAGTCAGAAAACCAGGCCATAGATTCCCACACATCTACGCATACATCACCGCGCTTAGTCGTTTGAGTGTTCTTGGTATGCTTTCGACGCTTAAGACAAATCACCACGCAGTTGCTCGCGTTCATGTTGACGCCATTTATGTTCGTGTGCCTAGCAAATACCGTGATGAGCAATACGCCAACATCATCAAGCAAACGATCGGAGGCATTGGCGCTAATCCTGGCCAATTCAAAGTCGAACCAGTACACAAGAAATACAACCAAAAAGAGATTACTAAGTCATCATTTAACATCTTCGATGGTCAGTTTTACGCAATCTTTTCACATGCCCAGCCCGCTGCAGAGGGTTACCCGGGGCATAGAAAAGTAGTAGTGACCGGACCAGGCGGCACAGGCAAGACACATGTGGCTGTTAATTTCCTATCAGATAACAATGGCCGCGCGCTATATCTTACGCCAACCAAAGAGCTCCGTGGCGAATTACGCGATAAACTTGACGATATTGGTAAACAGCCATCAGACTGCGTCTGCCTTGAATCGGTTCGTCGCGCTATTGTTGGATTGCGCGAAGCCCGTGAGCGTGGGCGCGTTCCTCCACCGGAATACATCGGCCGACTTAGTGAGATCGCCGCAAAATACACATACATTATCATCGACGAATTTTGCAAGACAGACGGCGCGCACCTGCAAGAAATCATCGCATTCGCTGAGCAGTACCGCAAGAACATCATCATGATGGGCGACTTTAATCAAACCATATTCAGCCTTAGTGGAGTATACGCGACGCGCCAGAAGCTAACCGAATGGGGCTTCCATATGTTCGTTGATCCAAGAAACGCACGCGCGCCAGGCAAACCGATGCGCCACGACTATACATGGGGGACATTCTTGGATAGCATTGCCGGCTTGGACTCAGAGGTACAGGTTCAGCGCTTGATTGACTATGGTATCCAAACAATTACCGAAGATGCACCACTTAATCCAGCGGCTCTAGTTTACTGCGGCACATGGTCAAAGATTGCTCAGTATAATGGCGCGCTACTAGCCAATGACACCGCTGCGCGACTTGCTATTATCGGCAAGAAAGAAACGATCCCATACGATCAGGGACTCAAATCAAAAGTATGGAACAAACAGGCATTTGCAGAACCGCAGCCACGCGGAATGAAATACTCAGTCGACTTCGCGATCACTGTTGACTCTGTTCAGGGCTCGACTGTTGAGAATCCAATCCAATACATCCATGTCGCTAGCTTAATAAATCGTTGGGGGGCGATTTATACCGCAGCAACGCGATCCAGGACGCCTCAGCAGATCGTACTGATCATCTAAGACACAAAGACAATAACATATAAAATAATTTTTGTCTATTAAAAAATAATTATGCTAATATACAGCAACAATGGAAGTCGAAGCACCCAAACAAAAACTATCATACTATCAGCGCAACCGCGACCACGCGAGAGCAAAGGCGAAGGAATACTACCAGCGCATAACCGAGGGAAAGGTCGCACGACGCAACCAACATCATGAACCATCAACTGAACCAAAGCGACCGCGCGGCCGACCTCGCAAGATCCCCGTAGATAATAAGCAGCAGAATATATACACCGTCGACCAGAGCTCTCCTTATACCAACGACGCCGCAAAGTCACCAGAAAACACAGACGACATCATATTCGAAGATCTGATTTAATGCCACTAAGACAAGGGCGCGATAAAAACGGGACATACTACATGTGGGGGGATGTAAAGGGCCACAAATACTACTACACTCCAGGCGACGCAATAGCACGAAAGGCCGCAAAGAAAAAGGCAATCGCTCAAGCCATCGCGGCGGCCTATTCGATGGCCGATAGATGTGTACAGCCAAATCCGCCCAATTATTGTTCATACGAGCGCCGCATAAAACACCCAGGTAGCACACTCAAAGCAAAAGAGAAGAAGACAAAAAAATAATCATACTATCTACAAATTTTTTGTGCTCTCAATATATCATGAGCAGATACACACCAACAGAGGTGCCGCTTGATTTACTTGCCGGTGATCAAATCGCATTGGCCGCGGAACATGGTCAGCCCGTCACGATTAAAGTCAAAACTGGCGGCTATCGCGCGATGTTGCCTTTGACAAAAACTCAAATCGATAAGATTAAGAAAGGTGGGCGAACTATTAGAATGACTCCAGCGCACCTCAAATATCTTAAGGGGCGTGGACTATGTGGTCGAGGTATTTTTGGCGATGTTGGTAAAGCTGTCGGGCCAGCTCTTGGATCCGCGGCCACGTCGGCACTGTCAGCTATTCCAGGCGTTGGCGCGGTTGCTGGAGTTGTCGGGCCGTTGCTTGGTGATGCTATTACAGGAATTACCTCTGCGATTGGTAACGAAATTGACAAAGGCATCGAAAAACGTAGCTATAATGAGGAACAGGCGGCGAAGAACTTTAACGCGGCTACACAGAAGGCAAAGGCGTTCCTTAAGCTATCTAGCGCCGATCAGCTCGCAGAATACGAGCGTATGAAGAAGATGCCACTGCTTAAAAATAGGATCGGCACCTTCGAAGATTATCGCGCAAAGAAACAGGCGCAGGCACAAGAGGCACCAGTAACAGCAAAGCAGCAGATGGATAAGCGCCTTGCGAAGAAGGGCCTTGGCGCACAAAAAAAAAGATTGATCGTTCAACGAGTGTCAAAGATGGGAGGACAAAAAACGACAGCAAGCAGACTCGCGGCGGAGTATATCAGGGCGGCACTAGCGGGCAGGATCTAGAGGCGAAATACATAACAGACGGCACGTTTCTAGATGCGGAGGCCGCAAAAATACTAAAAGATACGCCACGATTAGCCGGAGTAAGCTATGAACAGCTTAGAGCAATGCAACCCCATAACCGATTTGCAGCACTCATAAACACAGACACTAACACAGGCCCTGGAATCCATTGGGTTGCGTGCGTAATGGACAACGGAATAGGATATTTCTACAACTCATTGGGTGATGCTCCTAATAAAGTCATGCGCAAAGAATTGGAGCGTATTGGCAACTTGGACACACTTTACTACTGGGACACTCAACAGCAACCCGACGAAAGTTTCAAGTGTGGATATTATTGCCTGAGCTTCCTGCGCCGTTTTGCTAATGGCAGACGCGGCATTGATCTTTACGCTGACTTAGGCTTGACTCCTGACGACATGGATGAGAATGAGCGCGAGATAAAAAAAGATAACCGATTGACCTAATCATATTCATTAAGGGTATCGGCTCGTTTTTTTGTCCACTTATGGGCCGGCTTAGGCTTGCCTTGGAATGTTGCGCGCATACCTCGTTTGGTAAGTGGTAGAGTCGGCTGCAGGTAAGCCGGTATGCTCTTAGCCTTCAACAAACTCACGGCGGTCCTATCTTCTATCGCTCCCTCGACTATTTCATGGCAAACTCGATACATATCAGGAAGCCTTAGAAAGATCTGTTTTATATTATTCGGCATACTAACATAGTAGTAAAACGCGCGAACCTGTGCACGGGTTAATATGCCATGAAATCCTTGAAATACATCATTAGCCCTATCATCATCCTCAATAATAACGGGTAGCAGACTCATAATATCCGCTGGCGTTAATCCGCGAATAGCAAAGTGTCTCTGATGCATTGGCGTCTCCAAATCGCCCGCGCGAGTTTTAAGTATGTTTATATTGTCGTAATTGCCCCCAGTCCTAAAATATGGATTATGTTCGAGCCAGCTATATGTTGCGATCAAATCGGGTAGCTGCGCCCATATCTTGTCTGTCATCATATAGCTTGCGACACGACCAACAAAACGATCCAAAAGCACATAAAATGCGGTCTGGTAATCCTCTGTAGCGTTAGAATCCCACGTAGATTCTGCGGCGCTGTCGTAATCGCTATCATATTCACTATCGGAGTCCATTTATATGAGTATGCCAAAAAATAATTAAATGGTAGGGGTACGTTTCGCTTCAGCTTCGCCTTCGCTACACTACACCCCTACAACCCCATAGACTAGAAAACCAGCATGAGAAATTATTTTTATTTTTTACATTACGCTAATGGGGTTGTAGGGGGTAAGCGTAATGCCGCAGGCATTAGCGTCCCCCTACTACCATGTGGTGACGTGTGTGTGCTTCCTTTGTTCCCCATCGACTACCACATAGTGATCTCGCACTTCTTCATAAAGTGGTTGCGGTAGACCCTTTAAAACGCGATCAACTTGCCTGGCGACCTCAGTTGATGGCATTGCCTGTCCATGCCATGCGTATATTGCGCCAGCGCAGTGCCATTGCGATTCAGGTAGAATATGCCCATCCGCGTCGACTTGATAGTCATAGCGCGATATGGCTGGGGTATGTTTGTCTTGCGAATGAAGACGCCCGCGACCGTCTAGGTTAAAGTCAATCCTAGTTCGGCGTGTCTTAAATGCGAACATGATACCATCTTCGTCGCCTTCTGGGTAATAGCTCATGTCGCCCATTATTGTATTGTTGGCTGTCTTTAGATACGCATTACCACTCACATGGATGATCCGATTGACTGGACTCAAATGATTATTACTTCCGCGCAAGACCGCCGTAAGTGATGCGACTACTGGATCGCCATTTTTTGGGTTATAGGGATGCCGAGTGGATTCACAGGCGCCAAACATACCATTATTAGCATGTCGCCATTTATTGCCACAGTAGCCTTGAATATGAACATGCATATTATCAATAACGGCCACGACGCGATTGCATTGGATCGGCATATCGAAATACTTACCGCGGGCCATGTTGCAAACTACCTCATGGTGTTGATTTACGCCATCGATTTCGGTTGATGTAACGGTAACAAGCGCCCCAATTTCTTCATCGCGAGTCGTTCCACTGAACACAATCGTCGTGCCATCAATGCGAACGATGCGCTGTTTATTAAGTGCTTGCAGCCATGTCGCATTTGCGCTACCGCATGTAATGTCGAAGAATTGTTGAAGAACGAATTTAGGCAAGGTCATAGTGTCGTGTATATAATAGGCAAAATAGTTTCTTTAAATAAAAATAATTCAAAAAATAATTAAGTCTATTTTTATACCACCCAACACTATCCAATAGTCAATGGGGTTTGAGGGGTGTAGCGTAGCGAAGGCGCAGCCGAAGCGAAGCGGACCCCTCAGGGGACATAGACGAGGCGACCATTCACAGCATCAACCTTCATCTCGACCTCAGTGTACAACACGCAGAGAATACGATAATTACCGGAATAAGTGACCTGACCAGCAACACCAGTAGCCGTCGAGAGCACTGTCGCGCGAAGCTCAATGTCATTAGTCTTAATGCCCTGATAAATACCATCTTCGCCGATCATCGAAAGGTCAAAGGCAAAGATAGGCGACTCGCGCCACATATCGAAAGACATGATCGAGTCAGCATGCATGCTGTCCTTTGCGAATGCTTTCTTGTAGTCATTGTACGCGCGGACACAGCTCTCATCCTGGAAACTAATACGATATGATTCGACTGGGAGAATACGCTGATTCACACGCATCTCAATCGCCGTGATATCACCCAAGCGAGTGAAAAGACCAGCATTCGCGGCTGTATTAAATGACCTAGCAACATTATTCACATACGTCTCCGCCTCTCCAGCAGCAATGGCATCACCAACAAGAGACAAGTCATTGAGCGCATTATATTGGTTCGCGCTCTGGAATCCAACAAGAGCCAGAGTGGGACGATGCGCCTCGCTGACGATTTTCCAGCGTGGTTGCTGAGTTGTGCCCGTCGCAGTATATTCTTCCGATTGATAGCACGTCATCTGATCGAACATGTATTTTGATTGAGCCGATGCCGCAAGTTGAGCCTCGAGCGCCGATGCAATCGCCTGCGATGGAACAAGACGAGGCATCCAGAGCGATACCTCTTGCACAACAACACGACAGCCAGCTCCAGACAAATCATTTGCACCAGGAGTAGCGGCACTAATGTTGGCCTGCGCGCGATCAACACTTGCCTGAAGAATCTTCTCGAAAGATGTTTCGCGGTTAAGAATGACTTCGAGAGACACTCCGCGAATCACCTTATCAATGCTCTGACAGAATCCAGAAACATCAGAGAGTTTAAGCCAGAGCTCAACGGGCTTAGAGCTGGATGTCCTAAGCCAGCGCTTGCGATAGCTCTCATTTGCGCGAGCAGATAGAGGATATGAGTATTGTGTGGGCGTCAGTCCAGTCACATCATATGGGTTTGCGAGTCCCATAAACTTTGAGATTTGTGGCGCCACACCATCGACAAGAGTGTACATGGAGCGATTAGGCGTCTCTGGATAGAACCATGAGTTATCGCACGTCTGCGAGTCGAAGAAGTTGCTCGCCTCGCCATAGTAGCGCATGAGCTGAACGGCGCCAGGCTGATCAACGCGGTCGACCTGTTTTCCATTAAGATTGATCTGGAGATCCTTGAAGATGTTCCACCCACCGTTAATGAGCGTGACGTTATCAATCGCCGCAAGATCTCCAGCAGTTTTATTGACGATGAACTTCACGCGAAGAACAGCATCATGAGGGAGGCACCACGAATCAATATCGCGTGTAAGCAGACGAATCGATCCTGTATTGGTCTGAGTTGCCGCGCCGAGAATAGCCGGATCGGTTTTGGTCTCATACATCTGATAGTCGACAGTTGCCGGGTCAGGTGCCGGGGCTGCGAAGAGGTTGTAGATCTCAGGGTCGGCCATGTTGTTGACTGCTCGGGTGGGGTATAGTATATATATTACCGGTGACAAAATTAAATAAGTCGTCGCAATATATATACTCAATCGCGACACAACATGCTTCGACGCGAACATTCGAAACTACAAGGGGCGCTACGCCGACATGCTGGGGCTGGCATTTATCAATATGGCGCAGGAATTTACCAATATGGCGCTGGCACGTCATCTTATGGTGGTTTTCAACCGCCTTCGGCTGGCGGCGTGACCCCTTACGGCGGATATGCTCTTAGTAAGGTGCCACTTAGGCGTATGGGCGGCGCTGGTATTGCTGAACTATTCAAAAAGGGCGTCAAGAAAATCAAGAGTTACTTCAAGAAGGAAGGCCCAGCCATTGCTAAGTCACTTGCATCTACCGCAGCATCGGCCGCCATGGACTACTCACAAGGCAAGTCGATCACGGATATTGGTAAGTCGCTTGGAACACAGGCCCTCGATAAGGCTTCTGCGGTAGCATTGTCTCGTGTACCCGAGGCACTCAAGCCAGTTGCAGAAGTTGGTATTAAGAAGGCTAGGAGCAAAACCGGACTAGGAACGTCGCAGTATGGCGGCACGGCACCACTTAGGGCAGCACAGGGAGAACTATCGGCAGGACAGCTGAAGTATCTGAAGCGACGCGCAGATAGGAAACCAAATGATGCCGCGCCAGTCTTTGATCGCCATGAGCTTCAGATGTTCGGCAATATCATCCAAGGTAAGCAGATCATCGGCAGCGGCATGAAACAATAAACGCTGACGTTATAACAAAAAACAATTTACATTTTTTCTACCCTACATATATCCATGTCTGATCAAGCATTTCAGTATTACCTGCCGACCAATCAACAAACGCGTATGCGGTTGCGGACCGTGGCGCGCACTCTGACGACATTTGGGTTCGCTGGCGTTGCTGCGCGTGATGCATTGTTTAATCTTTCTATCAAATATGAGATGCCGCCAGTGACACTACCAATCAAAGTATGTAAAAAGCTGATGGACGCGATCGCCTTCTTTCGTACTGTCCCGCGTCGCGTGTTATTACCTGAATTATATCAGTATTGCGCGCATAAAATCTATGCTGGTGATAAACCACATGAATATGGTCAACATTTTACGCCGATCGCCATCTGTGATTTTGTTGTGCGTAAGGCTTTGGAATATAGCCCACCAAGCGACCAGCAAAAGACAATGTGCGACCCATGTTGCGGGACGGCAAATATGTTAGCATGTCCGGATGCTAGTGGTTTGCGTCACTATGGTTTCGATATTGATCCAGAAATACAAAAGTACGCACAGGCTAACGTTGGTCCGGATGATGTCATTGCAATATCCAACACGCTAGAGATGCCGGCAACCAATCAATATGACATCGTATGTTCCAATCCACCATTCGAGAAACGAACAATCGGCAAGTTCATCAATAAATTTCTAGAGTTGACCAAACCAGGAGGCGTGTGTGCATTCGTAGCGCCATACTCCACAGAAATGGCATCAGCGGCGTATGCTGATCACGAAGTCCGCCTTTATGATATGTCTCTTGGGTTCGATTTTACTGGCGCGCGATCATATGTTGTTGTCTGCGTTAAGAATGGTCGCCCAGGTGTATTCCTAGATGACGTGCCATGCGAGCCCAAATACAAACAAACCGCACTTAATCTTCTGCCGGCATTTTATTATAGGTGGGAAGGGAGACCGATTGGAGAATTCTGTACGATCACTCGCGGGAATATAAGCAAATCGGCGCGGGCATTTATTCCAGGCGACTATCCAGTCATCTGCGGTGGCGTCAAACCGCTATGTACATCAAACGAACACAATACTCCGCCAGCCGTTTATATTCTTAGACGCGGATCGTGCGGGCGCGTTATAAAAATCGAAACGCCGTCGTTTAATACCAACGCATATGCATGTGTTCCAGTTGATGGCGTTACACTCAATGAACTATATGAGCGCCTTAAGACCGTGGAATCTCGTATCAAAAAACTAGGCGTTGGTGTCTGTATTCCAGATATTCCTCAGGATTTACTCAACATGATTCGCGTTTAGATACAATAATTATTTTTTGACTTATTTATTTTTTAATTAGAGAAAATAGTTTCTCCTATATATACCCAACCCAATAAGAAGACATGTCGACATTCACTTACCCAACTACGATCATCGCTAGCCTTAAACCGTACTTTATTTCGCGTGAGATTACTGAATATTGTCGCCCGTGCGATATTTATAACGTTACCGGCTATGAATTTTATAACCAGAAAGGAGTATACCAGATTAGGGTGGTTTATGATTACGTTGATGAGGCCCATACGTCTCAAAGAGATGCCAATGGATTTGCTATTGTATGCATTCAGGGATTTGACGATCTTGGATATAATCATGGCGCGTGGCGTCTAATCGACTATGAGATGGGGATAACATTCACCACAACCACGCTATTTAATCATGGCGACATCCATAATGAACGCGGATGGGCGCGTTTTGAGGATAATTTTGGAGACATCACAAAAAAGTACTATCTTAATGGTAAATTAGTCACGCGCGAAATGCTTGAAGATAAACAGCGCGCTGCTATTGTCGAATTACTCCCACAGCCAATCTGGGAGGAGGTGCTTGAGCACTATGCGATTGAAGTCTAACCTAATTAACAAATACCAATTAATTATTTTTTTATTTAAAAAAAAGTTTTACACATTATATATCATGGGTCGTAACAAGTACACACCAGAGCAAGCACTCGAAGTCTTCCGCGCCAAGTTCGCGGCACAGTATCCAGGATGCAAGGCAATCATCCAAGCAGTTGATGAACGTAAACCGGCGCCAATTGTTGTCGATGCAACAACACATGCAAATATTTATGAGTTCGTTGACGCGCTTGTAAATAATAAGATCACGCCCGAAAACGTTGAGCAGACACTTAGATGGATGGACACCGCGCGCAACGAGATTTGCGACGCTAATAATGTCTATAGCGAGGTCGGCCTCTACAAGAAGCGCGTGGAGCTGTTCAAGTCGGGCAAAAAATACAAAGCATTTTACCAAATAATGGATAAGGCTGTGTTTGATATTGCAGATAAGCCAGCGCCAACTCAAATCGGGGTCATTGATGGGCACTGCATTAATGCCGATGGATCAGTTACCATTGGTGGCGGGCCTTCGGTTTGTATTGGTTATATGCCGCCTAAGAAAATCGAAGAGCCAGCTCAATCAGTGCCCAATAAGCGATTTTATGATCATCAGAAAAAAGCAACAACGGGACAGTGGGAGATTGATCGATGCGTGTATTCCCTTCTTGGCGTGTGCGATCAACTTTATGAAACTAATAGCAGGCCCGTTAAAAATGCCGCAGAGGCGCATGAGGCAGTCGCAGGAGTTAATTGCGCGCTATCTGTTATTGCGTCTGATGCGCGTAAACTCGCCGAAACTGCTGAACGCCTAAGCGCGCATAAATAAACCATTAAATATTTTTTGTCATACAATATAATGATGCCACGCGAACCTAATACCCCAGAAGAGGCACACGCTATCATAATGACATTTCCTAGAAATCATTACGATCATAATCAAGAGCTACCTTATGCAGGTAAGCGTATCATGCGTATGTTATGGCACTTCAACATAATGAAATATGGAAGATTTGAATATGAACTTAAGGTAGTCCGCTGGCTAAGTAATCCATTTTGCGCAGGTTTTCCAGAAAGTTGCCGCCGTGCCGCTAATAGAATATGCCTAGAAAATGATCTGCCAAAGCGACTCGCGTTTCATATTGCGTTAATTATCGCGACGGCTTATATGGATCATATCTATGTGTATCAGTTGATTGATGCGCTCCCTAGATTAGACCTAGAAGACCAGCTTAAAAAAATAATTAAGCAGCGAGCCATTAAGTCTCTACTTCCTCAGCCGATTTATGAAGAAGTATCAAGTCAACTATAATCAACTCATATTTTTTATAACACGCGTTTGATATAATAGACGAAACGAAGTGGACCCCTACTTACACACATCGTTCGATATACCATTTTACTGTGCAATAAGGCTCGCCCGCCTGCACGCCACCATAGTAATACTTCAGGTAGAACCTCTCGTTAGTAGCATAATTAAAACGCCTATGGAATGCCACATATGAAATAGGTTTAAGCCAGCTCGTTACAAGGAAATCCCGGAATTGTTCAATCCTCGTCGCGCCATCTTGGTCATTTTCATACCATAGCTCTAGGATAGTAGAATACGCCCAGACTGGAAGGGCTGGATGTTCGCCGGTAAAATCTAACATTCCAGAGTACAAAATGGTAATGCGCCATACTTGGTAATTTGTATCCGAATACGATGGTACCGCAATTTTATTGCCTCCAACGACTGTGATATCATCGGATGTCCATTCAACTAAGCTCTGATCCAAAATAACCGGAGTAGTCGAACTCTGTGTCAGTGGTGTGATCATCTCAGCCCATACCGCGCGACGACTTCTTATGAATCCGGTGCTAACCAACTCATGAAGAATATTCAGAATTGATGTTTGTAGTCCACTGCCGATAATCGTAGTGTTTGCTGTGTTGTTGACTATGCCACCACCAATAACATTCGCGTAGTCGTTTAAGGCTTTCGCGCCATCACCCAACGCAACGCACCCGGTACGCACTTCACTATCATCACCTAGCGCAATGGACGATCCGTATCTATTGTCCGCTAACCTACCGATTGCTAAGCCTTCATTACCACAATATGCTTGTGCGCCTATGCTAATGCCTCCGACTGTTGTTGATGCGCGGCCAATTGTTATACCATCATCGGTAATTGATACTAATGATGACGCGCCATCGCCTATAATAATCTCGCTTGGGTTGCGCGCGGTTGCGGAATGACCGATCGCGATTGCTTTAGCCGAGCTAGTTAAAACGGCTGCGGAATAGCCTATTGTAATACCTCCTAGAGATTGAACTAGTGTAGATGAGCCAAGGAGAACACATTCTCCCGCCGATGATATTGCGCCATTACCAATACCAACGCCATTTGTTACATTAATCGTAGCTCCAGCGCCATATGCTACACTTTGCAGACCGGCCTGCGACTGGTATCCTATTGCAGCAGAATCTCCCGCGGTTGTGTTCGCTAAATGGCCTATTGCGACTGAGTTAGCACCTCCTACAACACTTAATGTTCCTGCCTTCCATGAGTTTGTCGTAATGGAATTTAATGCAGTATTTGTTAATGTGACTGTCTCATTAAGCGATATGACATTATCGCTGATTGTTAACGGACCGGCTACGTTTATCGTAATGTCGCCTAATCCTGCGTTCGGATCATCTTCAACCCATCCAACATTTGCATATGTGAATCCGGTTGACATCTTAAGCTTTTGGAGTGAGCAGCGCGAACTATAAAAGCTTAGCAAAACGACTTATTATATTACTACGCAGATTGTTCCACAACAGTAATATAAGATGTCGACGTACGCGGGAATAGGTTACGTTGATGAAACTGACACATTCGACGATGTTTATATTCGTCATGATATCATGGCAGTTAAGGGCGAATTGATTACGCATAATGACTCCACTGGATTTTCGCAAGCTGTGCCGCCTGGAGTTGATGGCCGTGTATTGGTCGCTCGCCCGGCTAATGCTTTCGGCATGGCTTGGGAAGTGCCTTCGACTGTTTCAATTACTGGCGCGGCATTGGGCGGCATTGATACAACTGGCTCAGGATTAGTGTTTACTCCAGATCCTATTACCGGAAATGGCACCATCGCTTTGGCGGCTTCTGGAGTTGTCGAGGGTGTTTATGGCTCTGGAACACAAGTCCCAGTCGTTACTTTTGATGATGCTGGTCGGGCAACAACTGTGACAAATACGGCGATTAGTTCTATGACTATTAATACATCTGCACCAATTACTGGTGGTGGAAGTATTTCTCCTGGAGGAGCTTTGACACTTACTCATGGAAATTCAGGCGTGACCGCTGGAACTTACAACGCGGCAAATATTACAGTCGACGCACGAGGCCATATTACTCTTGCAAGCAATGCAAACACACGGTCAATTGCTGGTGGTACGGGCATTTCATTGACTGGGTCCACTACGAACTTTTATTCTCTTTCTGGCGCACTGATGACAATAAATTTAGCGAATACTACTGTTGCCGCCGGCTCATACGGCTCTTCCACATCAGTGCCAACATTCACAGTAAACGCACAAGGTCAGTTAACTGCCGCAGCAAATGTTGCAATTAATGGCGCGGGACTTGGAAGTATTACCATTACGCCAGTTGGTCCACTTACTGTTTCGGGTTCTCCAGTTGTACTAGGCGGCACGGTTACATTAACGAACACGGCGCTTAATTCAGTTGGAACAAATGCATGGGCGGCTGGCACTAATAGCGTCGTGACCGCTCTGGCCGTTGCCGTTGGCGATACCGCAAAGGCTGGCCCATCGTCGGTCGTTGTTGGTTACAATAGTGGTAGCGTGTTATCATCCTCGAGCGTTTTTGTTGGCGCGTCTCAAACGATCATAACTGGATCAGCGAATGTAATCATCGGCGCGAATGCCGGACAATCTATGACGACAGCGACACAAAATGTATTCGTAGGCAATCAGGCGGGTAATCTTGCTGCGGCAGCACAAAATTCTGTTGGCGTTGGCTATATCGCGCGCTGCAACGGCCCTCGCGCGATTGCTTTGGGCGCAAATACTTATGCGAGTGCGGCGAACGCGATTGCTATTGGTGAAGGAGTTACAAATGCTGTTGGTAATACGTGTCTTATTGGTGACACGACTGCGTTCATTGTTAAGTCGGCCGGGTTACTTCAGTCGGCAGCATGGTATTCTTGTAAAGCTGGCCGCTCATCAGGCACGCAAACAGTTACATTTCCAGGACCAGTTACACTTACGATTGCTTCAACGGTATGGTCAAATGGATGCGCGGTTAGCACAAATAACATTACGATGCCGCAGGCTAATACACAATTTAGCATAAACGCATGCGTGAAAACTTCGGCGATTAGTAGTCCAGTAGTTGGTACGGTTAATTTGCGTATTCGTTATTATGATGGTACGACAACATCGACCATTTCAGAAACAACATTAACAACAACAGGATCAAGCGGCAACGTCGTCGCGTGGTGCTGTAATGCAACTGTGCAGACACCTAACGTCACAACCGCGTATGTTTTTACGGAACTTGAACGACTAGTCGGAACAACACCAAGCGTCGACGTCGCATTTTATACGCTGACTGTTAAACGTGACGCCTAAGTAACTTGCCAAAATTCCCCTCTTTTTTAGACCGTCTCTTTACTATTGTCTACCTTAACTGACACACCACCAGCGCCAGCCATGCACTCTGATTTTCTTGTCTTCGATACAATACGCTCTATCGCGAGCAACAAGTTTAGTACCAAATTAACAAAAATGCCAATTAGTACATATGTGTTGTCACCCTCTTGTGAGTTTACTTGCGTCGTGAGCGTAGTATTCATTTTACTTTTTTCCTGTGTACGTATATATATATACGAGGCCCGATGCAAGCAACATATAGAAAAGTCGCCGGCAAGATTTATAATCAGGCGCCATATGACCCTAAGGTCTTCTTGTATCATAATGTCAAACCCACTGGCTTCGCTAAGGCCAAAATAGAGCGCGCCCCAAAAATTACAGAAAACACAAAAAAGGTTCAAGGTAAATTGATGAATTCTGGTGTATATGATCCTAAGCTTAACAAGTATGGTATCACTCCGCAGAACTACAAGCAACAATACGAAAAGGTTCAGGCCGACACATTAATCAAACGCGAATTAACTGACCGAGTCACCGAATCAGCTGCCGGCGATAATATGGAAATGGATCGCAAACAAAAGAACTACGCGCCTATTCTTGAGCAAATCGCATCAACGGGCGTAGTCATTTCCAAGTCGATCACCAATCCAGGTGATGTGGTCGCGCTACTAAAGCAAGCGGTCGATGACACAAAAAAGAGCGTACCACAAAGTCAGTGGGGTATAGCTGTTCCAGAGGCAATTAAGCAAGTCGCGCTTATATTGATCGATAATGTGCGCCTTGGAAGAATTGACCCTGAAATGGTTCCCGAGTTTATTGATGCGATAGAAGGCGACGCTGATCTCGCCGACGAAGAAGTCGAGCCTGAACGAGTTGATCCGGCCGAGTGGGATATGTTTGTGTCCGAAGAATCATTTAACCTATTTACCGAACTCCTTGCTCCATACTTTGTTGGGGTATTTGATGGCGTAACAACATACGACGAGTTTCTTGAGTCGGTTGGGTCGCGTATGCCAACGATTAAGATCGATCATGATATTAACATTACTACGAAAAATCTTAACACCGAAACCATTAGAATTGGATACTATAACGTGCTTGCTGAGCGTTCGACATATCCATCAGAAGCAACGCCAGAGGAAAAACTCAAATGGATTAGCGATTGGTTGTATGGGGAAAGTGATGGGGCCGAAGAGGCTGCTGAACCATCGTCTGATCCCGAAGTCATTGATCCATTTGCCGGCGAAGAAATCTCGCTTCGCATTCTCATAGATCGCGGTGACGAGATAATTAAAGCCCATCCCGATGGAGATTGGAAAGACCTTGAGAGCAAATTATTTACCGATAGCGAGTCTCCTCGTGTTGTTGCTATGCGTACACTATCATCAGATGACATATATGAACTACAGGACGCGCTCGAGCTGCTTATGGCTACTAAGATGGAAAATGCCGGCGCGACCGATGAAGAATTCGAAAGCGTTCATCTCGTTAGACCAATCGTCACAGAAGCCGCTCCAGAAGTCGAGGCTGCTCCAGAATCATCTGGGCCTCCTGGTCTTGTTAATATCGAAGCCGACGGCACCATTAATCATATTACCCATGGAAATATTGGAGCATTTAATGAGGCGAAGGGCGTTGCGGAGTTTATTGATGGTACTGGCGATCTAGTAAAGTACAAGATCACTAAAGATGAACTCGAGAACGAGCTACGAAATGGCGGCGACACTGTCACAGCCATGTATAACTCTAACCCAGGATGGATGCCGGACTACAAAAATGTTAACCTGCGTGGAAAGGTGTTGCCCAATGGATACGCTATTCTCCAATATGCCGGCTCTCGCGCGAATGCTATCTTTGGCACCGGCGAAAGTATTTATCGCATCGAGCCACTCGGCGATCGTGTTCGCTTAACTAAAAACGAATACACTGGTCCAAATACATACGAAGAGAAGCGAGGTGCACCAAATATTACTATCCCTCGCAAGTTACTTGTGGCATGGGTTCTCGTTACATCTGGAGATCTCACCGGCGACGAAAAACAGAAAGCTATTAACGTGATAGATGCATATAACAGACCGCGCTATAATAACGTCTACAAGGAATTTAAAACATTCATCGGTGTCGATATTGCTGATCGTGGTCGCGATGTTGTTGGGTTTGGTAGGCAGAAAAAGATATCCAGGGAACTTTATAACGCTATCGTAACAAAGCTCGATCGCAAAGTAGCAAAAAAGAAGATCACAAAAGCGCAATACGTTGGCATAATGAAAGCGCTAGAGAAAAAAGTACAAGTAAGAGCAAGCGCAAAGCCAAAGGCAAGACCCCGCCGTCATGGTAGCTCGCCCACTAAGTAAATAGGCACACCTAATTTTTTTGATGTGTCTTTCACGGAGTCTGCTAATGTTAATCGATTCCATAAAATAAATCGCGACCAGAATCCGGCCGTATATGGATCATCCCAATTTTCATTAACCGCATGCCT
>ERZ724505.810-NODE-810-length-18655-cov-32.481613_pt1 | contig 18655 bp, 30 predicted proteins | sample MGYA00376038_ERZ724505 | MGnify/ENA primary metagenome ERZ724505 (study PRJEB28724, sample SAMN07190884) | wastewater metagenome | isolation source: effluent of sewage treatment plant in Hong Hong | place: Hong Kong | collected 2016-03-17 ... | reverse complement strand
GCGCCTCCTGGAGATCGTGGCCAACCCGACCAAGAAGCGGCGGTCGAGGCGATGAGGGTCTCTCCGTCTGTCGTCGCGTTCAGCGTCATGTGGCGCTGGCAGTACTCCCACGAGGGGCTCGGCTGGACCGATGGCTCGGTGGCCTACAGCTCCCCGGCCGAGGCTCGGCGTGATCGTGCTGCCCGCATCGAGGGGATGAAGCGTCGTCTCGTTCGCCGCACCGTGATCGAGGAAGTGGAGCGTTCCTGATGAAGCTCTGGGATGAACAGGAGCGCCGGGTGAACCGCGAGGCACTGATCGAGGCCTACCGCCGCCAGCACCCGGAGTCGGAGCTGAACGACGTCCAGGTGGGCTGCATCCAGCCGCTGCTGGCCATCCAGGCGCTGCACAACTGGCGGCACGTCATCCAGGGCTACACCCGCCCCGACGGCGGCTTCCGTGCTTGCGGGCCGGACGGCATCTTCGTGCTGATGCGCTACGGGCGGCTGAGCACCTTCGACGACTCGGGGCTGACCAACCTCGTCCTCGCCGCCCACGAGCACCACATGCGCGTCGACATCGGCACGGGTGGGTTCAACACGTTGCGGATCCAGGTGAACCAGCGTCTGCCCATCGGTGACCTGTACTCCCGGCATCCCGGGCTCGTGCACATCAACGAGGAGATCCAGCGCAGGCTGGCCGAGAAGATCGACAGGTTGTTGTGATGAAGCTGATCGAGTTCGAGACCACGGCCAACATCCCGGTGTGGATCAACGCCGAGAACGTGTCCATGGTCGCCCAGCACGGCGTCAGCCACGAGGACCTCTCGATGGTCTACACCCCCGGTGGCAACGTCGTTGTGAAGGGGTCGGTCGGCACCGTGGTGGCCAAGCTCAGGGGCGAGAACTGGTCGCTCCCGGCCAGGGTGCTGTGATGAGCAAGTTGAAGCCCGACGAGGCCTACTGCAAGAAGTGCGGCGCTCCCGTGCGGTTCGGCAACGTCAACACCGGCAAGGCCTACACCGTCGGGATCGCGCTCGACGCCGAGAAGGTCCCCCACGGTGCCTACGACCTCGTCGAGCACGAGACCGAGGAGGGTCTGGCCACCGGGAAGTGGCTGGCCATCTACGTCCGTGCCGCCGAGCGCAACAACCGCAAGCGCTACCGTCCACACTCGTGCGATCCCGAGAAGGTGGCGCGGATCGAAGCGATCAGGATGGGCCGGGCATGAGCAAGCCGTGGGACCAGTGGCTGACCCAGACCGGCCCGTACACCGAGGAGCGTCTGCACCCGCTCGGGCAGGTGCTGTTCCAGATGACCAAGATCAACGGGAAGTGGACCTGGAAGGTGTTCCGGGTCGAGCCCTACACCCTCCTCGCCGTCGGCGTCGCCTGGACGAAGCGGGGTGCCCGGAAGCAGGCGGCGACCGCCTCGATCGACTGGTCGAGCGTTCTCCAGGGAGGCAAGTGATGGATCCGATCGTGTTCACCCTCGTGTTGGTGACGGCAGCGTCGTTGGCGTTCCTGTGGTCCCGACGCCAGCGCCGCCGAATCAGGGGGCGCTTCGCCGAGTGGGACACCCAGGAGGAGTACCGTCAGGCCCAGCACGCCCGTGAGGCCCGAGCGGCCGAGATGGAGCGGGAGTTCAAGAAGCGGCTGCGAGAGGAGCTTCAGCGATGACGATGGGGACGCTCAGGATCACGATCACCTTCACGACGATGGACTGCCCGAACTGTGGCATCCCGTTCGCCATCACGAAGGAGTTCGAGGATCGCCGTCGAGAGGACCACCAGAGCTTCTACTGCCCCCAGGGGCACTCGATGGCTTTCAACGGCCCCAGCGCGGCGGAGAAGCGTGCACAGCAGGCGGAGAGGGAAGCTCAGCGGCTCCGGCGAACGCTCGATGCCGAGACGGCTCGTGCCGACTTCTGGGTCAACGAGCACAAGACCACCAAGCAGGAGCTGACCACGACCAAGGGACAGCTCACCAAGACCAAGAAGCGCCTCGCCGGAGGCGTGTGCCCGTGCTGCAACCGCAGCTTCGTCTCGCTGGCCAAGCACATGGCGAACCAGCATCCCGACTACCAGGAGTCATGACCGTGCCCAACGGATACACCTCATCCATCTACGACGGCTCCGAGGACCCGATCGCCTACATGCGCGCCTGCGCTCGTGCGTTCGGCGCACTGATCGAGTTCCGTGACTCACCGGTCACCGACCAGCTCCCCGAGCTGCCCGAGACGCTCCCCGAGGACGCCTACGAGCGTCGTTCCCTCGCCGAGGCCCAGCAGCGTCTGGCCCGGATCCGTGGTTGGAGCGAGGCCGAGGCGATGGCCGAGTTCGACAAGGCCCGGGAGCTGGTCGAGACGTCCAACCGGGAGTACGCCGAGCGCAAGGCCAACCTGCGCGCTCGCTACGAGAAGGTGCTCGACGTGGTGCGCACCTTCGAGCCGCCGACCGAGAAGCACGCCGACTACGCCGAGTTCCTCGTGAGCCAGCTCGAAGGGGCGATCGAGTTCGACTGCCCCAAGCGGACGTGGATCTCCGAATTCGGCTACACCGACTGGACCGTGTGGTGGGCCGATGCAATCGCCGACGCCGAGCGCCGGGTCGCGTCGTGCGAGGAGAGCTTGGCCAAGGCGATCCAGCGTGCTGAGGAGCGTTACGCCTGGGTGAAGGTGCTCACCGACGCTCTGGACGACTTCGAGGCCAAGCTCGGCAACGGGATGCTGGTGCACCGTGCTGGGGCGTAGGCGCTGGCCGCGACGTGGTGGTGCAGTCCTGATCGAGTCCGCCGAGGGCGAGAGTGTCCCGCTCGCATCTCGGGAGGCGCGGGCTCCGCCCCGGCATGGCACGGGACCGGCTGCACCAGATCATGTTCATCGGCGTCACCGGTGGCCGGTACGTGCCCTCCACCACGGCGGTGTCGGCATGAAGCCCGCACAGGTCCCCGCCGCTCGCGAGGTCGTGATGCGCCGCGAGATCACCGAGCGCCCCATCTCCCGCCTCCTGCGAGATGGATCCATCATTCGGACAACGACCACGACCGCCCGGCTGTGGTGCCGGAGCTGTACCCCCGAGGAGTGAGGTTGTTCTACTACTACGGCCGGAAGTACAAGCACTCCGTGCGCTATCCGGCTCCCGAGTTCCGCACCGTGGTCGAGCCATTCGCCGGAGCGGCGGGGTACTCCTGTTGGAACGCCGAGCGGGGTCGGATTGATCACGCGGTCCTGGTTGATCGAGACCCAGTGGTGGTCGATCTCTGGCACCGTCTCCTGTCCGGATCTCCTCTGCCCGATCTGGTCCCGATCGGAGAGTTCACGAGTGACCCGTACATCATGTTTCAGGCCAACTCGGCGAATCCTCGGCGCAAGCTGCTGATCGGCAACATGACCAGTCCTCGACGCCAAGAGATCGTGCGGAAGATGACCGAGCGACTGCGACCGCACTGCTCGGGCTTCGACGTCCGGCTCGGCTCGTACACCGACATCGAGGACGACCTGATCGACAACCCTGAGCTGACCTGGTTCATCGACCCGCCGTACCAGGTCGTCGATGGCGGCAAGACCCGAGGGAGCGGCTATCGCTTCGGGGCCGAGCAGATCGACTACGAGCACCTCGCCGAGTGGTGTCGACGCATCGCCGGACAGGTGATCGTCTGCGAGTCCTACGGAGCGACATGGCTCCCGTTCACGCCCGTCTACCAGCACCCGGCGATGAGCGGCAAACCAACCACCGAGGTCATCTGGACCAACGAGCGAGTACAAGGAGCGACATGAGCTGGATCGACAAGCTGGAGCAGCGAGTGGGCCTGCGCCCTGCACCGGAGCCGGAGCGCCCGCTCACGCCCTCCGAGCGAGCGGACGTGGCCGAGGCGTACGCAGCCGGGCTGAAGCGTGGTGAGCCCCCGATGATGCGGTTCGACATCGAGGCTGCGCTCGACACGATCGACTGATGAAGGCATCGCTACGCACCGTCGATGACCACGGAAACGTCTACTCGGCCCTGATGTTCGTGTGCCCTGGCTGTCAGACGCCGTACACGTTCCAAGACGGCACAGAGCACACGCCATCAGGACTGCATATGCTCCCGGTGAACAGCACCACCAAGAGCCCGTCGTGGACCTGGGACGGCAACCTGGAGGCTCCCACACTGAGCCCCTCGATCCTCTCCCACATCCAGCCGTACGACGAGAAGGGCAAGCCGCTCGGGATCTGTCACAGCTACTTGAAGGCGGGTGTGATCGAATACCTCCCGGACTGCACTCATTCACTGGCTGGCCAGGATGTACCGCTGCCTGATCTCCCGAAATGGGCAGAGAAGTAGGCCCCGGATCCTGTCCATCCGCACCTGAGCCGGGGGTAAAGGGTGTGGAGCACCTTCGAGCGCAATGGCGGAAGACGGCCTCGGGGAAGCAGACCCTGTACCGCGGGATCTCGCTCCAGGGTGCGTCGAGTCGGTACGCCTGGGGGCTCGATCAGGCGCTCGTCCGCAAGTTCAGCTCGGCGATGAAGAAGGGCGACCACCAGGCAGCGGCGAAGATCGTGCTCGATCTGTGCGAGCAGTCCGGCGAGTTCGTCGAGGGTGGCCACTTCGGGGTGTGGTGGTCGACCGATCTCAAGGTCGCCCGTGGCTACGCCGGGATGCACACCCGGGAGACGCTCGGCTGCGTGATCCATGCCGAGGTCGACGACGAGGACATCAACCAGGGGCACGCCGAGCAGTACGGCTACACCCACGAGTCGCCGGTCGTGCTCCGGGAGGGTGCCCGCATCGACGTAGTGGCGATCGAGGTCCGCTACAACCCCGACCTGAAGGTGCTGCGCGACGGCGACTTCGTCAAGATCCCGGTGCGGCGTCAGGTGACCGCAGGCGTGATCCCGGCCACCACCTCCACGAGCGGCCCGTTCCGCACCGTGGTCGACGTCGAGGTCGATGAGCGAGGCTTCGCCCGGGAGCGCCTGGAGTGCGGCCACACCGGCAAGAGCGGCTGGCGAGCTGACTGGCTCGGTACGGCCGTCGACGGCAAGCCCTCGAAGCGGCGCTGCTACGACTGCCTCTCGGTTGAGCACAAGTCGTGGCTCAACGACCGGCCCGGCAGCGAGGGTCACGAGTGCTCGGACGCCTGCATCCTGCCGGTGCGCAAAAGCGCCTCGCGACGCATGGCAGGTGCACACCCGCTGGCGGGTGATCTCAGCGCCCTCGAACCTCGCTGGCAGGAAGAGTGCCTGCGTCAGCTCCAGATGATCCCGAGTGATGTGACCTCGATCCTGTCGTCCCGTGGGGTGAAGGTGAAGGCTCTCCCGAAGGCGACGATGGGCGAGAGGGGCAGGATCGACTACGGCGGGTTCTACGACCCCGACCAGCGCACCGTGTACGTGTCGGACAAGGGCTTCGCCGACGACGTCGGGCGCAACGCGAAGATGATCCTCCACGAGATGGGCCATGCCCTCGACCACGCCGTCGGCTGGGTGTCCAAGCTCGCTCCGTTCAAGGTCTTGTGGAAGGACGCCAACCCTCGCTCGGGGTCGTATTTCCAGAAGAGTCTCGGAGGAACTGACCCGCGCACCGAGATGTACGCCGAGGCGTGTGCGGCGATCTGGGGGCATTATCAGCCTGACGGGTTCACGTTGACGGACGACTTGCGCACCATCGTCAACGAGTTGCGCCATGATGTTCGGACGGGGGAGGATCTCTGATGGAGCACCTGCGCGAGATGTGGCGTGAGGCCACTCGGTGCACGAACGTCGCCTTCGAGGCGCTCACCGGCCTGTGCCCCACCGAGGAGATCGTCGACGGTGGCCAGTTCCTGGAGATGATCACCAAGGCGGGCTACGGCTACGCCGCGATGTACGACCTGAACGGTCTCACGCTGCGCCAGCTCGTCGAGCGTCCCGAGGTGCAGCAGGGGAGCTTCTACCTGTTCACCTCCGGCCATGCACTCGCCCTCGTGGACGGGGTGCTCACCGATGCCGAGGGGCGTGGCCCGGATGGACGCCGGGTGAAGCAGATCTACCGGATCACCAAGCGCTCGACGGCTGCGCGCAAGCCCAAGCGCTTCAGCGACTTCGAGCGCGGGATGCGGGTCCAGGTGAGGGGGTCCGAGGGGGCCGTGGTGAAGATCCACGGACAGGGGAACGCCTACACCAAGGGGTACGTCCAGATCGAGTTCAACGAGTACCCGGGATCACCGGTCTGGTACCCGTGGCGCGAGGTCGAGATCGTCGAGGGCAACTGATGGAACATCTGCGCGACCAGTGGCGCTCGGTGACGGCGGGGGTCAAGCCGCTGTCCGGTGACGTCAAGCGGCTGGGGACTCGCGAGCAGTGGCGCAAGATCGGCTCGCTGGAGATCGACCGGCGAGACGGACTGACGCTCTACACCGACGCCAATCGCTATGGACCGCACCAGAGGTGGTGGGTCGAGGGCTGGCTGGGCGGTCGGATCGTCGATGTCGCCGAGTTGGTGGTCAAGCCGGGCAGGGTCGGCGAGTTCCACGTCGAGACGATCGCCACCGACAGCTCGTTCCGTCGTCAGGGGCTGATGACGTGGCTGTTCGAGGCAGCGCTCGATTGGTACGGCGACGTCGTGTTCATCCACGACGGCGAGTACATGAGCGACGACGCCAAGAAGCTGTTCGACGTCCTCCATGCCAAGCGCCCAGACGTGCACTACTGGAGTCCGAAGAGCATCTACCGGACGGCGTCCATGGACGACATCGCCTACCGGGGCGTGTCACTCGCTCTCGACGAGCGTCACGGGGTGCCGATCCTCGAAGCGCTCGTGAAGCGTCAGCGCAACGTCGCCGACCGACTGGTGATCGACGCCATGGCCGAGGCCGTGAAGAACCACTGGTGGGCCGCAGGAGCCCAGGAGACCGACGAGGCGGGCCGCTGGTGGACGTCACGCAAGAGCGAGGCCTACGAGTACTCCTTCAGCGACGAGGGGGCGTGGATGACCCTCCCTGTGGTCATGACGGCGTCCTTCGCCGACGCAGCGGGTACCGGGTACAACGACGGCACCTACGTCTGGCACCTCGACCCCGGTCACCCGGTGACGATCACCGAGTTCGAGGCGTGCTACCCGAGCGATCCGCAGGGCCTGCTCGATGCGTGGCGTGGCATCACGAGCCCGGGGAACTTCGACCGCCCCGAGGCGCGCTGGGACGGTGACTGGGTGAAGCTCAACATCCCGTCGATGCGCACGACCGCCTCGGGCAACATCGTGTTCGACTCGGTCAGCGACGACCCGGGCCGGTGGGACAGCTACAGCCAGAAGTGGCCCGAGCGCAAGACGAAGATGACCGGCCGGACCAAGCGTGTCGGCGAGTGCACGCTGTACCTCCAGGACTACGGTGACGACCGCGAGGTGTTCGCCGTCATCGGTGATCGAGTCGTCGGCACGGCCTACTTCGGCTACGTCGGCGCGCAGCTCAAGGCGGCGGTGCAGGTCGACCCGAAGTACCGCCGTCGAGGGATCGCCACGGCGATGTACTCCTGGATCGAGGAGATCGCCCGGGACACGCTCACGCCGGATATCCCGCACACTCCGCTCGCCGAGGCGCTGTGGAACCAGCCGAACCGTCCCTTCGGGAGGAACTGATGGAGCATTTGCGTGCCATGTGGCGTGAGGCGGCTGCGCCCGTGCGGGGGATGTCGCTGGAGGACATCTTCGCCTCGACGAAGCCGACGCTGGCGATACAGGCGATCTGCAAGAAGAACAGCCCGTTCGGCCGGAACAAGGGGCCGTACGTCGCCGACCTGGCGCGCAACGGCTTCGAGCGCAAGCCCAACGACCTGATGGCCGAGATCCACAAGCTGGAGCAGTCGGCCAAGACCCGGGCCGATGGCGGCGACACGGCCAAGGTGATCGAGAACATGGGTGGCATCGACCGGATCGTGCTCGTCGGCAGCGGCAACAACGCCTCGACGGTGTTGCTCGCCGAGAAGAAGTCGTGGGGCGATCCGTGGCGTGCGCCGAGCAAGTCGTTCCAGGGCGAGTACGACTCGATCGAGCCGATGACGTCGTTCTACAACCACATGGGCTACGGGTCGAAGGACGAGCTGCTGAAGGTGTTCGTCGTCGACGTCGCCGGGGGTGTGTTCGACGACAGCCAGTTCGCAGGCGTCGACGAAGGCCAGCCGCTCACCGTGTACCGCGGCATCTCGCTCAAGCCCGGCCAGGACCCGACCTCGGCGAACAAGGAGGGCCAGGGCACCGGCAGCTCGTGGACGATGGACGAGGAAGCGGCGACGGCGATCGCCGAGCGTGGGCAGGCTGGCTTCGAGGGCGACAACAAGGTCCGCAACGACGCGTTCTGGGTGCGGGTGCGGGACCTGAAGACCGCGGCGGTCGAGCCTGGTGCGTCGGTGCCGACCGTGCTGCGCGCCGAGGTCGTCATCTCGGCCAGCGGTCCCTCGCCGTACCGGCCGTGGAGCAACAAGTACGTCTCGGAGATGGAGATCGACATCCCGAGGGGCCAGGAGTTCACCCTGACCGGGTGGAAGCAGGCGACGGCCAAGCCGGTGAACGAGGGCGAGAAGCGCAAGGCCGAGCAGGCCTACGAGCTGTCGCTGAAGCTGGAGCGGGAGAACAAGATCGACGACCCGGCGTGGATCGACGGTCGCCAGGCGGGCTACTACGTCCGCTGGACCTGGGGGCCATGGAAGAGTGTGAAGGTGAAGCGCACCGCGGGAGGTGGGAAGGATCTCGGCGTCTCGTGGTACGCGCCCGGGAAGAAGCGTCCGATCGGCTACACCACCAGGGCCACGGGTGATCTCATTGTCCTGCTCGCCGAAGACGGACTCACGGTGTCACAGGCGAAGGACGCCTTGATCTACGACCCCGAGGGCCGAGACGTGATGCAGGCGCTCATCGACCTCGGTTACGGCGACACGGAGCTGACCGAGCTGGGTGTGCACTGATGGAGCTGCTGCGCTCGATGTGGAAGCAGGCGTGGGGCGAGGACCACGCCTTCACGATCACGACGAACACGAACATGACCGCCCAGAAGTTCGTGCGCTGGCTGGCCCCGGACTTCAACTCCGCCTGGGTGCAGCCGGACGGAACGGTCACCGCCTGCTACACCCACGCCCATGTCGGCGACGTGGCAACGCTGCTTGGGCGTGGCTGGGTCCGCCTCGACGTGATGCCCAACGTCGGCAAGGTGTTCGTCCAGGCGACCAAGCCGATGACCGACGATCAGATCCAGAGTGTGCGGATCATCGTCCTCCAGTCCGAGGCGAGCGTCATGGAGACCAGCACCGGACTCGGGTCCGACCTGAACCTGCACGAGCACCCCGTGGTCGGCCCGTCGTCGGTCACGAAGGCGCTGTCCGACATGCTCCGCCTCGACAAGCAGGCCCGGGGCGGCACGGTGCTGTACCGCGGGATGTACCTCAACGTCCCACTGGAGAACCTCGCACGCGATGGGGCGAAGGCAGCGGTCGATGCCGTGCTGCGAGCTGCCCAGGATCCTCCCCGGGGCGAGACCGGCATCGGCGTGCACTGGACCGAGTCGCGCTCCACCGCCGAGGACTTCGCCTGGAAGATCGGCTACGACACCTACATGGTGGCCCACTACCCCTACGAGGGGCGCAGAGGGCGGTACTCCTTCCTGATGCCGATCGTGCTCGTGGGCAAGCCTGCCCTGGGTCAGATCCGGATGGACGACAAGGTCAAGAAGCAGTACCGGATGACCGACTACGACCAGATCGACGTCGACTACGGCACCTCGGTCTACGAGGCCGAGATCCCGGTGGCCCACGGTGGCGAGATCGCTCTGGAGTCGATCCTCGTGGCGATGCCGAAGCAGGAGATCATCCAGCGCTACCTCGACATGCCCGAGGAGAAGCGCCCGGGCTACGACAACGTCGTGCCCCAGAGTCTCCGCTCCCACTGGAGCTGGGTCGAGGTGCGAGCCCCGCTGCGGATCAAGGCGGCTCGTACGACCATCTGGCGTGGCATCGGGTTCAAGCGCGAGGAGGGCCTGACGCCCGAGGAGATCATCGAGCGCCTCCGGGGCGGACTCGGGGTCCACTGGTCCCGGGAGCGCTGGGTGGCGAACTACTGGACCAAGGGTGCGTCCTGGGTGCTGATCGAGGCGTACCTGCCCCGTGGTGGCCGGGAGAGCGACCCTGCGGTGCTCGACGCGCTCGGCGTGCAAGGCGAGGACGGCTGGGAGCAGGAGATCACGCTCCGGCCCGGCACCGAGATCGAGGTCGTCCGCTTCAGTGGCTCGGGATGGTCACGCCCGGGCGGGAGGTTCGTGGTCTGATGGGCAAGACGGTGAAGGGCACGCCCGGTCCGGGCCAGGAGTGGTGGGGCAAGCGCCCGCTCGTCGGCACGATCGTCGGCCGGAAGGGGACGGCGTGGTGGAAGCGGTACCTCCACAAGATCGAGCGCCGGGAGGCGAAGAAGCACCTCCGTCGGGACTGAGGGTGATCATGTCGACTAGCAAGGTCGCTTTCGAGTTACAAGATCGAGCGCTGCCGCCTGTGAGGCGGATCCGCGTCGAAGGCAAGCCGTCGATGCCACGCTGTACGTCCTGCCATCAGCCGATCACCGAGCCCGCCATGGTCGAGGTGATCGAGCGCCCCATCGCCCGTCTCTTGCGAGATGGATCCATCATTCGAGACACGTCGCAGTCATACCGGCTCTGGTGCCGCCCCTGCGCAGACAAGGAGTCCTGATGACACCCACCGAGTTCCGTGAGCGCAGCCTCATCCGCTCGCGCAAGAACGACACCGACGTGAGCCACACCCAGGCCCGCCTGATGCTCTACGCCCTCGGGATGGGCGGCGAGACCGGAGAGGTGCTCGACGAGATCAAGAAGCACGTCTTCCACGACAAACCGCTCGACCCGGTGAAGATCCTCAACGAGTGCGGCGACGTGCTCTGGTACCTCGACCGGATGCTCAGCGAGCTGGGCTGGACGATGGAGGACGCGATGGCCTTCAACGACGGCAAGCTCTCGAAGCGCTACCCCGAGGGGTTCGACAACGCCACCAAGAAGCACGGCTTCACCGCCGAGGAGGGCGGATGATCATGTGCCAGGTCGTCGACGAACCGTGGGACGTCTACAACCAGTGGTGGGGCATCGGGAAGTGCTACGACTGCGGGCGCACCGATCGTGTGCTCTACGAGGAGTGCGGCCCGGCCGACTGGCACGACTCCCGGGGTGCGGAGAAGTTCGCCGAGCACCTGATCCTCAACGACGGCGTGCCCGACCTCAAGCGCTCGCTGCCCGAGATGATCGACGAGGGTGGGACCGACATCTACAACGTGATCTGGCACGCCACCCCCGAGATCGAGGACACGATCCGCACCTGCGCGCACTGTCTCGAAGCGCGACGCTGGCTGGAGGAGTGGTGCCGCTCGTGGCTCTACGGGATGTACCGCGAGGACGTGATCGAGCACTGGACCGAGGACGACCTGTACCGGCACCAGTCGCTCGCTCGCCTCGTGGTGCTCGCCAAGCGCAAGTGGCAGGCTTCGCACCGCAGGGTGGGCACCTGGAATGATCCGCAGCCGCTCGTGCCGGTCGAGACCGTGGCCCAGCTCGTCGACGACTCGCTCGCCTGGCTGCGGGCCAAGACGGGCAAGGAGTACGCAGCGTGAGCGAGCGCACGCCGCTGGAGCAGATGGTCGAGCTGGCGTGGCACGCCTACTGGTCCGGGAAGACCGATCGCGTCGACGACGATCTCCGACGGGTCTCCAGCCTCGCCGCTCACCCCACCGTCGATGACGCCGTCGCCATCGTGCTGCTCTGCCACGCCGCGATGTCGGCAGAGGACGTCAAGCTGCGCACGGTCATCATCGCCACGCTTCTGGTCGCACTCGGGGAGGAGCCGTGAACATCCACGCCGAGGTGACGACGTGGGTCAACCAGCCGCACACGGCCACCTCGAATCCGTACCGGGCACGCACGATGTTCGTCACCGTGCTGGGTGGCCGCACGTTGGAGAGCGTCATCGCCGAGATCATCGGGATCACCGAGGCCGACGTCCGCTCGGTGGCCCCACTCGTGGATCGCTACGAGATCGAGGTGAGGACGTGGAACCGGCGTAGGTTCGTCGTCGCCGCCTACGACATCCAGATGAGAACCAGGAGCACCACATGAACCCGTCCCCGATCGAGAAGCAGCGCACGGCGGTGATGCACGTCCGCATCAGCACCTTCGGCACCGAGCACCACATCGACCAGACGGTCGAGCGGGCGATGACGGCGCTGAAGTACTCCGGCTTCAACGTGGACCTGCTCGACGTCGACGTCGAGGACTAGCACTACTCGTTAGTTGACTTGATAACGCACTTGTGTGCACCAGGTGTCGTGAAGCGACTCATCAGCACCATCCTCCTCGCAGCGGTGGGCCTCGTGTCCACGGCGTGCGACCCCGTCCCCACCCGGCCCGAGGCCGAGACGTGGGCCTTCTGCGGTGTCCACCCCTCGGACCCGCTCGCCCAGACCAAGGCCAACTCGATGCGGATCAGCGGTGGGCTCGACGCCACCTTCGGCCCGTGCCTCCCGGTCGACTGGAGCACCTACACCCCGGCCAACCCGGGCGGGCGCTACCTCGACCCGCAGGGCTACCTGTACCTCACCGTGGTCAACGCCAACGCCGGGATGAAGACGATCGTCTACGACGCCCGGATCTGGTCGACCAACGCCGCGGTGCGCCAGCAGGCGATCGACTTCTGGTACCCGCACCGTGAGTGGATCCGGGCCTGGGACATGGGCGACGAGTTCGACCCGGCGAGCCCCGAGTGGGCCACCCTCGTGTCGCGCTGGAACACCGTGCTCGCCGAGGTCACTCCGGTGACCGGTGTCGGCCCGTTCACGAACCACCTGCCGTGGGCGCTCGACGAGGCGCTGCGGGACATGCCCGCCCAGGCGAACCACCTGAGCTACGACCAGTACGACGTCCCCGCCTCGCTGGCGATCGCCCGGCAGTTCGCCCCGCAGGTCGGCCACCTGATGTGCGCGATCAACGCCCTCGACCACGGCTCGTTCCACCCGACGGCGTGGGGTATCGAGTCGGCGATGCTCGACCACCGTGACGCCGGGTGCGACAGCTTCCTGATCTTCGGCGGCGAGATGCCGATCAACACGCCCGGGTTCTATGGCACCAGCCTGGTGAACTCGAACGGGACGGCGACCTCGTGGGCCGAGGCCGTGGCACGAGGCGCTCGATGAGCGAGCCGCTGATCTCCGACGAGCAGATCGTCGACATGGTGCGCCAGCGCCAGGGTCACTGCTACCCCGGGATGTCGTTGTACAGCGTCCACAGGATGCTCGTCTCTCCCGGCTACCTCCGGGGTGCGCTCGGCACGAAGTACATGCTCGGCGTCCAGAACCGCTACGAACTCGTGGCCAAGGACGTGACCCTGGCACGGCTGCGTTCGATGGCCAAGCGTGGTCTGCTCGCCGAGAGACCGCTCAAGCGCGGGTCGTTGTTCTGCACGCCCGAGCTGGCGGCGGCGATCGCTGCCGAGGAGGCGCTCTCCGATGGCGAGCGTGCCGAGCGCACCGCTGCTGCCATCCGGGCGGAGTACGCCGAGCGCAAGGAGCACTACGGCGACAAGGTGCCCCTGTGGATCGTCACCCCGCTCGCCCGGATCCCCGAGGACGGGTATGACCCTGCACACCAGGGTGGGCTGATCACCAAGGTTGGCGGAGGCTACGTCCCGGCTGAGTGCTACGACGCCTTTGCCGAGGCGCTCGACGCCTACCAGGCGAGGCAGAAGGAGCTGGAGCACAAGTGCGACGAGTACCAGGCAGAGGTCAACCGGATGTTCCCGCCGATGACCGGCGAGTGTAGGATCTCGTTGACCCTCAGCCAGTGGGCCGAGATCCGAGAGAGGTTGTGATGGAGGGCTCTTCCGAGAAACTGACGGTTCGCGCCGACGCCTTGCAGTGGCTGCCAAGCCTGCCGGAACAGTGTGCGCGCGCCGTCATCTTCGACCCGCCATACGCAGTCGGCACACCAGTGCGCGGGCGCGAAGACGGCGCGGCTGGATCAGTGTTCGGCCCGTTCTCGTTCATGTCGACCGCAATGGCTGAGGTGTACCGAGTCCTTCAGCCCGGCGGCATCGCTGCCGTGTTCGCCGATTGGCGACGGATGCCGGACCTGCTCTACATGGCGTCCACCAACGGCCTACGACCCACGACGCAGATCGCATGGGTCCGTCGACGCCCAGGAACTGGAGGGCTGCTCAGGGCGGCATGGGACCCGATCACGCTCGTGTCCCGCGGCGTGCCCGACGCCGTTGACCGGGCGGCGATCCGCAACGTCATCGAGACCGATGACGTCGTGGTTGCCGACTACCCCTCCAAGCGCCGCCACCCCTACGAGAAGCCGCCCGCCGTGTACGAGCACTTCCTGAGGCGCGTCTGTCGGACCGGCGACTTGGTGCTCGACCCGTTCGCCGGATCCGGCAGCTCGCGCATCGCCGCCGAGAACGTCGGGTGTCGCTGGATGGGCTGCGACATCGACGCCGCATACACGGAAATCGTCGCGTGAGTTCCTTGCACCTCTGGTGGACGTGATGGGGAAGTGCACCCAGCCGTTCTCGGTGGCCGTGCAACTCGTGGCGCTGATCGCGATCGTCGTGCTCATCCGAGGGTGCTGAAGTACCATCGCTCCATGCCGAGCGAGGTCGTCCCGAAGTACACGTACACCAACGTCGAGATCGTCAGGGTCGTCGATGGCGACACCGTCGAGTCGATCGTCGATCTCGGCTTCCGGGTGCGGATGGAGATGCCGCTGCGGATCTACGGGATCAACACCCCCGAGCGTGGACAGCCGAACTACGACAAGGCCACCGATGCGCTCCGCAAGATCCTGAAGATGCGCCCGACGACGCGAAACCCCAACCCGACGTGCCGGGTGTCGGTGAACACGATCAAGTCGCACGAGAAGTACGGCCGGTACCTCGCCGAGATCTTCCTCCCCGACGGATCGAGCGTCGCCGAGCGCATGATCGCCACTGGTCTCGCTGCTCCGTACTTCGGGGGCGCTCGCTAGCGATTGTTGCGGTTCTGTTACGAACCGTGCTACCTTGTCGCCACCGACCAGGCGGTAAGGAGCCCCCATGAACCTCAAGCGTGTCTTCGGCGCGCTCCTCGTGAGCGTGCTGTCCGTTGGAGCACTGACGGCGTGCGAAGTAGCACCGGCCGAGCGTCCCGAACCGGACCCGGCGGCGTTCTTCACGGTGAACACCCTCCCGTATGCGTACACCGTCCTCGAACCGGCCGAGCAGGCGCTCAGGATCGTCGCAGAGGAGCGTGGATGGTCGCAGGCCGACATCGAAGCCTGGGTGCCCTTCCTCGTGTACGACGTGATCGCCAAGGAGTCCGGCGGCTGCTACAACGTCCGTGGTGGAGCGAAGATGGCCGAGCCCGGCGTCTCGTGCGCGATCCGGCGTCAGGGCAAGGGCGGCGACTCCGGCTTCGGGCAGGTCATCGGGATGCACTACCGGGGCTGGCTCTGCGACCAGGAGGGCCTGTGCTCCAGCGCCGACATCACGCTGAACGCCTGGAACTCGATGACGGCGCTGCTCGCCCTCGTCGAGCGCAGCGGCAAGCAGGGCTGGTGCTGGAACGCCTGGGCGCGCAGCTTCCACTCGGGGTGCAAGCACGCCCCAGGCGCACCTCCGATTCCGCAGCGCTGACGTTCACCCCGGTGAGGGGTACTCTGTGAAGCCATGAGTCGACAGACCGTGGCATCCACTTTCCGGGTCGAGGAGACGTCGACCTTCGTCGGCAACGTCGTCGCCAACGGCACCGGCACCAACGAGCAGGTCACGCTCCAGGTGACCGGTACGCCGACCGGCGGCTCGTTCATCCTCTTCATTGCCGCCGTGCCGGTGACGATCGCGTGGAACTCGACGACGACGGCCACGGCGACGGCGATCAACGCAGCGCTCGGGGCGGGGTCGGTGAGCGTCGCTGGTGGCACCTTCCCCGGGGCGACTCAGACGCTCACCTTCGGTGCGGGCTACGCCGGGATCGACGTCCCCACGGTGGCGCTCGCCGTCAACGGCCTCACGGGTGGCACCGCCCCGTCGGTGACGATCACGACCCCCGTCCCGGGTGCGGCCTCGATCTCGGCGACCACGATGGCGGCAGGGACGGTCTCGGCCAGCCGTGGCATCTTCTCCAGCATCCAGAGCCAGGCGCTCACGGTCGCTGCCGCGGGCAGCTCGATCTTCACCCGTACCGCCGACTCCGCTTCGTCGGCGATGGTGATCACCGCCTCCTCGCACGCCACCTCCGAGCGCGCCGGGATCACCTACGGCGACTGGATCGTCGGCCAGGATCTCGCTGGGAACGGCACGAAGAACTTCTTCTTCTGGAACGGCTCTCCCCGTCTCCAGATCGGCACGGGCGGTCTGATCAAGATCGGCAACGCAGGCGAGTCGCTGCGCTTCGTCGGAGACAACTCCTACCTCGCCTTCTTCGAGGGCACCGAGGTGACCAGGCGTGCGTTCCTCCAGGCGACATCGACCCTGACGAACCTCGTGTCCGAGGTCGGGACGCTCGACCTGTACGGCAGCAGTCAGCTCTTCCGCATCGCCTCGGGATACGCACTACTGAACGGCTACATGCGCATCGGCACCTGGCCCACCAACGGTGCGTACACCGGCCTCGTCGATCGGGCGAGCGGTGCGGCGAACAACTACATGATCATGGCCGACACGACCGACACGTACATCTCGACCCCAGGTTCCACCGGGCAGATCTACATTCGCCCGCGCAACAACGGCACCGCCGGACAGGTGACCATTGCCAACACCGTTACGACTGTCCAGGACCAGCTTTCAGTCGGGCGCAACGGCGGGGCGGCAGGCGGTGGTGCGACTGGCAACACCTGGGATCTCGCCACGATCGTTCTCAATCCGGCCAACTCTCAGGGTGGAGCGACCGGACACACAGCGTCGATCTCGTTCCACCCCGGGGGCGTCGCTCCACAGCTTCGGTGCGGGTACAACGTCAACATCATCTACGTTCGAGACTCGGGCGGCGTCAACCAGGCAGAGCTGAGCGGTGAGCTGACCGACACCTCGTCTCGACGCTACAAGCAGAACATCGCGTCATGGCCGGGGCGTGCCCTCAGTGCGGCACCGAGCGATCCGCTGTCGATCGTCCGAGCGCTTCGCCCGGTGAAGTTCCAGTACAACGAGAAGGCTGCGCTGCGGGAGGCCCTGTCCGAGCGGCGAGAGAGGGCGCTCGTTCGGCTGAACTCCTACAACGAGCGGGTCGGCAGGGACCCCTACGAACCGGCGCTGCACTCGTGCTCGCCGGACACCTGTGGCGGGTCTGTCGACGACCCGTGCGCTCGCGTCCTGAAGCACCAGACGGGCAAGCTCGGCTTCATCGCCGAAGAGGTGATCGAGCTGGTCCCCGAGGCCGTGAGCATCAACGCCGCCAAGCAGCCGGAAGGACTCAGCGCCACGGCCATGCTTGCCGTCGTCGTCTCGGCAATGCAGTCGCTCGCCGAGCGGATCGAGTCGCTCGAAGCTCGCTTGGCAATGAGCTAGTCTTCCCGCTCATGCAGAACGCCGCCGTCGACCCGATGTCCGTGATCGAGCAGTTGCGCCTGATGCTCTCCGACACCGAGTTCGCTCTCGCAGTCGCCCGGGCTCGGATCGCTCAACTCGAAGCAGTCCCCGCTGAAGAGCCCGCCCCTGAGAGCCCCGAGGGATGATGGATTCATCTTCCGTGCGTGAGTACTACGACGTCGGTCAGCGCCACGACGTCGAGAACATGATCGGCGAGATCAGGACCTTCACTGGCAGGCTCGTGAAGCCGATGGACCTCAAGGTCGGCGACATCTGCATCGAGGACATCGCCCACGGCCTGAGTCGGGTGTGCCGCTTCGCCGGGCAGTGCGCCGGGTTCATGTCGGTCGCCGAGCACTCGGTGGCGGTGGCCCGGATCGTGATGACCACCGACCCCGACCATGCGCTCGAAGCACTGCTTCACGACGCCAGCGAGGCCTACCTCGGCGACATGCCGCGGCCGATCAAGCACCTCCCCGAGATGGCCCCGTACCGCGAGGCCGAGGAGCGTGCGGAGCGAGCGATCGCTCAGAAGTTCGGGCTCGTGTACCCGTGGCCACAGTCGGTGAAGGACGCCGATCGCCAGCGCCTGTTCATCGAGTTCGACGACTTCCGTGACAACCCCTCGAAGGCAATGGCCCCAGACATCGCCAAAGGTGGGTTCCTCGCCGTCTACCGACAGCTCGTCGATCAGCGGAGGGTCTCCAAGCGAGCTTGACATTTGACCTAGACGGTCGATAGGGTCCTCGCTCAACCGAGGCCCTGTCCCCACGGGACCTCACGACACCTGCAACAGCGGGAGAAATGAGTACCACCCCATGTCTGCTGACACGGTCACGATGACCGCGCCCGACGCGACCGCACTGATCCTGAGGGCCTACAAGGACTGCACTCCGGGGCAGATGTTCCGCGAGGTGCCGGTGAATAGCTTTCAGGCGGGAGCCACCAAGATGCGGGCCGACGCCTACTGGCCCGCCGTCGAACAGATCGGCGTCCACTACCGCACCTTCGAGGACGACGGATGCGGAATGCTCCCCGACGAACTCCCCCGGTTCCTCAACGCCAGGAACCATCTGGACGCAGCGTCCGGACCGATCGGAAAGGCCATCGGAGCGATG
>ERZ724505.809-NODE-809-length-18680-cov-8.863248_pt1 | contig 18680 bp, 16 predicted proteins | sample MGYA00376038_ERZ724505 | MGnify/ENA primary metagenome ERZ724505 (study PRJEB28724, sample SAMN07190884) | wastewater metagenome | isolation source: effluent of sewage treatment plant in Hong Hong | place: Hong Kong | collected 2016-03-17 ... | reverse complement strand
TCGCTTGGATGAATACTCGGCTAACAATCTTGTGGTTCATCAAATAAATGACTACAAGAAAGGTATTCATGCAACGAAACAACTCTTTTCGTGGGCGCAGCTCACGACCAACTGCTTTTAAAGGCGGTCGCCGTCCAAACAAGAACCGTGGCCCAAAAAAGCAAACCATCCACCCGTCAAGGTTCATCAACCGTGCACCAGTGGCATCCGAAGTAGTGGAGTACGTACCTACGCACCGCTTCAGCGACTTTATGCTAAGTGATGCGATCAAGCATAACTTGGCTGAAATTGGATTTATAACTCCAAGCGCCATTCAAGATCAAGCGATTCCGCTTGCACTTGAGAATAAAGACGTGATTGGACTCGCAAACACCGGTACTGGTAAGACCGCGGCTTTCTTGCTGCCGATACTTAATAAGCTGCAGCGCACGAACAACTTCAACTCGGTACTTATCATGGCACCGACCCGAGAACTTGCCCAGCAAATTGATGCGGAGTGCAAAAGATTCTCGCGCGATCTTCGTGTGTATTCTACGGTAGTCGTAGGAGGCGTTAATATCGACCGTCAAATCCGTGATCTGAAACGCCGACCGCACATTATCATCGGTACTCCTGGCCGTTTGAACGACCTTTTGAATCGCGGTGCACTACGTTTGACAGATATTTCAGTATTCGTGCTTGATGAAGCCGACCGTATGTTAGACATGGGCTTTGTGAACGATATTCGAAAAATCGCCAGTATTTTGCCCGAAGATCGTCAGACACTATGCTTTAGCGCCACAATGACTCCGACTATTCAGACACTTGTACACGATTTCATGAAAAATCCAGAAGTCGTATCCGTTCGAACAGGCGAAACAAGTGATCATGTCGAGCAAGACATTATGGAAGCGCACGACAAAGCTCATAAAATAGAGCTCCTTGAAGCGCTTCTTCAAAAGGACGAGTTTGAAAAAGTTCTTGTGTTCGGTGAAACAAAATTCGGCGTACAGCGACTGTCAGATAATTTACGTAAGAGCGGTATCCCCTCTGAAGCAATCCACGGTAACAAATCACAAAGCCAACGCCAACGTGCGTTGAAAGCGTTCAAAACTGATAACGTGAAAGTACTGGTAGCCACTGATGTAGCAGCTCGAGGCTTAGATATTCCTGACGTTACGCACGTGATCAATTTCGACCAGCCAAATAGCTACGACGATTACGTACACCGTATCGGTAGAACAGGCCGCGGCGGCAAGACCGGCAAGGCGCTCACATTCGTCGCCCCAGGCAGTCACCGCTAAGCGTGGCTGTCATACCTGATTAGCTAGAGACTGTGAAATCGGTTTCTAGATCGATTTCAGCCGAACGCGTTACTGGTATCTCTTGAGGAGATGGCAGTAACAAAGAGTGCTCTAGCAAATTTGGCATGACAAAGCTACACGCTATAAGTAGCATAATGCTTGAGCTTTCCTACGCTAGGGGTGTACAATGAGGGCAGTATGAATGAACATGATAAAAAAGCAATGGGCCAGTATCTTCGTGCTGTCAATTATTTGACGGCGGCGCAGATATTCTTACAAGACAACTTTACAATGACACGTCACGTCACATTTGAAGACGTGAAACCCCGGCTGTTGGGGCACTGGGGCAGTGGGCCGGGCATCAACTTTGCCTATGCGCATCTCAGTTATTTCGCCAAGAAACACGATCAAGACATGATGTTCGTGCTTGGCCCGGGCCACGGCTTTCCAGCGCTGCAGGCAAACTTGTTCCTCGAAGGCACGCTCGCGCATTTTGGCGGCCCGGAAGTGAATCTCGACGGCGTCGCGACATTATGCCGTAAGTTTAGCTGGCCATATGGCTTTCCTAGTCACTCCAACCCTGAAACACCTGGCGTCATTCTCGAAGGCGGCGAGCTTGGCTATTCGCTTGCTACTAGCTATGGTGCAGTTATGGACAACCCCGACCTATGGGTAGCGTGTTTGGTAGGCGACGGCGAAGCCGAAACCGGCCCGACCGCCGGTGCTTGGCACCTGAACAAGCTGATTAATCCGAAGCGCGACGGTGTAGTACTGCCAGTCTTGCATTTGAATGGCTACAAGATTTCCGCGCCGACCATTTTCGGTCGCATGAGCAATTTTGAACTGATGAGCCTCTTCTCTGGTTACGGCTACGAGCCGCGCATCGTCGATGCCACCAAAGAAGGTGTCGATGAAAACGAAGAAATGGCCGATGCGCTGGAGTGGGCGAAAAAAGTCGTCGACAAGATACGCTCTCATGAAAATGACGTCGAAGTGCCACGCATGCCGATGATTATCATGCGCACGTTGAAAGGCTGGACCGGCGTAAAGCAGCTCGGCGATGACAAGATTGAAGGCAACTGCCTGGCACACCAGGTTGTGCTGATGGATGCAAAGACCGATGAAACCCAGCGTGAGCTGCTTGATAAATGGCTGCATGGCTATAAATTCGACAAGCTCTTCAGCGAAGAGGAGGGTTTCGGCGACTATGTAGAAAAGATTCTGCCTGGGGATATCAACAAACGTATCGGCATGAGCAAATACTCGCGTGGCGGACCAGCCGTGCACAAACCACTCTTGCTGCCCGAGATTGAGAAGTTTACCGAAGATGCGCATATTCCCGGTACCATGGGTTCGAGTAGTATGCGCCGTACCGGCCTCTACCTCGAAGAAGTTTTCCGCCTGAACGCCGAGCACAAGAATTTCCGTCTAATGTCGCCAGATGAAACGTATTCAAACAAACTCGATGATATTTTCAAAGCCGTCAGCCGCAGCTGGCAGTGGCCGATTTTCGAATGGGATAAAGACCTGGCCCGTGATGGGCGGGTAATGGAAATGCTATCAGAGCATAACATGCAGGGCCTGATGCAAGGCTATGTACTGACCGGCCGCCACGCTATGTTCGCTAGTTATGAAGCCTTCCTACAAATTGTTTCCAGTATGGTCGACCAATACGCCAAGTTCTTAACTCAAAGCAAAGGCGTGTCCTGGCGCGGTACTATCCCAAGTCTGAACTACATCGTAACCAGTAGCGGTTGGCGCCAAGATCACAATGGGTTTTCACACCAAAACCCGGGGTTCCTCGACGACGTATTACGCCGCCAAAGCAACTTCTCGGATGTGTATTTCCCCCCGGATGGCAACACTACATTAGCAGCCCTCGAAAAGATGCTCACCAGTACCCGCCAGATTAACGTATTGGTGGCGGGCAAAACAGTCGAGCCGCGCTGGCTCAACCCAGACATGGCACGTGAACAGATAAGCTCCGGTCTGTTAACCTGGGATTTCGCCAGCGACGAAAACCCCGATATCATTCTAGCCGCGGCCGGTGATTACCCAACCAAAGAAGTGATGGCAGCTATCGACCTGATAAAGCAGGAATGGCCGCTTATCAAGGTGCGCTGCGTCAATGTGTCGAGCCTTACCACACTGGGCTTCGGTACGCTCGCCAACACTGCCAACCAAAAGACATTCGAAGAACACTTCACGGCCGACAAGCCTGTTATCTTCAATTTCCACGGCTACCCGCAAACCATCAAGTCTATTTTGTTCAATTATGCCCACGATTCCAGCCGTTTCGATATCCGTGGCTACATGGAGATCGGTTCCACTACCACGCCGTTCGACATGCACGTACGCAACCGTACCAGCCGCTACCACCTGGTGATAGCCGCCTTCGACCAGCTAGGCCACGACGGCGTACTGCCATACGAAGAAGCCCAGCACATCATTTCCAAATACCAAGCCAAGATTGACGAAAATACCGAATACATAAAAGTGAACGGTATTGACATACCGGAAATCGACGCATGGGTATGGCCAGCCCGCTAATACTTGTCGTTAACCCTGGCAGTGCCAGCCGCAAATATGGTCTGTTTCAAGGTGGCAGCGAGCGAGCCTCACTTCATATCGAACATACAGCAGACGGTCTGTCAGGTCATATCAGCGTACATGGTACACTAACAGATATTCAGCCGAAGACGAATGACCTAGCCAAAGTCATCCAAGAGGTGATCAGTATATTCCACGCGCACGACGCTCTAGGCAAGGACGAATCTATCGATGCGATTGGTCTCCGGCTCGTCGCCCCCAGCAGTTTTTTTCTGGGCGATTACCAAGTAAACGATGAAATTTTGTCGAAACTTCACGAGCTTCGACACGCTGCACCGCTCCACATCGGCGCGACTCTCGATGAATACGATGATCTTGCCAAAGAATTCCCTAAAATACCTGTAGTAATGGTATCTGACAGCGCGTTTCACAAAACCAAGCCCGACTATGCTTGGAACTACGGCATCCGTTTGCAAGACGCCGATACTTACGATATAAAACGTTTCGGCTATCACGGCTTATCAGTGGAAGCTAGCGTGAATTCACTCCACGCTACAGGCAAACTTACTCCAAAGTTGATAGTGTGCCATCTTGGCAGTGGCAGCAGCGTGACGGCCGTGTTCAAAGGTAGAAGCATCGACAATTCTATGGGTTTTTCGCCGCTGGAAGGCTTAGTTATGAGCACCCGTAGCGGCAGTATCGATTACGAAGCGGCGCTCGCGCTAAAAAAACGCATGAACTTAGATGATGAGGCAATGGAAGAATATCTGTATAAGAAAAGCGGCCTATTAGGCCTCGGTAACTCTGCCGATATTCGCGAGCTTATCGATAATGAGGCAGCGGGTGACCACTCGGCGAATCTGGCCCTCAATACGTTCATCCACCATATTCACAAGGAAATCGGCGCTATGGCCACTGTGATGAACGGGCTGGACGCGCTTATCTTCACCGGTACGGTAGGGGAGCGGTCGGCTGTTATCAGGCGACGCATCGTGGCACACCTGCAGTATCTCGATATGCACCTCGACGGCGACGTGAACGATATGACACTGGCTCCCGACACCATTACTAATATTGCGCAAGTACCTCAATCAAGGCCCGTACTGGTGGTACCCACCAACGAGGCACGCGAAATCGCACGGCATGTCGAAGCGGTTTTAAAGCGCTCGTAGAGCTGCTACCATAGAATAAATGGCAAAAAATTTTCCGGTAGTTGAAGTACGGCTTGAAACAATAGTCGGCGGCGGCCAAGCCCTCGGCCAACTTGAAGACGGCCGTAAGTTTTTCGTATGGGGCGGATTACCAGGTGAACTTGTGCGAGCTCAGATTACCAAGCGTAAATCATCATACGCGGAAGGTAAGGTGGTGGAAGTACTTGAAGCCAGCGAGGAACGCGTAGCGCCGCGCAATCCAGGAAGTTATCTTTCTACCAGTCCCTGGCAAATTATGAAATCTGAGGCAGAGCAGCACTACAAGGCCGCCCTTATCGAGGAAGCGTTCGAACTGCATGACATCGTGCTACCGAACCCGATTGACGTCTACACCGACGGCCAGCGCTATCACTACCGCAACAAGCTTGAATTCAGCTGGTTCGGCCACGAACAAGACGGCAAGGAAACGCTCGATCTGGCGTTTTTCGTACGCGGCAGCAAAGGCAAAGTAGCGGTAGATGAAATGTCGCTGGCAAGGCCGGAAATTATAAGAACGGCACTTCAGGTTCGAGATTTATTACGCAAAAAACATATCACCGCACGCAATTTAAAGTCGCTTTTGGTACGTGCCGACCAAAAAGGGAATGTAGTATGGCAGTTATATATCAAGGATGAGATACAAAATATTATTTCTGATGACGAGGCGAACGCTATACCCGCACAGGGCGGGGAAGTCATTTATTCCGACCCGAAAAGCCCGGCAAGCAAGATTACGAAACGGCTACGCAGTTTTGGTGATATAGTACTGAGCGACAGCGTGATGGGAGTTGATTTTCACTACGCCACAGAAGGCTTTTTCCAGATAAATCTACCTGTTTACGAAGCAGCTCTAGTAGAAATGAAGCAGTGGGTAAAGCCCTTAAACCCCGCTTCTCCGCCACCACAATCTGCCGAAACGGCTTCGCGCAGCACTTCTGTTGAGTACGCATCAGCAGAGGCGCCGGCTGCAGATGTTTCGGAAGGTTGGGTAGCGGAACGCTCATCGAGTAATTTGAATGACGCGCTAGCCGCTCAGCTTTCGGAACCTTTTTTACAAGAGACTAAAAGCGAAGAGCAGCCCGACACATTCCTGCCAGCAGCAAAGAATGTGCCGGCGCGTAACGGTCTCTTGAAAAAAACGGTTCCGGGAGATGAGCGGGTTAAAGTGCTTGACCTATATTCAGGTGTCGGCACTATCGGCCTTACCATCGGTGGTAACGATGTCACGTTGGTAGAAATCGACGAACACGCCGTGCGTGAAATGAAGCGAAATATAGAGTTTCTAAAAAGCGACGCGAAGGCCGTTCTCGCCGCCAGCGAGAATGCGCTTGAATACATCACAGCGGAAGCGACTATCATCGTTGATCCACCGCGCGCTGGCTTACACGAAGCCGTAGTACAGCGACTGCTCAAGGTAAAACCGCCGCGTATTATCTACCTTAGTTGCAACCCTGTTACCCAGGCCCGCGACGTAGCCCGACTCGCGGAAGCCTACGGTATCCGTTCGCACCATGGCTATAATTTCTTTCCCTGTACGCCGCATATCGAGCATCTGGTTATTTTAGATTTAAAACCGTAAATGACTTGCCGCGCTTTTTAGCTCGTTTTAATACGGCGGTACGCAAAATGGGCACTCACGCGCCAATTACCGGTGGCGTCTGGGTCGAATTGTTTCACTTCACCGTGTTTTATTTCGCTTATCTGCACAAGGGCAGGGTTATACGGCGCCAATGTTCGGTAATATATCAAGTCGTCTGCGCTGGGGTTATGTCTGCCAGGAAAAACCGATTTGAATTTTTCAGCACCGATTTCGTTAAAGTAGTTTGGTTGTCCTTTTGGAGGTACGTATAGCTCTGCTACCAGTCCCATCCGGCTTACGATAGTACGAATATCCTTTAAAAGCAGTTTTGACGTGCCCTCTACATACAGCATCAGTTGCTTTTTCTTCGTTAGGAATAGGGTAGCAGTGGCCACACGGCCGACGGGTGCGGACCGCAAAATCACATGGTCGATATCGAGTGCGAAGCCGAATTTAGCCTTCGCCTGCTGCTCGAGAGCAATGTCATCGTATATTTCACCGTTCATCACCTCATATTCTACCATAGTTTCAACATACCTATTGACTTTATATTGTATATGGTGTATAATTATATTCTACTAGTCTCGCCACTCCGGCGCGCATACAACTCATAGCTCCGTTGGGGCTTTTTATTTTGCTTTACTAAGCTGCTCTATCTCCATAGCGTGTACTATAATAGATAAGAATGGATTTTGATACGAGATACAAAAAACTAAACAAGCGTCAGAAAGAGGCGGTTGATACGCTTGACGGGCCGCTGATGGTGGTAGCCGGGCCGGGTACCGGTAAAACGGAGCTACTCAGCATGCGCGTCGCTAATATCTTGAGGCAGACCGACACGCTACCAGAAAGCATCCTGTGCCTTACGTTCACTGAAAGCGGCGCGAACGCCATGCGTGCACGCCTCGAGCAAATTATCGGCCCCGATGCCTTCAAAGTAGCCATTCACACCTTTCACAGCTTTGGCACCGAGGTTATCAACCGCTATAGCGAGTACTTTTACCAGGGTGCGAATTTCCGTCCGGCCGACGAACTCTCTAGCTACGAGCTGCTGCGCGGTATTTTCGACGAGCTCGACTACGACAACCCGCTCGCCAGCAAGATGAACGGTGAATACACCCAAATCGGCGATGTATTGACAGCCATTTCAGAGCTGAAGAAAAGCGGCCTCACCAACGAAGAATTGTTGAACGTACTCGACGCCAACGAACGCGCCCTTGATGCCGTTGAAAAAGATTTAGCCAAACTTTTCGCTAGCAGAATCTCCTCAAAGACCGTCGAGGGGTTAGCACCGCTATCTGAGAAGGTAGCGAGCGTACCGCAGCCAACTCTGCCGCCAGGTATTACTCCGCTCGCGAACGTGTTAGCACTTAGTATCGCGCATGCCGTCGACGAGGCGCGTGATACCGACTCGACCAAGCCTATCACCGCCTGGAAAAACAAGTACCTCGAAAAGAACGAGGCAGGGGAGTTCGTATTTAAAGACCGTAAACGCGCGGCGAAACTACGCGCGGTCAGTTTTGTGTATTACCAATACCTGGTACGGATGCAGGAAGCGCAGTTGTTCGATTTCGACGATATGGTACTGCGTGTCGTACATGCCATGGAAGTATTTCCAGATCTTCGCTACAACCTGCAGGAAAAATATCTGTACCTGATGGTAGACGAATTCCAGGATACCAACCTGGCCCAGGCACGCGTACTGCACAACCTTACGGCCTACGAGTCGGGCGAAGCGCCGAACATCATGGTGGTGGGCGACGACGACCAAGCAATTTACGCCTTCCAAGGTGCCGAAGTAGGTAATATACTGAGTTTCCGCGACGAACACGACGGCGTAAAACTCATCACACTGCAGGAAAATTACCGCTCGGCCACACCGATACTTGAAAAATCACGTAGCGTGATAACCCAAGGTGTTGAACGCCTCGAGCGCATGATAACCGGCATCGATAAAACACTGAATGCTAATTACGTATATAAAAATGCCCGGGTAAACCTAAATGAATACGCCCGCGCCGATGACGAACGCGCCGGCTTGGTCACGCACATAAAATCCCAGCTCAACTCTGGTATTGCGCCGGAATCAATTACCGTGCTCGCACGCCGTCACCACGAGCTGGTAAGCTTGCTGCCGTATTTTGCGCATGCCGAAATTTCGGTGAATTACGAACGCCGTGATAATGTGCTCGACAGTGAAGTCATCATGCAGCTCGAACTGCTGGCGCGCATAGTCATGCACGTCGCCACGCAGCGTTTTTACGATGCCGATGAGTTACTACCTCAGCTCCTCGCGCACGAGGCATGGGGCTTTGCTACGGAGGATATTTGGAAATTATCACTCGCCGCGCACAAAAATCATTCGGGGTGGTTGGAAGAAATGGCATTACAGCCGCAGTTCAAGCCGTTGCAAAACTGGCTACTCGAGCAGGCGCGCCTATGCCTGAATCAGTCTGCCGAACAAACGCTCGATTCGTTACTAGGCGCACCGGAAGCGAACCTGCTGGCTGAATTTCGTTCGCCTCTATACGGCCACTTTTTCGCAAGTGAGAAGCGCGAAGCGGTACCGAACGAGTATCTTAGCTACCTGGAAGCACTTCGCACCATCCGCGCGAAACTACGTGAATACCGGCCGAACTCGCAGCTTCGCCTGAGCGATTTTCTCGATTTTATCGATTTGCATCGCCAGCTTGGTACGCAGATAACCAGCGTACGGGCACGTAGCGACACCACTGTTTCGGCCATAAACCTGATGACGGCGCATAAAGCCAAAGGCCTTGAGTTCGATCATGTCTATGTACACGGCGCCATCGACACGGCCTGGGGTGAAAGGGTACGAGTACGTTCCCGCAGCGTGAGCTATCCGGAGAATCTTCCTTTATCACCGGCCGGTGATACGCTTGATGAACGCTTGCGCCTCTTTTTCGTGGCCATGACGCGTGCCCGCAACAGTCTGACTATCAGCTACAGCCTACTAAGCGATAGTGATAAACAAACCACCTGCGCCAGCTTCTTAACAGATGGAACCTGGACAGTCGCACAGACGCACGAAACGCTAGAACATGTTTCACTGGAAACACAGCTGCGTCACGAATGGTACCAACCCATCGTGAACCTGCCGCCACGTACCATGAAAGAACTATTGGCACCGACGCTCGAGCACTACAAACTCAGTGCTACGCACCTGAATAATTTCCTCGATGTCACCCGCGGCGGCCCGCAATATTTCTTGCTAAACAACTTGCTTCGTTTCCCGCAAGCCATGAGCCCAAGCGCGGCGTTCGGCTCGGCTGTGCATGCCGCTTTACAAAAAGCTCATGCCCACTTGTCTGCTACCCAAACGCGAAAGCCGGTCGAGGACGTACTGAATGATTTTGAAATTTCTCTCGCCGACAAATGGCTATCGCCGGTAGATCACGACCATTTTTCAAAGCGTGGTACCGATGCGTTGCAGAGCTTTCTTTCCTCGCGCTACGACCAATTCACGCCTACGGAAAAAGCCGAATTAAGTTTTGCCAGCCAACAGGCAGTAGTCGAGGACGCCCACCTTACGGGTATATTAGACGTGGTAGATATCGATGAAGAAAACAAATCCATCATTGTGACCGATTACAAGACAGGCAAGCCGTCTACCACATGGAAAGGCCGCACCGATTACGAGAAAGTGAAACTTCATAAATACAAGCAACAGCTCATGTTTTACAAACTGCTGGTAGAAAATGCTCGCGACTGGCATGAGTACACGGTAGAAAAGGGGGTTATTCAATTTGTCGAGCCGACAGGGGGCGGCACTATTGCGCGGCTCGAGCTGGAATTTAACCCCACAGAACTTGCCGAGTTCAGCCAGCTACTCGGTGCGGTGTACCGGCACATCACCACGCTCGATTTACCAAATGTCACCACATATAGCCCGGATTATTCTGGCATTTTGTCTTTCGAAAAAGATATTTTAAATAAATAAAAAGCCGCCCCATGGCGGTACATCATCTAAGAGAGGTAGGCCTGGCGGCCGATGACGCAGCGTTGAAGCTGCAGTCACCAGCCGCCAGGTAGCGGTTCACCCCACCGTAGGCCGTGACCCGAAGGTCCGGCCCCACGCCTCTACCGTTGCAGGCATGTGCACCTTGGCGCGCAAGCCCCCAGGCAGGGACGAGTCGCGGTACCCTATCAGAGTACCGTCCTGCGTCGCCGCGCAGATCCAGTCCTGGCGCTTCGGGCCGAAGGCCGAACGGAAGGACTTGGACTTATTTGCGTCGACCACGAACGTGTGCTCGGGCTCCGACTTCGCGAACGAGCCGGTCATGCAGATAGCCTCGTTGTTGAGAGCCGTATCGCCGTTCGGCCACAGTACCGGAGTATTGGTGTTGGGCATGGCGTACCCGAACATCTTCTTGTACTTCTTCACGAACGTCGCCGACATCGTCTCGACGTCGTACGCCTGGAAGCCCATGTCGTGCACCTTGGCAGGTGCCGTGCGACTGCACGACAGCCAAGACTCCTCGTCCGTGCCGGCCTGCCACTCGGTGATGAAGAGCCAGTTCAGCTCGGTGTCAACCGAAGCATAGAGGTTCTCCGTGGATGCGGGCGGCTTGCACGCCCACTCGCCCTCGGCGAGGGACGAGTTCAGATCGATGATGACGGTGGCTCCGACATGCACGATCGCGACCCCGTCACGGACCTCCGTGAAGGGTACGTCGCTTGCGGCGTTGGCTGGCGCGATGCCGAACGCACCGAGGGTAGTGAGGACAATCGTGACGATGAACGCCGCGACCGTCTTGAAGACGTGCTTCATGGGTTGCCTCCTAAGGCAATCATTGTGGGTGAAACCGAGAGGTACTAGCGCGAAGAGATTGCTCCCGCGCTATCATCCAAACCACCAGGTGATTCGGACGTGAGTACCATTATAGCACAAGCAGTAATATTTGTCAATATATTCCTGTGAAATATCTCACACAAAACAGATATAATACTATTGACACAGCGCAATATATGGTATACAATTTTACCATCCTTCAGGTGGTTGATAGATGGGCAGCTAAAATCGTATTACAAGCAAGTACGTTTTTATCTGCTCGTCTCCTGTCTGAAGTACATTAACAGACAGGAACGATGCAACTATACGTAGCGAGTGTTCACTGCGTGTGACACTCCTTCCGAGGCACCTTTGTGAGGCAATCATTGCCTGGGGGGAATACGAAGGTGCGCCTCGGCGGGTGCCAGCAGTTTACTCGCGGCGTTCACACGGAAAACGCTCGAGTAACTGGGACTGCTGCTGGCACCCGTTTGAGGATTTTGAAAGTTTCTCACCTCTAACCAGGTGAGTGGATAGCTACGCTAGGGAATACTCTCTGGCTCAAAGCTGCCGAGGCGTCGCAACGGTGTTACGTCGCTGCGATACCAATGCGGCGCCTCGGCGCCAAACTTTCAGTTCATACCTCAACACCTTGAAGGGGGTGACGAGAATGGCAAAGCCCAAGAATAGCGAGGCGCAAGCTCGCATGGGTAGCCGGAACCCCAGCAATGGGGTCTGCAGCAGGAGCAGCAGCCACAAGCGCCTACTGCACTGGCGCGACGTGCAAGAGGGCAACCTTGACTGCGAGGCGCCGGGCTGTACCGGTAAGTACGCCGCAAGGTGACTGCCCCAGACGGATATTCATCGCTGCGAAGCGAGGAGTACAAGGAGCAAGAAGCATCGTTCCTGTCCGTCTCACAGTATTCATGAAATGTTCGTGAACAGTGTGAGACGAAATTATATCACGTGTGATATAATAGAAGTGATTTATATAAATTCTCTTTAACCGAACGGAGGTTATTCATGGTCAGCGAGATGGGTTGGCGACGAACAAAAGGTAACCAGGGCCCAACGCCTGCTGATTTTGAGTATGGACGCGCAAGTACCAGCTCTGGCGTACCTTATGATAAAGCACTGGTTAAAGCAGCCATAAAACGTGTTGAAGCGAAAAAACCAGAGGATAGCGGAGAAGACGAGAAAGAGCTACCTCGTGCAGAGACACTGGCATTATTACTTGCAGATGCCACCCGACTTATTGCAGAGGTAGAAGCCTGGGGACCCACAAAGCACCGCAACGACCAAGACTACCCATCACCAATCGAATTTACCGCGTTAGTTGCAGAGGAACGGCTTGTCGCTCACCCTGACCCAATCGAAACTGGCAACGGCGACTAACCTCAATGTCATTTTGGGATGAACTACCACGACCATTCTTCGTATTAGCTCCTATGGAAGCCGTAACAGACGTGGTATTTCGCCATGTGGTGAAAAAGGCCGGAGCGCCAGATGTGTTTTTTACTGAGTTTACGAATGCGACTGGCTGGGTGCATGCTGGTGATAAAGCAATTGGTGGCCGACTGGTAAAAACGCACGACGAAGCGCCGATAGTGGCGCAACTGTGGGGTAGTGTACCAGAAGATATGGCGAAACTGGCTGCCCACTGCAAACAGCTCGGCTACCATGGCATCGACATAAATATGGGTTGCCCAGATGCGAGTGCCGTGAAAGCTGGTGGTGGGGCAGCCATGATCCGTACCCCTGAACTCGCCACCGCAATGATTGCCGCTACGAAAACAGCCAGCTTACCAGTAAGTGTGAAAACACGCCTGGGGTACAGCAAACCAGACGAATGGAAAGAGTGGCTTGCACATCTGTTACACCAAGATATCGTGAATCTCACTATTCATCTTCGTACCAAAAAGGAAATGAGCAAGGTTGCAGCGCATCACGAACTCATACCTGATATAATTACCCTCCGAAATGAAATTGCTCCCGCTACGCTACTTACCATTAATGGTGATATCGAAAATAGGTCAGAAGGCCTGGCGTTAGTAGAAAAATACCCCGGTATCGACGGAGTGATGATAGGTCGTGGTATTTTCCATGATCCGTTTTGTTTCACCTCGCTACTAAATCCGGTTCTTTCTCCGCTACCATCTTTATCAGGGGGCGTTACGCGCCCAACTTCTCTTGAACACGAATCAGGAGAAGATGGGGCTGCACAACGCTCTGACCCCCGTTCAAAAGAGGCACCGAATAAAGAACCGGCTCGCGAAATCATTTCAGAAAATTTGTTAGCGAGCGACTCTCTAAATTCAGCGCCAGCCGCTCAGCTTTCGGAACCTTTTTTACAAGAGACTAAAAGCGAAGAGCAGCCCGACACGCTCCTGCCAGGAGCAAAGAGCGTGCCGGCGCGTAACGGTCTCTTGGGAAAAACGGTTACGGAAGATGAGCGGTCTAAACTTATGGCACTACTTAATTTTCACCTCGACCTGCATGACGAATGGGATACACCTGAACATCCGCGTAAATTCGACCCGCTGAAGCGCTTTTTCAAAGTGTATGTGCATAGTTTTGAAGGGGCCGCGGAACTGCGTGATAAACTGATGCATACCAAAAACACCGCGGAGGTTCGCGCGGTGCTGAAAGAGCATTTTCTATATTAGGCGACGTGCTCAAGCCGTTTTAGACGAGTTTCGTGGTCATCCAGCGTGGCGCTATGTTTCGCCAGGTCTGTACCGACAGCATTTAAAATCTCATCTAATTTTTCATCCTGGTCAGAAAGTCTAGCATCAATTCTTTTATCTTGCTCAATCAGCGCAGCACTAACTACCGCCTCCATCAGCTGCTTGATATCTGCTAAATCGTCGGTAGTTAAGCTCATGTACTTATTGTAGCATGGTCTTTAGCGCCTACGGTGCCTCCGGCTTGCTAACAAAAGTTAGTCAAGTAGTACAACTCGAATCTTTGGACCGCACAGTACACGCCCGGTCGCTAAGTTGTAATACGCAAGCGCTGCAACCTTCTGCATGGCTTCCTTAGCATCTGGAGTAGTGGAAATAAGGTTTGCGGTGTTCTGAAAGGCCCACGCATCAATATTGAATATTTGGTACTCATCGCCAAACTCTCTTCGCACCGCTTCTCGATCAAGCGTTTCACCATATCGGTAATTAATGACAATTAGAACTTCACGGTGCGTACCTTCAAGATGATCTACTTTTTTAGTACCAACCGTTGATTCAAGTGCAGACAGTAGCTCGGTACTCTCAGAGAATCCTACAGAGCCCAGTCGCTTTGCTGCATTTGCCGCCAGCAAGGCACTCGTTTCGTCGTTTACTTTAACGCCAATTTTTTCTGCTAAACTCTGTAACAATTCCGGCTCTTCGGCTATTACGCGATAGATGTCCGCCAGTTTTTCATTAGCACCACACCCTGTGCCGCCACGAGCGTTCAATGCATCATGACCGCCGATTTGATATCCGTTTTTCGCGAGAAATGAAAGAATGTTTTTGTACGCACCAAGAGTTGTACCATTACCCGAAGCAAACTGCTGGTTTACCAGATCGTCTGCAACCATCAAGCTTTCCGTTCCGCCTGCTGAGTTCGGCTTTAGACTGCACCCGCATCTTCCATCGATACACCCAGCCACTATGAGAAGTTTAAGTATCTCGGTGTCATTTAGAGTCTCATCAAATGGAATGAGTGTGTGAAACTCACCACTTCCAGCTCGTTGGGTCAACTCATCAAGTCGCTCAAGATTGTTTTCATTCGGTTCAATTTTCCCTTGGCCAAACTCCCCAAGTTCAACATACCTTACTTCACTAGGCACTTCTAATACGCGCATTGGTGTTTTTTCTCCGTACATATACTATTATTTCTATCGTCGTCTATGGTGGCGGTGAAGTTCTGCAACTTTCAGGCGTACCATATGACGGTCTACCAATTGGTGGGCCTTTTCTAGTTCTACCTGGTTCTTGGCGTTGTCACGAAGCTTGATGGCTCGCTCAAGCGCGGCCTTGCTTTCAGCTTCCAAGATATCCTCGCCACGATCAGCCTCATCCACGAGTACGCGTACGCGCTGCTGATTGATTTCAATTACGCCACCACCTATAGCAAAGTATTCCAGGTGGTCATCGCCGTCGCCTTTTTTATGACGTACGGAAATAGCGCCGGGAATAGCCACGGATACCAGCGGTTCGTGACCGGGAAACACGGCAATCGGCCCGTCGGCGGTAGGCAGCTGAACCTCGTATACTTCTTGGTCGAGTTGCACGCCCAGTAATGTTACTAATTCAAATTTCACATGCACCTCCTTACAGAGGTAGAATAGTGAATGGTGAATGTGGAATAGTGTAAGTATTTCATGAACTGCTCCGTTTTGTATTATGCTTCTTTGTAGATACAATCAGCCCTGTGAGTAAGCTGTAAGCTACCTTAGACTGCTCTAAAAGTGTATCGAAATCACTTGTCTTCATATAACCTACATCTTTTGCTATCATAAATTGGTTTTGAAGCTCTGTCAGGGAGCCCTTTGCCATATGGTAAAAGTGCAATTTATCTGCAAATGTACTTCGTGAAAAACCCTCGGCTATGTTTGATGTAACCGAAACTGCCGCACGTTGCATTTGGCTTTTTAACGCAAATGTTTCCTCATTCGGCAATTTTTTAGTAAAACGATATGTGGCTACGACAAGCTCGTGACCTTCTTGCCACGTATGTAAATCCGTAAAGGATTCTATCTTGTGTTTTACCTCATTCATTATTCTTCCATACACTCTTACCAGAAGAAAGCTTAGGCTTTCTTCCCCGACAACGGGCCACCAGCCATGTAGAACCAGCTTTCCGGCTGTTCGTCGTACTTACCGGCCAGGATATCAGCCACATCGTTTACGGTATCTTCCAACTTAATGTAGGCACCTTCATTGCCGGTGAACTGCGTGGCCACGAAGAATGGCTGCGCCAGGAAGCGCTGCAAACGGCGGGCGCGAGCAACGGTCTTCTTCTGTTCGTCGTTGAGCTCATCCATACCCAGGATAGCGATGATATCCTGCAAGTCTTTGTATTCCTGCAACACACGTTGTGCTTCACGCGCTACGGTGTAGTGCTTTTCGCCCACGACTTCAGGGTCGAGAATGGTCGAGTTTGAATCCAGCGGGTCAACGGCAGGGTAAATACCGATTTCAGTCAATGCACGGTTCAGCACGATTGTCGAGTCAAGGTGAGCAAATGTCGTAGCGGGTGCCGGGTCGGTCAGGTCGTCGGCTGGCACGTACACGGCTTGCACAGAGGTAATCGAACCTTTTTTAGTGGAGGTAATACGCTCTTGCAACGCACCCATTTCTTGCTGCAAGTTTGGCTGGTAACCCACGGCAGATGGCAAACGACCCAATAGGGCAGATACTTCGGCACCGGCCTGGGTGAACCGGAAAATGTTGTCGATAAATAGCAGCACGTCTTTACCGTCGTCACGAAACGCTTCCGCCATAGCAAGACCGGCCAGGGCTACACGTAAACGTGCTCCCGGTGGTTCATTCATCTGGCCGAACACAAGACTGGTTTTATCCAGCACGCCGGCTTCTTTCATCTCGTAGTACAGGTCGTTACCTTCACGGGTACGTTCGCCCACACCGGCAAACACCGAGTTACCACTGTGGAACTTGGCGATGTTGTTGATAAGCTCCTGAATCAGCACAGTCTTTCCCACACCGGCACCACCAAAGAGTCCCACCTTACCACCTTTGGCAATAGGTGCAATCAGGTCAATCACCTTAATACCGGTTTCCAGAATTTCCGTCTTGTTGGTTTGCTCATCAAGGGCAGGCGGGTCACGGTGAATCGGTGCCGTAGCACCTTTTGATGCGGGCTGGCCATCAATAGGCTCACCAACTACATTGAACATACGGCCCTGGGTGCTATCGCCAACAGGTACCGAGATGGGTGCGCCGGTCGCTTCGACTTCCTGGCCTCGCTGCAACCCATCAGTGCTTTGCAGTGAAATGGTACGCACAGTGTGCTCATCAAGGTGTTGTGCTACCTCTAGTGTAATCGTTTTCTTTTCGTGCGTGACGTGTAGTGCATCGTAGATAGCCGGCAGCTTACCACCAAACTCTACGTCTACCACTACGCCCACGACTTGGGTAATGGTTCCTTTATCCATCAATTCCTCCTGTTTCATCATCAAATTTTACAACCATCGCGTCAGCCCATGGATACTCTGTGTGCCTAAGTTCGGGGATAGCAGATACGGGTATCTTAATCTCTTCGCCATATTCATCAATTGTCCATACGTAGCCTTCGTCAATGAGGCCGCCTGGCGCATATTCTTTGGTCATTTCATTGCCTCCGACCCACCGCTAATTTCGGCCAGTTCCTGAGTAATGGCCGACTGCCGAGCTTTATTCATGGCCAGTGTCAGGTCATCTACCAAATCGGTAGCATTATCGGTGGCATTCTTCATAGCAAGCATACGCATGCTATGTTCCGATGCGCGCGCGTCCAGAAACGCCTGAAACAATTGGGCGCCTAATAGCCGGTACACGACACTCTCTAGCACCACCTCTGTACTTGGCTCAAACTCAGCTTCGTTAATTGACTCGTCGGTCACTTCGCCGGCTTGTCCGGCGGGCAGTAGCCGCTCGGTCTTTGTTGTCTGAGTGATGCTAGAGATAAATTCGGTATATACCAAATCCACCGCATCTACATCACCGCTTTCATAGTGTTTGTACGCCGTATCAAGCACAGCACGCAGTTCGTGACCTTCCAGTTGATCCGGTAGATCTTCGTACGCACCAATCAACTTGGTATCCTTTAGACGCGTTGCAAACTGCGTAACCTTACGCCCAATCGCAATCGTATCGGTTTTTACGTGCGCTTTGTCATCAGCTATCAGCTCACGCAGATAATGTTTTGCTACATTACCGTTGTACGCACCAGCTAAACCCTTGTCGCTGGCAATCACAATCAGTAGACGTTTTTTCACTGGGCGAGCCTCAAATAGGGGGTGATGGTTCGTCGCGCCTTGTTTAGCCAGATGCGCCAAAATATCCCGTGCTGTCGCCGTATAAGCGGCGGTCGCCTTGGTGGCATCTTGTGCGCGACGCATTTTCGAAGCAGCGACCATTTGCATAGCTTTGGTAATCTGCTTGGTGTTTTTCACCGAGCGGATACGACTTTTAAGTTGGCGTTGGCTAGGCATGTGCGCCTCCGGCGAGAATGAAGAATGAAGAATCAAGAATGAAGTAATCCATCCTACGCCATTCCTTATTCACCGTTACCTCATTCATCAG
>ERZ724505.807-NODE-807-length-18696-cov-6.612789_pt1 | contig 18696 bp, 19 predicted proteins | sample MGYA00376038_ERZ724505 | MGnify/ENA primary metagenome ERZ724505 (study PRJEB28724, sample SAMN07190884) | wastewater metagenome | isolation source: effluent of sewage treatment plant in Hong Hong | place: Hong Kong | collected 2016-03-17 ... | reverse complement strand
CGCTTGCACCGCCAATGCCAACATTCCGGCTCGTATCAATCCGCATCGCCTCCGCCCCTCCCGTGTAGAACGTCATGGGCAGGTATGCGCCGGTGCCCGCAGCGTCAGACGAAAGGCGGGCGTCAACGCCGGTCATTGACAGCCTGGCCCGGCTTGCATTTGTTGGATCGGCTGAACTGTTTGCGCTGAAGTCTGCGTTGACGGACGTTCCGTTAGGAATTGCACCAACACTTGTACCCCCATTCACCGTGCTTGTCTGAAACATCACCCGGTTTGATAGCGTCGCATTGGAAAAGTCGCCAGTGATACGGGCAGATGGCCAAGCATACGGTGTGAACGGAACGTCAGCATCCTGCGTCCCTCCTAGCACCCCCTTGAGCACGGATAAGTCGTTCTTAATCCGGCCAATGTCGGCCAGCGGAGAAGTAGTGGCAGGGTTGATGCTGCCCGATTGCCAAGACATAAGTATCCCCTAATATTACGTTTTAATAATGTAATTACAAACGATAGTCGGCTGCATGTTCGGATGCGCCTGGCCGCCGCCGGTCGAGGTCGTGTTATAGCCTGAACCGTAAGTATTCAAAATGCCTGATGTTGCGCCGGACCCTACTGACGACGCCGTTGTAACGTTCGTTAGCGTGTGCGTGTGCGCCGGCATTTGCGCAACCGTCAGCGCGTGAATGTCATCGCCGCCGGTTGCGCCAAGCGTTGCGCCGTCAACTACAGCAAAACGGATGGAACCGCTGCCAGTGCTTGCGCTGTTAACTGACAGCGTTACCTGTGACGCGCTGTCGATGCTGTTAATAACTGCGCCGGCCCCGATACCTGTACCGATAGCCACCATGCCGACGGCGAGTCCGGCTGTGCTAGATAGGCCGGTGATAACGCCGCTGGACGTGCTGGCTCGTGTGCCGGTTAGTGTAACCGTCAGGCGTCCGGCGTTCGTTCCGCCAATGTCGTCCTTGCCAGCAGAAACGCGGCCGCGCTTGTCTGGTAAATTGAACGTGGTTGAGCCATCCCCCGCCCCGTACTTGGTGCCGTACACCGCAAATAGACCTGCGTATGTGGTGCGGCTCACCGCCGAACCGTCAGCCCATAGCCAGCCGCCAGCGGGTAGGGTATCGCCCCAATAATCCATGCCAACCCCGGAGGGCAAAACACCACTCGGCATCTGGGCTAGTGGTACTTTCCCGCTACTATCAAGGCTCGCAACTCCATCAGCCGCCCCCCGTGCAGCGGCCATCTCATTGACAGCCTGAACAGCAGCCAGCAGAGACGGACGAGCCAGAAGCGGACTATCCAGATCGCCATCGAGTTGCGTTGTCGAAATACCACCTGTTGGCCATGCCATATAGTCTAGTCCTTAAAGTCTGTTGCCGTAGCCGAAAACATCGACGTCAGCGAGGCCAGCTTTTGCCGCCCCCGTGCTGTCATAAACATTGATTGTTACACTGGTATTTGTTTTCCCAGCGACCTTATAAGTGTCGCCAATCGCTCCACCTTGGAGTGTTACCTGTACTGTTGCAATATCGACAAACGCCGGAGCAAATGTCAGCGTCTTACCAGCCAGCGGGATAGACTGATCCTCGAAATGCTCGACACGATCAGGCACATCGACCGATACTCTGAAACCTGTAAGCATTGGCAGGTAACTAGTCGCGTCAGCCGATGCAATCGTTATTCTAAACCGGAGGTGTCTAAACTGGTAGATCCCTGGCGTATATTGCTGAAATTCTGACCAGCCGATCCCGTCCTCACTGGTGCTGATTTCGTATGCAAGCCCGATTGACGGATCAATCTCGGCTGGAACGGTCGCCCAAGGCTCAATATACGCAGACCACGTCTGCGTCCATGATCTCCAAGGCTTTTTCGACTGGCTTTGCAGTATCTCCACTTTAGGGTAAATCTGGACGCCACACTGTGCTATATAGCCGATGTCGATCTGCTCTGTGATGTAAGTACCGCCAGCCGGATTACTCTGGAAAAGGAACACCCACGGCTTATCGTAAGCCTCCCAAGTCAGCATGAGGCTATTCCATGTCTCCGTGTCATCAGTCGGGATCAAGCCGCCGCTAACAGCGTCCGCCCCCCACGTTGCGAGCGCACCCCAGTTTGCAGCGTCAGACCATCCATATTTCCTAGATGTGAGCACGGACTCAACATTGTGGCATGTGCCATTCCAGCCGCCAGACTCCTCAGTGTAATCCACCGTTACATTGATGCCAGACAGATCCGCAACAGTGACGATCGACGCCGACTGGCTATAGTTTGCAGGGTTTGAACTATCAACCGCCTTGATCATGAACGTTCCGCCGCGCGGCGAAACATAGGCGAAGGAAGTCGCCGACGTTGTGCCGATTGGCGTCGCTGCATCCCATAGCGTACCGGTGCGGATTTCGTAGCCTGTCACGTCAATATCTGCCACGGCGTTCCATCGGAAATTTAGCGTGTCGCCAGATCGCGCGACGACGAACCCGCCAACGTTCTCCGGCGGCGCTGTTTTGCCAAATACCGTGTATGTTTCGACGGTCGGCGATGCTGTTTCCAGCCCCAATGCGTTGATGCTGAAAACGCGGATTTCGTATGTCTTTCCCTCGACGACTGCCGTTATTTCAGCGCCGACGCCTGGCACGTCCATTCGCTGCCAATTGCCGCCGACCTCGCGCCATTCGAGCCTGTAGCGTGCGACGGCATAGCGCGAATTTGCCGATGTCCACGAAACGACGATTTTCGACGCGAACGCCTGGCCTACTAGAATCAGAGTTTCAGAAACCGAAATGTCTGCCGGCTCCGGCGGTGCTTGGAACGGGTTGCCGATCTGCGACGTGTTGGCAATCTGAAAATCGCGGCTGTGCTCGATGTAGTTAAACTTAGCCGGATAGTGTGCCAGCGCCGTTATCTGGTACTGCGTGCCGCCGTCCTGCTCGGTTATGCTGATAACCCGATATTGTGCAGCAGAAACGGCGTTGTCACTCAGGATGTAAATAGCCCCGACAACAGGCGCAGCAGCGAACGCAGGCGAAACGGTCAGCGTCGAAACCGTACCGGCCGCCGTTGTTACATTCTGCGTTTCCACTGTTCCGTCAGGCTTGACGATTGACAGCGTATAGGCCGTAGCAGCTGCCAGCGTAACAGGCGCGTCTAGCTGGATGCTTGATGCTGTTCCGCCGGTAACACGGCCGCCGCGTCGGGTGCCTGCTCGATTGGCGTCTGCGATACTGATAACATCGCCAGGTCGCGGGATGTTTCCGTCCATGCCGACAACAAACGAAACCGTTTCAGCCTCAAAACGCTCGGTGTAGATCAGCCATTCACCAACCCGCCGCGCTTGGCCGCGACTGGTACAGCCGACGGCGGTCACTTCGGCCTGATTGATATAGCCCCATTTCGCAATCAACGACTCGTCGGCGACGTACTCGACGCGCTGCCGGTACATATCCTTGGGGTCGTTCCAAGTCACATAGGCGACATTATGACGCGCTTTCTGGTTCGCTCCGGCGTATGTAAAAACGCCGTACAGCACGTTTGCGGCCGTGAACAGATAACGCGGCGTTTGTGGCCGGTCGGCGACTGCGAAAAGCGCGCCGGTAGACCAATAGACCATGCCGCGAAAAATCGACGCGATGCTAGTTAGCGCCGTGTAGGCTTCCTGCCGGCTCTGCAAATACAGATTGCAAGTGTAGCGCGGCTCCATGCCGCCGAATCCGTCGGGGACTAGCTCGTCGCAATATTGCGCAATCGAATACAGCGCCCACTTATCAACCAGCGCGGCCGGCACATAATCGCCGACGCCATAGCGCGAATTTGTCGCCAAGTCGTAAAACACCCATGCCGGATTATCAGTCCACGCGATTTTAAACGTGCCATCCCATGAACCGGAATATACGCGCGTGATCGGGTCGTAATTCGTCGGAACGTTGATTTTTAGGCCGCGAATCTCATAACCTCGGCGCGGTATGGTCTGGAACTGCTCGGCTGATACGCGCAGCCCGACAAGCGCAGAATATGGGTAATTTAGCTTTTCGTCGTAAATCGTCGTAAGCGAATCCCAGAACGTTTTATTCTGTAGCGCGCTGCTAGTGCTGTCCGGTGTCTCGCGGGTAACTCGCAGAATCCACGGTGCAGCCCCGAAGTCGGCCAGGCGAATCACATGCGCGCGCTGATAGCGGCTAGTGCATTTGCCGGAAATAGTCGCCGGAACGTACTGAACAGACGCGGTGCCTGACGCAACGTTGCTGCCGCCGTGGCTAGGTTCGTTCGTGCTCACGCATACAACGCGTGTTTCATACGCAGACGGCTCTAGGCCGGTTACGTCAAACCAGCAGCAAACAAACTCAGTCGGCCATTCGTATGTGATTTCATAGTGCGCGGAGCCTGATCCGAAGCCGTCAGGAACAACAAGGCGCTGAACCGTCTGAATATCGGCCGTCGCTGTCTGTTCGCCGGCGCTAATCCATGTCGTCGCACCTGTTTTGCGGTACTCGAATCGGAATGTTGCCGTTGCTGGTTTCTTGCGGCCGCTTGTCGTCGGATAGTTCGGCGTCCAGCGAACGGCGGCGGTAAAGCCGGTTGCGCCTTCCGCTGTGGTGTCTCCAGAAGAACCAAAAAACCATTGCCAGCCGAACGACTTTCCGACGGTCGAAAGGTAAACAGGCTTGAATGCGCCGCCGGCCGCTGATACCTCGACGCGATAGCTGACTGACGTTCCGCCGATGTCGCCGTTGCTGGTGTTCTGGCTGGTCAGGACCGGAACGCCGATTGTAATACGCGCCCAATCTGCGTTTGCGTCTGTGATTGTTCGCTCGATAGGGTTCGCCTGCTTTACCTCGACGCCAACGGCGGTTTCTGACTCGATGCCTCCGGTTAGCTCGATATGCGTTTGTCCGGCTGTTCCGTTGCGTGTCTCAACGTCTACGCCTGTGAAATTAAACGTGCCGTCCTCGTTCTGCAACGGCGTGTCGTCGAAATAGATCGACCGAAGGCCATTAGCTAGCCCCTCAATTTCACCCTCTGAAATCAAGTCTAGAACGCGCGCATATGCGCCAGAACGCAGCGAATCGGGCGATTCGACAGCAGCACGCGACGCGCTGCCACCTTTGCCGCCGCCTGATCCGATAATAAATTTTGATTTCATCGTGCAATATCGCCCACTGAAACGCCGGCCGAAATAACGGCAGAACCGACGATTAGTTTACCGTAACAGACCGCAACGCCGTTGCCCTGTGCAACCGTATTGACAGGCCCGTTGAAATATTGGCTTGCTTTGTTTTCCGGCCTGTCGCCTGCGCCGTCTGTTTTCGGTGTCGGCGCTAGCAACTGCGACACGCCGCCCAAAATCAGTGACATACCGATAGTGCCGGCAATAGAACCGAATGCAGCAGTTAGGCCGCCGGCTGCATATGCGGCTGTTAGCCCCAAGCCTGCTCCGCCGGTTGCAACGCCTAGCGCCAGAATGGCCGCGCCGGTTAGGATTGTCCCGAGTGCAGATTTAGAACCTTCTACAAACGGCGCTAGCGTGAACGGCTGTTCATGGCCTCGGATTAGCTCGGCTTCTTTCTCCGGCTGCGTCATGGCAACGTCGCCGACTAAAAAGCGAAACCGCTGTTTCGTCTGTTCCATGTAATCGCGGAACCCAGGCAACAGCACGCAGAGCGCGCGGATAGCCTCAGCCGGTGTCTCGACTGCCAGGCGATGAACGCGGCCGAACTTACGGCCTAGCGCGCCTGATAGCCTAACTTCCCGCGTATCGCAGTTGTTTAATGGTTCGGTCACGGTAAAACCCCGAATAAAAGTCGATTGACGACAAACGACCGTGTAAATGATGCGCTATTTTATCATCGCCGACGTAAATCGCGGCATGATTCGCTACGTTCGCGCCGATATTCATCAATAAAACGTCGCCAACTTGCAGCGCGTCTTTTACCTCGACGAAACCGGCTTTCGGGAAACCATCAATATAAAGGTTTTCGCCCTTGTGCCACCATTCGTTAGTGCGCGCGAAGTCTGGTAACTCGATGCCGCGTTCGGCTGCGTACCAGTCACGGATTAGCGAATAACAGTCGGTCACGCCATGAACGAACACGCGGCCGAATATCGGCGCGGCGCTTATGGCCGGCATGTACTCTATAGCCTCGGCGCTCGTTTCGGATTCAAGGCCGACAATCCACCATTGCACGCCGCTTGCCCGTTGTGACTGGATGTCTAGCGGCGACGGCTTGGCGCTGCCGTTGTGACTGTGCAGCACTCCGACGACATCGCCGACTTGCTCGGCGCGCGCGTAATCTTCCGGCGTGATAGCAAAATCATTTAGCGTGTCGGCTGCGGCGTTGTTGCAGAAAAACAGGCGCGGCCGGCCTTTGAAAACGACAACAAGGCCGCAAGCCTCGTGCGGGTACTCGTGGCGTGCGTGATCGACAAACTCGCGAATAACGTCGTAATAGTCCATTAGTAGCGAACCAGTGCAGACGCCGGAAAACCGCCGAACGGCAAAACGCCGTGTTCGCCGAACCGAAGTTTGCAGCCGGTCAGCGTGCGGCTGCATTTGTCTAGCAGCGGGTCGCTGGTCGGCGCGTCTGTCTCTGTCGCGACTGGTGCGCCAGCATAACTGCAACCGTCGCCGCGATATTGACGCCACGCGCAGACAGGCCCGACGATTTGACGGCGCGGAACCATCACGCCTTGCAGATCAAGCGGCGAACCTAGTTCAAACTCCACAAGGTATTTATCTTCGCGGGTTTTCTGCGTGATATAGAAAACCTCGTCAGGCAAATAGCTGTTCTGGTCGGCCGTCGGGTTTGTGCCGCCTGGAAAATTCACGGCGTCCAGAAATTGAACCATAGTGCGTTTGCGCGTCATCTTCGCGCCTATCAGGTCGTCATAATTTCGGACTAGCGCCGAAATCGTGCCGGCCACGTTCGCGACTCGCGCTTTTGGTCGCGGCAACCCTTGGCCGTTCCACTCGAAACCGGTCATTTCAATGGGAAACGGCAAATAACTGTTGCCCTGCCAAACGACGGCGGTCGATAGTCCGTTAGTGCCAGCGTGAAAACGGGTAATCGCGCCGCCCTGTGCGGTTGCGTCCAATACGAACAGTTCAACCCACGCGCCGGCGTTCTGTTTCTGGATTTCGGCTAGGATTCCCATTATTCAAAAACCTGGCGAAATGTCGCGGTAACGTTGTTGATATTGTAGCGGCTCATAGTCCGATTGTAGTCGCTACAAACAAATTTGCCCGTTACGCCGTCCGGTGTTGTCCAGTCGAACGCCTCGACGCCGGAGCGTGCATCCAGAAACGCGACTATTCCCGCCGCTTCTGAATCGCTGCGCGCGTTGAACGCTAGCGAATAGGTCGCCGCATTGGTGTTGATTCCGTCGGCCACGCGCTGCTCGTATCCGTCGCCGAACTTGGCAATTTTTACGCGCGGCGATTTGCTGATGTTTAGACCGAAATCCGGTGTATAGCTGAACGTCGCCATAATTTACGCCTTCGCCAGCATCCCGCCTGGCCGCTGTTCCTGAATAAGCACATCGCGAACCTTCGCGCCGATTAGTGCGCCGATGTTCTGCAAATTGCCGGTCGATGTCGTTTCTCCGGTCGTGGCGTTCACGTTTACGACGACGCTATTCGACACGCCGCCGCCACTTCCCCCGTTCGGCGTGATATAGCCAGGCGTTGACGGCGTGAAAATCTCGCGGCCTTTCTCGCCGACAATGACTGATTGTCCAGCGTCAACAAACCCGCCGACGGCCGCAGTTTTCGTTACCGGTGCGGCTCCGTTTCCGCCTGGAAAGAGGCCGCCGATGTAACTAGCAATGCCGCCGGTTATGCGCTGCTGAATCATGATACGAACTAGATCGGAAATAATCGAATTCGCCAGGCTCTTAAAATTAAGTTTGCCCGTCATCACGAAATTAACTAGCGCGTCCTCCATGCCCTTCATGGCCGAAACGGTCGCGTTTTTAACGTTCTCCATCAGGTTTCCGGCGCTGTCGGCGTATTCCTGCAAACCGGATTTAATGCCGCCTTGCCAGTTTTGCCGCTGTGCGTCGATTTGCGCGCGGATTTCCCCAATTTTTTTCGCGTATGCGTCGCCGGCTGCGGTTCCTGTTACGAAACCGTTTTTCAGCATTTCTTGGGCGTCTTTATATTTCTCGGTTTCTTGTCTGGTCATGCCGATTGTGTCGGCTGTTTCCTGCAACTGCGAAATATAATCGTTCATCGCCTGTTTGCGTCGCTCGGCGTCCTGCTTGTCTTTCTCGGCGCGCTTCTCGGCGTCGTCTGCTGCTTTTTTGCCTGGTTCGTTCATAAAACGCGCGGCGATTCGGTCGCCTTTCGAGCGTCCGGCTTTGTTTATTTTTCCGCCAGCCTCGGCCGGACCGTTTCCGAAAACGTAAGAACCGGCCATAAGTTTATCAACGCTATCAATCAAACCCTGACCAATAGCCGCTGACGCTTCGGAGCCCTTCGCCCACTCGGCCGACGCCGCGTCTATGCTGCGCTCAGAAAGTAGCGCCTTAGTTGCGTAATAGCCGGCCTTCGCGCGCTCCCAGACCTGATTGATACCTGCGACAATCGTCAGCACGCCGGCCGCCATGACGCGAACAACCTCGCCGATTGCAATAAAAAATCCCTTGATGATTTCCTTGCCGCCGGTCAGGTTGTTAAACGCCTCGATTGTGTCGTTTAACGCCGGTAGCAAACCCTCTGCGCCGGCAATGGCTAGGTTCATTGCGCCTTGTTTTGCGACGGTTAGTTGATCGTTGAAATTGTCGGCCGCCTTGGCGAACTCGCCCGACATCGTTTCGGACATAGACGAAATGCCGTCGCGGCCCTCGACCAGCATCGGCAACATATCCGCGCCGGATTTGCCGAATAGCTGAACCGCAAGAGCCGAACGCGCGGCGGGGTCTTGCATGTCCTTGAATACGTCGGCAAGCTCTAGCATTGCCTCGCCGCCTTCTTTGGCGTTGACGCCTAGCGCCTTCAACAGCTTGCCGTTATCGTCCTGCTTGATGATCGCGGTGTTTAGTTTGTTGATGTTCTTCGCCAGTGAATCTAGCGGAAGGTCGGCAAGCTCGGCCGCCCCCTTGAACTGCGCCAGGGTTTCGACTGCCACGCCGGTTTTGATAGATAGCGCGTTCATCTGGTCGCCGGCGTCAATGGCCGACTTGATAAACGCGGCCGTTCCTGCAACAGCAGCAGCAGCGGCAAACGCGCCCATTTGTTCTTTGAGCTTGCCGAAACCAGACGCAAGGCCGGCCCCCTTGTCCTTGGTTTCTTCTAGCGTCTTGTTGAACTTTTCTAGCTGTTGCGCACCTGCGACACTTGTCGTCAGCCGAAACACTGCATCCATATTTAACGCCATGCGCTAACCCCTAGAATTAAGAACCGCCAACGCTGCGCGCTCCATCGCCTGCACGTCGTCGAATGCCTCCGGCGACAGGTCAAACCGCACTATTCGCGCTACGGCTTCTAACGCGATGTAATCCAGCCCGATTAGGCCGCCGCCCATTGGTGACGGCCGCCACTGCGTCGCCATGCGCAAAAACAAATTCAGCGTTTCGGCGTTGTCCTGCCAAACCTCGAAATCCTCGACGCGGTTCGCTGCATCGCTGAATAAATCTGGGTTCATCCCAAAAATGGCCGCGTCGTCTAACACGGCCTGTCTATCTGGCACGCCGCCGCGCGCCCAATGCTCGGCGGCGTCAGTTAGTTTTTTTGCTTGGCCCCTGCCAGGCTTTCCAAATAGGATTTAATGACAGCGGCCCGAACGCCTGGAACATTAAACAACTGTTCCCGCGCCGCTTCCGAAAACGGCACATCCTCGCCGCTGTCATCGGTAACGCCGCGCCAGCCAACCAGCAGTTCACGCGCAACTTCTTCGTCCTTCACGTCCTCGGCGCGAAAAATAGCGTCAATCCGGCTTTGCGGAATTCGCTTAAACTGTGCGTCAAACGTTGATTTTTCAAACTTCCCGCCGTCAGTCGGCAAAGAAACAGAAACAGGCCAGAAGTAAACAGGCGATGTAGCCAGCTTGAACACGGCGAAACCCTCCAGAAATCAATTAAGTGAACGCAAGCGAAATTTCATCGTTACCGCCGGCCGCGTTCGGTCGGAAATTCAGTGCCAATTGTAGCATTTGAATTCCGTTTTCGTCCTGATAAACAGGCTTCGTTACCTGAACTTTTGGCCCCGAAATCGTGCATTTGTTACCTGCGGTCGTGCCATGCAACACGGTCAGCGCGCCGGCGGTTGCAGATTTGGCGGCTGTGAACCAGTCTTTAGCGGCGATTGTCGGCATTTCCATCGTGATAGAACCGGTTACATCGCGGCTAGTGATTTGCGCGTACTCGGAACCGCCGGCAAGGGATCGGTGAACCAAGTCTTGCCCCATGTCGAACGACAACGACGACATAACGCCACTGTAACCATGCAAGGCAAATGCGGTTGTGTTGGTGTTGTTCATCGGCAACGGAGTTGCGAAATTGGTATATGTCGGGGTAGCAAACGCCGTGTCTGTAACTGTTCCCATGTTGCCGACAAACTTAAACTTGATTTTCGGGAACTGGCCGGCCGACATTTCAAAATTAAACGTTCCGCGCGCGCCTGTAACCTTGTGCAGAATGCCGCCGACGTTCGTATAAATCGAAACAGATTCCCAACCAGAGCTTACCGGTGCATATGTCACGCTAGTGCTTGCAACTACTGTTTCAGACAGGCCGCACGCGCGAAGCAACGCGCCGAAGCCTGGCGCTGTGCCAGCGGTGCCAGAGCCGACCAACTCGCAGTCGAACGAAATCGACACGCTGTTCTTGCCGATTGCCTGTTCAACGTCGCCCAAAAACGGTTTAACCAGTTCGCGGCTGGCTACTTCCTGTTCAATTGGTACGATGTCCAGATTCGACACAATAATAGCGTTCGCGGCCGCAGGCGTTGAGTCGGTGTTATAGGTCGTTTCGATTTTCGCCATAATCAGGCGTTCACGGCTTAACTGTGGCATTATTCGCCCCCCTGTTCATCGGCGGCGATTGCCTCCGGTTGTTCAATCTGCGCCGGCTGTTCGGCTTCCTGCGTGCGCTCGACTAGCGTTCGCTTGCCGGTTTCTGGGTCTAGCAAATAGCTGCCGCCCTGCCCGTTGAAATCGTCCATAAAAACCCCCGTCAGGCGTCTAGCGCCTGCTCAGTCCGTCGGTAAAGTGCTTCAAATTCCATCGTCAGAATACAGGCGTCGGCGTCGGCTGAATCCATATCGACAGCCTGATTCCCGCCGGTAATGTCCAGACAAACGCCGCCTAGCGTCCTGTTAGCCATGATTTTAGCATAGGCTGATACTGCAATCGGGTCGGCTAGCGCGTCGGCCTGATAGCCTCGCGTGTAGACCTCGACGACAAATGTCAAACGCGAATTCATGACGTTAACGCCGACGAATTCCGGTAGATCGGAAACCCAACGCACGATAATTGCCGGCGCTGTATCTCGGTCTATCGGCTCTTGGCGGCTGCGAAAAATATTCGAGCCAACGCCGGTCGTACCTGTCAGCGCGGAAATAACCGCGTTTATGATGCTTTCCCGCTTCGATGCCATCGGTTAGACCTTCGTCAAAATCGCTTCTTTTAGCGCGCCGTCATCCAGTAAACGAACCTGCCTAACAGTGTACTGAACGCCAGCGACGGTGATCGTCGAACCGCGAACCAGTGCCGGGAAAGTCGCTGTCGGCATGAATGCGGCGTATTCATTCGACGCAACGCGGCCTCCTAGCGCGTCCTCTGTCGGACTGTCCAGAATGACAGCGCCGTTTTGCGCGCCGAACGTGGCCGACTGCGCAAAACCTCCGCTAGTGTCGAAAAACTGGCCCAGGCTTTCGGCAAACATTACAGGCCGTCATCATAGCCGGCTTGCTTCTTGGCGCGCTTCGGCTTTTCTTCTTCCTCGGCTTCCACGGCAACAGCGCGGCCCATGCGAACCAGTGTCGCGGCTACGTCCTCCGGCTGGTCGTAAACGTCGCCGGCTTCCAGATGTTCGCCTTCGTAACCAACGCAAGAATGCAAAACTTTAATTTTAGCGGTTTTCACGGTTTGCCCTTTCTGGCTGTGTGTCAGTGTAACCAGCAGAACCGGCCATTGCTGGCCGGCTCCACTTGTTACGCTGCTATTACAGCGCGTCCTTCATGGCCGCGAACGACTCGGCATGACGTACTGCAAAATCAACGTCTTGCAGAGCAACGACGCGAACGGTGCCGGCGGTGCTGCCGGTGTACGGGTCAACCATCAGATCGAGTCCGCCCCACAAGCCCATAACCAAGTTATTCCACGCACCAAACAGGATTGCAGAGCAAACGCCGTTTGATGTGCCTTTGTTCAGGTTAGACGGTACTTGGTTAGAAATAACAGCGCCGTAACCATTCAGCGGTGCAGTGCCGTTATCCCAAATGAATGTATCGCCGTAGGTTGCAACCTTCTGAATCGACTTCATGCGGCCGCGCTGCTTGGCATTGGTCAGATAGGCCATGTTGCCGACATCTGCGTTTGCGGTTGCAATCGCGGATTCAAGGTCGATGATGTTCTGCCAGGTAACGTTTGCGCCGTTAGTGCCGCCGGCTACGGAACCGATGCCGGCAGTGTTCAGAACGCCGGTCGGCTGGTTAGATGCGCCGGTGCCGTTAATGCCGGCGCTGTCGATTGCCAAGGCAAGAATGGTAGCCAGATCGGAACGAACGAAACCTTCAACGTCGATAGACGACTGCAACAGTAAACGACGCGAAATGTCGGTGAATGCGCCAACGGTTTTCGGGGTCAGTGTTACCTGGTCGATTGTCTGTTGCGATTCTGTCGGCGCGCTGTTTTCAGCAACCCAGTATGCGGTAGCGCCGCCAGACTGACGCGGAATTGCAACGTTACCATTCAGGCCAGACAGTACGGTAATCCCGAGTTTGTCCAGCGCCATGCGGTTGCGCAGCAGTTCGATGAACGAACTAGCCAGCAGGTCGGTTGCAACGGTGTTGCCGCCGGCGGTCGGTGTGCCTGCAACCAAGTCACGACGCATAACGTCGGCTGGAACCATGATGCCTTGCGCAGTCTTGCCCATAGCGCGCGCGGCGGCTTCGGATGACTCGCGTTCAAACGCGGCGGCTTCCTGTGCGCGACGGTCGCCAGGATTGGCAAGCGCGTTGATTGCGCGCATAAAGGAAAACTTGCGCGCCTCTTTCTCGGTCATGCCAATTTCTGCGGTAGGAACAGGCTGTTTGCCAACCTTTTCCAGCATGGCCGCGCGGAATTCGTCAACGGTCTTGCCGGCGCGAATGAACTCGTTTGCAAGCTCAGTTCCGCCACTGCGTGCGAACTGGCCGCCGATAGATTGAATTTCGTCAATACGCTTCAATTCGGCGCTGCGAACGTCGCGTTCCACCTGTGCGCGGTCGATAACCTGCACGTCTTTATTTGCTTCTGACATAGTTTTTCCCTCAGATTGAACGGGTTTTACCTCGGCAACGGCCTCGGCAATTTCAGCAGAACGACCAACCCCAACGCCGTTATCAGCCGGTACGGAAACAATACTAATTTCAAACGGCTCCCAATCGGTGACGGTGTAAACTTCTTCGCCGTCTTGATTGCCGATAAACTGCATTTTGTGAACCATATAGCCGACGGATACTTTAGTGCGGATGCCGTCTAGCACGTCCTGATATATTTCCTCGGCGTCCTCGCTTCTCCCGAAACGAACTTTTGCCCGTGCCACACGGTCGCCGTCCAAACTCACGGACTCCACGACGCCCACTTGTTCGCAAGTGTCGTGATTCACAAGTAACGGCGCGCCATCCATCAGCCGGCCCAGGCGAACGGATTGCGGGTCGCAACTCAGAATTTCGTAGCCATAATAACGCAAATACGGCGCTTCACTGGCAAACGCTAGTTCAACGGTTCGCGAATCCTCGCTAATCGCTGCGCGCTCAACCTTTAGCGTGCGTTCAAATGGTTTTACAGTGTCGATTTGTTTCATAAACCGCCCCTCGGCGTTTTAATACAGCCATTATAACGAAAAATTATTTGCTTGCATCCTGATTTTGTTGCGCCATTGCTTGCTGTGCGTTTATTTGCGCGTGCGCTACGGGGTCGCCTAGCTGGATTTTCAAACGCTCGATGTCGGATTGCTCCTGCGCGATTTGCGCTAGCGTGTCGTCGATGTCGCCGCCCATTTCCGAAATCACGTCGCGGCGAGATTTCAGCGCGGCATTGACTAGCGAAATATTGGCGTCAGCATCGGCGCGCGGGTCTACCCACTGCCAGCGGCGGCCCTGCCATGTTGCGGCGCGGAACTTGTCGTATTTCGACGCCGGCAAGGTTGCGCCGTTCGGCAATACGATTGCTCCAGACAACAGCGCCATGCGCAGCCATTCGCTGAATACATCTTCTAGGAACGCGTCAATAAACCAGCTTTGCAGCGTCATCCAGAAGTCGCGTTCTTCCAACACGCCGGAACGTATAGAACTGAAATTCACGTTTTCTAGATCGTTCGACAGGCTGTTGTAAGAAACGCCAAGGCCGGCCGCAATGGAACGCAAACACGCTTTAACGAACGGGTCAAAATTGGTATTCGGATAATCGGGGTTCCATGACTGGAACTCATAGCCAGGCGGCAAAACGCCGAATTGCCCCGGGTCGGCCTCGGTGAAAAACCCGCCGTCGTCGATGCCGTCGGCCAGCGGTGCGGCGTCGCCGTCCGGTGACGTGAAGAACCCCATCTTAGACGCGCCGACACGCGCGGCAATAATCGCCGCCTCTTTGAACCCGCCTAGATTTTCGGTGTCAACAAGTGCGGCGTGCATCCACGAATAGCCGCGCGTCTGCTCTGTGTCGTCGGTGACGAAACCGTGGTAAATATCTTCTGCCGGTATGCGTTCATAACGCTGGCCGTCGCTCGATACCCACGAATTTTCTACGGGGTTAGATTGCCGTACATGGTAGGCAACCGGCTTGCCGTATGTGTTAAGCTCCACGCCCATTTTGATGATCGAACCGCCGGACAGTTGCTTGTTTAACTGGATGTCTAGCCGGTCGATTGCCAGCAGTTGCAGCGAAAAACCGAATTCTCCGGCCTGCTTGCCGCGAACCTTGCGAACCAGAAATTCACCGTCGCGCGCGGCAACACGAATCAGCGTTCGACAAATGTCGCCGAATGATCGACGGCCGGTAACGTCGCAACCGCCGGCGCGTGTACTCCATCGGCTAAATGCATCCTCGATTGCCTTGCGCGCCAGGTTGTCCGGCGTTCCGGTCGGGTCGGCAACCAGCGATTGCAAGCGGAAACCGTTAGGCCCGACGACATTCGTCGAAACCATGTTTAAAAACTTTTTGGCCGTGGTGTTGTTTAGCGCATGATCGCGCGCTCGACGCCGGACAACCTCGGCCCCGCGATAAACGTCGTCGTCGGTGCTGGTGCCGCTGACGGCCCATGTCGATTTTAGCCGGTCGCCTTTGGCCGCGTCGAAACCGCGCATGACGATCATCGCCGGCCGGCGTTGCTGCTGCTTAGGTTCTGCGCGTCCGAATAGTCGCTGAAAAATGCCCATGTTTTCCCCTTAGAATCGAACGCGGATTGTTCGGCCGTTTCCTAGTCCGGCCGCAACATTCGCGGCGGCTTCTTCGCTTTTAACTTCGGCGCGGTAGCGGTCGCGAAATTTCAACAGGTCAGGTAACGGCGTTCGCTTCAATGATCGGCCGGCAATGCTGTATTCCAATTGGTCGATACTGGCTCGGCCCTCAATAACCGCTTCGATTGCGTCTAGCGTCTTGCGTGCGTGCGTGCGGCCGTCAACAGTAGACAGCGCGGCAAGGTTCGGCGCGATGGTTATCGTTCCTGTTCCGACGCTATAGCGTTCGGTGCCTTTTGTGACATAGGCCGCGAACGAATACGAACCGGCCAACCATGACGCGGTGACGCTGGCCGCCACGTTTACGGCGTGATCGTCGCCGGATGCCGAACCGCTGAATGTGATTTTCGACGCCGAATTAACCAGCGCGAACGAAAGCGCCCAACCTGCCGACGCCGGATAATCGGCCAGCGTTTCGCTAAACTTTAGCGTGTCGCCGGCGGTAAATCGCGCGGGTAAATTCATCGTCTAAACCCCTGAACGAATCCGCCGCCCCTCGGCCGTCTGGCCTGCTGCGGTCGGCGTTGCTGTTGCAAAATCTGCATCGGCTCCGACTGCGCCGGCTCGATGTCAGGCGGCGGAATGTCCGACGGTTGTTCGGCCTCGATTTCGGCCGGCTTTTGAACGCCTAATTTATGGCGCAACTGCTCCCAAATGGTAACACGGTTTACCCTAGTATAGAAATGCTGTAACGAAACGTATGCGTAAACCTCGCAGTCTAGCGCCTCGTTGCGGTCGCCGTTCTTCTTCTCCCAGAACGTGCGCGGGTAGCCGTTAACGAATTTCGTTTTTTTCTTCTCGGCCGTCAACTGGTCGAAATATTCTTTCGGCGTGCTGGCCGGCCAGTGATAGCAACCTGCGCCGGCCTCGGTGATCTTTAGCCGGCCATATATCAGCCCCTTAACGGTATCAACGCCGGCGGGGTACAGATCGACGCCGCGTTTTAGCGTCTGGCCTTTTCGGTTTATGTCTACCTTAGTCGGTTTACCGATTGCCGCTTTGCCTGCCTGCGACTGCCCCTTTATCGCGATAACAAAACATTTCGTCCGGCGCGCGACGTACTTCGACTGCCTGTCGCGAACCCAGGCATAAACCTCGTGCGTGTAGTGGCCGCCGGTGTCGATTGCCGCCGTCAGCGTGTAAAACTCTCGGCCTTGGTCGTCGTGAAGCGGAGTGTCTAGCACGTTGTTAACCTGCGTCCAGATTTCAGCTTGCGACGGGTCGCCGAATATCACGGCCTGATTGACTAGCCAGCTTTCCTCGCCTTCACCCCATGCGCGCTGCACTATCTCGATGCGGTTATCTTGCACGTCGAGGCCGGCGGTAATCAACAACCCGCCGTCGGGTACTGTCAGCATGTCGTAAAACTCGACGCGCTTCGCCAGCCCTTCGGCGTCTAGCCTGGCCGTGTATTCATCTTCCCAAGGTTCGCCAAGTGACGTATTCACCCACACTTTCAGGGTTTCTGGTGATTTCTTCGCCTTTACAAAATCGGCCGCCACGTCGCCGAACCGACGCCACGGCGAATAAAGTTCGTTTAGGTGATAGCCGGCCACGCCACGCCGGCCGGTTGCGGTCGGTCGCCACTCGCCACGGCGCAGCATTTTCGTTTTGTGCGCGTCAGTGATAACGCCGCCGCAATCGGCGCAAACGTAATACGCGGCGTGCGGGTCGCCCTCCGGCCACATGACGCGAAACGGCCCGTTGTTCGGTTCACGCCAGCGCAAATAGTCGAACGTGCCGCAGTGTGGGCATGGCACAAAAAACCGGCGCTGGTCTGACTCGTTCCACGCCATTTCGATTCGCGACGAATCCTTTTCGGTAGGCGTGCTGGTCAGGATTAGCTTTTTATTCCAAAACGTTGTCGTACGTTTCGCCGCCAGGTCTACGGGGTCGCCCTCGGTGCCGGCCGATGCTGGAAAGCGGTCTACCTCGTCGCACAATACGACGCGGATAGGCCGCGACGCTAACGACGCCGGCGAATTAGCGCCGGCCATTGTTATGTGGCCGCCTGGAAATTGTTTGTGCAACAGCGTGTTGCCGCTGTCGCGCGCCTTGGCGTCCTTCACTTTGCCGGATAGCGCCGGCGTGTCGCGAAGCATTGGCGTCAGCCGGTCTTTCGACCATGTTTCGGCCATTTCCAATGTAGGCTGAACGACCATAATCGGTGACGGGTCTTGACTGACATAATACCCGACGACGTTATTCAGCGTTTCCGTTTTGCCAACCTGCGCCGACGACATCACGACAATGGTATCGACGCCGGCCTCGTTCACGCTGTCCATGATGCCGCGTTGATATGGCGCGCGGTCTGTGTTCCATTTGCCAGGCTCGGCCGATGATTCGGGCGACAAATAGCGGTAACGGTCGGCCCACTCGCTAACCGTCAGCATCGGCGGCGGCGCAACTGCGCGCGCTATGGCCTGGCGTAGTCGTGCAATTTGCTGGTCAGTATTCGGTAGCAGTTCGTCTAGGTTAAACGCCGGCATTATCTGTATTCTCGAAATCGGTTTTCAGTTCGTCCAATGCTTCCGTTAACGCCGACGTTAAAACCTGTTCGGCTTCTTCGCGCGTGTCGGCCGCTTCCATTTGCGGGACCAGACGGCGAGGCAAGGCGAGTATGCGCGTTTTGAACCGCGTTACCATTTCGACAATCGCAGATTCTACCTTGTCGTACCGAACGACAACGCCTTGCGCCTCGGCCAGCTCGATTTCCTTTAGGTCGGCCTCAATGGTTAGCTTTCGGTGCTTCTCTCCCTCGATGCCTTCATCAAACCGGCTTGGCCCTGCGCCTAGTTCGCGCTTGATCTGTTCGCGCTGTGTGACGCGCAGAAAATCATAAACCGCTACGGTGTCGTATTCGCTTTGCTGGCCTCGGCCACGGCCGCCAGGTCGCAGAACAGGAAGGCCGGATAGTGTCAAATTTTCAATTTGTCCGGTCGATAGGCCAAATATTTCCATCAACTGCTTTTTGTTGACAACCATCGTTCGTCCTAATTGTTACTTTATAACATTTCGTGTCTAGAAAAATGACGGGGTTCGCATTTACC
>ERZ724505.806-NODE-806-length-18709-cov-6.917766_pt1 | contig 18709 bp, 19 predicted proteins | sample MGYA00376038_ERZ724505 | MGnify/ENA primary metagenome ERZ724505 (study PRJEB28724, sample SAMN07190884) | wastewater metagenome | isolation source: effluent of sewage treatment plant in Hong Hong | place: Hong Kong | collected 2016-03-17 ... | reverse complement strand
GCGGTGGCTACATCAAGATCAATGGCGGGGATATTGAGATTGGGACCTCGGGGGCGGCGAGTTTTAAGGCTTCTATGAAGGAGTTGGCGGGGGGGGGCAGTGCGAGTACGCCGGGAATGTCATTCTCTCAATCAGCGGTGCAAATGCCAAAACGCCCCCTTCAAGTTAGCTTACTCAACGCTGATTGCTCCCCCCCCAACTCAGAACCAATGAAGTTAGTTGACGGAGAAGGCATCGAGCACAACATCACCGTTGCTTCTGGTCCCACACAGATCGAAAAGTTCAAACCGGGGTTTGCTAAAGGTACGCAACCCAAACGTAGAAGTTGATTGATTACAGATTCAATCAGAACTCAAGCGAGACTGAATATGTCCTTACTTGCTGCGGCAGCAGAGTCCAAAAATCCAAAACCGAAACCTCGGGTCGTTCCTGAAGACACACAACAGGTTTGCATTGATTTACCGGGTGAGGAAGTCCGTTGCATCATCCATAAGCCGAAACTTGAGATCATGCTGCGCAAACATCGCGACGTGATTTTTGAAATCCAGCTGTTTAAGGGCATGACTTACACAGTTGAAGCGGATCAAAGCGACTTTTACAACGCACGCGACAAACACATTGTTTTGCATAAGAAAAAGCAAAACGTAACCTTCAAAGATGGCGAGCGCTTGCATCTTTGGGTTGCGCGCGATTTCAAAGGAAGCTTGATTCTCAAGTCAAATGGCAAGGTCCTTGGGCGGTATGAGCCATCCATACTGGACAAGACTCGTTATGACGCAACACCAGAGACGAAACCAGCACCAATGATGGTCGTCCTAAAAAATGAAACCGCACCAACCTCGCCGCGTTTGCTAAGTAGTGAGACGTGCAAGGCGACCGATCTGCTTGGCATTGAAAAATGGACGCTTCATCCTGTGCCAACTGCCTTTGGCCTCGATGCTTTAACTATGTACAGCCGCAGTCGTCCAGTCACGCCTGTAGCTGAGCAACACCCAACCGTTGCGGTAGTTGATGGCGACACCAAGAATATGCCCCAGAAACTAAAGGACTTCTTTGCAACGGGCGGTGGAAAGTCAGGCATGGCTGATATTGATCCCAACGAGGTCATGACTCGCAACTGGCTGATTGGTCAACTGACTGGCGTAGCAGCTTATGCAGGCGACAACTGGAATTGGCTCCGCCACAGCATCAACAAGCAAGCGGATGGTGCCTTCAAACTGGTAAGTGCCAAGGTTTCATACGTTCGGGGCAAGGTTCGGATTTACTTCACGGGCTACAGTTCAAAGAATCCTGCGTTTGGCCCAGGTGGGCACGGCCCTGGAAATGCCAAGATTTTGCAAATCTACGCGGGGATCGGCAAAGCAGGTAGTGCCTTCAAATCTACGGCCTTGGCGGTGGGCGGAACATTCAAAGGCAATGCACTCACAAGTTTCATATTCGGATCTGTTCAGTCATGGACCGAATGGCAAGCGGATGCTCAAAAAGACGGCTACGACTTTGCTGCAGCCTTGATTACTAGCCTGGTAAAAGCGATAGTAGTTGCCGCAATTACCGCTGCGTTGGTTGCAGTCATTTTGTTCTTCTTGATGGTTGCCCTAAAGTTAACTGTCGCGGCCCTCCTTGTTGGCGCCCTAACAATCGGAATTGGATGGGTGATTAACTACGGGATCGAAGCCCTAGACAAACAAGTTGGCAAGGCTTGGAAAGGGCAAGGTAATGGCGACGGCTCTGCTGCTGGCATCGCACCGTGGCTTAGAAGCATGGGCAAATGGCTCGGCGAATCATGGGATCATCTCAACGCCAAGTTCCCAAACGATTACCGCCCTTGGGCTGCATTATGAGCACAGCACCTACATCCTTTGTAGAGGAGCGCGAGACCATTGGCCCTTGGGACTACACCGCTCGCATACCTGATGGAGCAAGTTCTAGAAACTATGCGTTTGCTCCCCTTCTCGTATCAATCATTGCGGGCGGCATTGCCATGTTTTTAGGCGTCAACGTCGCCCGAAACGTACCCTTTTGGGACAATGCTACGGTTTGGGTTTCGTTAGCTTTGTCGGCTGTTGGCTTACTGCTCAGCGCCTGGATGTATTTTGGGAAGTGGGTATGGACTGCCCCCCAAATGGCCTTGTTTAGCCTTGCTGGCTTTGTGCCAATTTTTTGGGCATTCCAGGGGGCAATGCTTGTCTCTTTTTTGCTCTACAGCGACGCCTCTGTGTTCTCAAGGATCAGCATCTTATTGGTCTACATCTCTTGGCATGGATGGTGGATTAGTCAGGCAGCAAAACGATGCATGTCGATTTGGTCAAACAAGACCTCGCGCGAAAAAGTTTGGATCACGTATGAATGCGCGACGGTGTATCGACAATTCGCAGCGAAAGCTGCAATGGAAGCAGCCGGCGTGAGGTGGCATCCCGGTTCGTTTGGTATTTTGTTGCCCATGCTTTCTTGTGCCCCCCTGTACATCTATCGACATGAAATCGTCGGATATCTTGGCGTACCCTGGGTTCCGATGATCGGTTTTGCACTTGGCTTCTCGGCTTTTGTTCTCATAACTACGGCGCTAGCTGCAAGTGTCACCACAATGTTACTGATCCCGGCCCGTATCGTGGCCGCGACTGGCAAACCTGTACTTGTAGACATGATGACGCCAGCGAATGCTCCCAGATGAGAGGCCCACATGTCCATCAACCCACAAACCACCCCAACCAGCAAGAACAGAATGATCGCCCTTCCGCTTTCCATGATGCTGGGCTTCTTTGGGGCAGACCGGTTTTATCTAGGCAAGTACAAAACTGGCGCACTGAAACTAGTGACATTCGGCGGGCTGGGCATGTGGTGGTTCATTGATGCCACCATGCTGCTGCTCGACGCGTTTCTCTGGAGTCTGGGCAAACAGCGGGGCTTCGTCAAAGACGCAAATGGGCACGACCTTCGTTACGGGCTATCTATGTATCGGTGGTACGAAGGACGTTTGCAGCGCGATTGGTTTCGCCCAATCGCTTCTTCATGAAGTGAAATGCGTCTTCTGTGAGAGCCGTAGCTCCCTCACTCCTGCCACAAATAAAACACCTTCCCAAACTGCCCGATCACCTGCACTTCTGGGTAAAAGCGGGAAGGAACAAAACCATTGGTTTCAGGCAGTGAAGCCTTCAAGCTTCGTCCGGTGGCAGCAGCCATGCCGTACTCAACGGGCAAACACTGCTTGTTAAGGTCGGGTTGGTTGGCGGTCTGAACCACTTGCAGCAGCACGCCGCGCGGGCAAGCTTTCCATGCGTGTGATTGTTGTGCAAAGACCTTGGGTCCCACTTCCGCACCGAGCCGATACGCCGAGGCATCGGGCTCGAACGGCAGCAGCCAGCGGGTGGCCTTCGCGTCACCGTTCGCGTCAGTCAATTCCGTCAGACCATATTGCTTGATGCGGCGTCCGGTGGTTTGCGCATCGCGGCCCACACCTGCGGTAATGCGGCAGGTATCGAACCAGGTGCGGCCTGCGTCTATGACATGGGCATAGAAAGTGGCCAGGTACGGACGCACCACCACACCATCGGGCTCACTGCCGTAGTAGCTCATGAGCAGTTCGTGCAGGTAGGTCACATACAGTTGGTTGGCCACCTTCGACAGCATGGCCGCTTGCTGCAGGTCGCCACACGTGACTTGAGGCGCCACGCCAAAGGCGTGACCTGGCGAGACCGCAGCAGGGTCTGTGTCAATCACAGCCTCAAATTGCTTCAGCAGTGCGGCTTCTTCCTGAACCAAGGGGCGCGCTTTGTAAAACGCGGCGTAGGCCAACTGGGCGGGCTTGTACCCCGATTCAGCAGCCTGCCCCAACAAGGTCAGGGCCCGGTTGATGTCTGCGGCCTCGGGCACACCCACCGCCATCATTTCCGACAAGCGGAACAGGGATCGAGGGTCATGCGCCTTCGCGCCCAGCTTGTGCAGGTTGAACGCGTGCGTCAGATGGCCGTCGCGCCCTGTGTGAAAGTAGACCGACTCGGCCAGGTAGTACAGCGCGTCTCGGTTGCCTTCGGCTGCCGGGTTCTCTAGCTTTTTGACAGCCAGATCAAAATTGCCCGCTTGGTAAGCGGCAAAGCCGATTTGGTAGAGGTCAGCCGGCTCCGCCTCGGGGGCAGGCGGTTTGGTCGGCATTTGGGTCGACGGTTTGGTGGGCGGCGTTTGGGCTGGCGCCTGGGCATATGCGGCGACGCAGAGCGCCCCAGCCAACACCCACATCGATGCCTTGATCGGCACCCGCTTGCCTGAAAGCTTCAACACGGCCAACTCCCCCGGTTTGTTTGTTCGGGGGCAGTTTAGCTGGCAGGCAAAGGGGGCACAGCCCACCAATCAGTGGGGTCAGCGCTTGGCTTTGCGCGACACAGGGGCCAACAAGTCGTGACGGGTGGGTGGCACCGATTTGGCAGCCACTCGCTCCCACTCCGACCAGTCAACATAGGTCACCTCAGGCAAAGGCAAAGCGCCTTGGCCCTGTGAAGATGCGGTGCCCATCGCGGCCCCATACGCCACGAACCGGCGCGCATGTGAATTGGGTGACGAATTCACAGTCAGGGTTTTCAAAACGACACTCCCGTTAGGCTTTATAGCCTTTTTATGCTGTGCAGTTTGCACGATTCGGCCGGAAATGTGTGTGAAATTTAAGTGAAAACCCTATCTTTTACGCCTGCGCTCGCGATGCGAAATTAGCTTCTACCAAGTGGCATCACGGCACGATGGTGGTGAACAAATACACCGCCCCAATCACCAGGTGCACCGCCCCTTGTAGAACCGTGGTGCGCCCTGTGCCCAGCGACTGCGTGGCCACCAGCAGCGACAGCATCAACAAGACGGTGGATTTCACATCCAGGCCCAGGGTCAAGGTCCACCCCGTCACCAAAGACACGATGGCCACAGCGGGAATGGTCAGGCCGATACTGGCCAGTGCCGACCCCAAAGCCAGGTTCAGGCTGGTTTGCAGACGGTTCGATCGAGCCGCTCGGAAGGCTGCGACGCCTTCAGGCAGCAAGACTACGATGGCCACAATGATGCCCACCAAGGCGGGTGGCGCCCCCATGGCCATGACCCCCTTTTCAATGATCGGGGCCAGCCCTTTGGCCAACATCACCACAGCCACCAGACTGACCAGCAGCAAGGCCAGGCTGATCAACGCGACGCGACCGCTTGGGGGTTCGGCATGCGCCTCTCCGGCGGGGTCACCCGAGTCGGCAGGCAGAAAGTAGTCGCGATGCCGAACGGTTTGCACCAGCACGAACGTGCCGTACAGCACCACCGACACCACCGCAATGAATGCCAGTTGGCTGGGGCTGTAATACGGCCCTGGGGTGGTGGTGGTGTAGTTCGGCAGCACCATGGTCAACACTGAAATGGCTGACAAGGTTGCCAACGTGGCATGCACACCGTGCAGGCCAAACTTTTGCTCATGAAAGCGTGTGCCCCCCACCAACAGGCACACCCCCACCATCACATTGAGGATGAGCATGACGGCGGCAAACACCGTGTCGCGCGCCAGGGCGGTGGCGGCAGGCCCGCCAGACAGCATCAACGACACAATCAGGGCCACTTCAATGACGGTGATGGCAATGGCCAGCAGCAAGGTGCCAAAGGGCTCGCCCACGCGATGGGCCACCACTTCGGCATGGTGAACGGCTGCGGTGACCGCGCCAAACAAGGCCAGTGCCGAAACCGCTGCATACCAAGAGCCAACGCCAAGCGACGCGCCCGCCAAGACCAACATGGCTGCGATCGGCGCAGCCAATGCCCACAAGGGCAAGGAAGGATTTTTTTGCATGGGCCCATGATGGCACACCACCACGGGCCCGCCCATCAGAAGGGCATCTGTCGCCTCAGGTCAATCCACGCGAATGCGGTTGCCATTGGGTGACTTCTGCTTCTTGGGCAGCTGCAGGGTCAAGATGCCGTTGGCAAATTTGGCGCTGGTCTCAGCCGCATCGATCTCGACGGGCAACTCGAAACTGCGGCTGACGCTGCCGAAGTAGCGCTCACTGCGCAGCACACGCTCGTCTTTGCTCTGACTGTCTTGCTGTTTGACTTCGGCGCGCAAAGTCACCACAGCGCCATGCACTTCCACATGGATGTCTTCTTTCGATACGCCAGGAATTTCTGCCTGCACCTGATAGGCGTTGCCGGCTTCCTTCACATCAATCTTGATTTGCGCCGGCAGGGCGTCGCCGTGCAGAGGTTTGACGTAATAGCCTGTGGCCAGATCACGGAACAGGTCGTCCAACAGGCTGGTGCGGGTGGGTAGCAAGTTCATCGGAACACTCCTTCAAATTTGGTGACAAACAAGGACTGCGATGCTTGGTAGATGGGGCCCAGCCCATGGAGTTCAAGGCCCGGCCCGCAAGTCGTTGGTTTACGTCAAACGGGCGGAATTCGCAAGTCTTGCAGCACCGTGCCCACCGACAGAATGTCTTGCTCGTGCGCGGGATCAGGCTCGGGCTCTCTCAGGGCCTGCGCCACCCAGTCCTGCACAGCGGGCACACGCAGCAAGCGTTCCCAATACGGTTGCGCAGTCGGGCTGAGGGGCAAGCCATAAGTTTGGAAGCGAAGGGCCACCGGGGCAAAAAACGCATCCACCGCCGTGAACTGATCGCCCGCCAGATAAGGCCCGCCGAACAGGGTCAGGCCTTGCGCCCACAGCGCTTGAATGCGTTCGACATCGCGAACCACACTGTCGGGCACTTCGTGCAGGCGCACACGCCAGCCGCAATGCATGGAGCAGTGCTGGCGCAAGGCCTGAAAGCCAGAATGCATTTCGGCCACGGCACTGCGGGCCCAAGCTCGTGCGGTCGCGTCGGCAGGCCACACAGAGGGGTGTGATTCGCCCAGGTACTCGACGATGCTCAACGAATCCCACACCACAACGTCGCCATCCACCAGGCAAGGTACCTTGCCTGCGGGAGCCACGTTGCGATATGCCGCCCAATCGGCAGCATCGCCGAAGCGGTGCATGCACTCTTGAAACGGCAGGCCCAGTTCGCGCATCAGAACCCACGGCCGCATGGACCACGACGAATACAGCTTGTTGGCAATGTGCAGGGTGTACATCGTGCAGATCTCCGGCTTGGGTATCGGGCTCTGATTATGATGTGAGCATGAAGCTGATTTTGCGATGGCTGCTGCTGGCGGCCGCCCTGATGCTGATCACCCAGTGGGACACCGGCATCCACGTCAAGAGCTTTGGCGCCGCCATGTGGACAGCCCTGGTCATGGGGCTGATCAATGCCTTTGTGCGCCCATTGCTGATCTTGCTGACCCTGCCCGTGACGGTGCTGACATTGGGGCTATTTCTGTTCGTCATCAATGCCTTGACATTTCAGATGGCATCGGGCCTGCTGGATGGGTTTCAGGTCACCAGTTTCTGGGACGCCTTGTTGGGTTCCGTTCTATACAGCCTGTGGGGGCTGGTCATTGATGCCGCACTGGAGCGGCTGTTCCCCACGCCTCGCTGGCCTGATCCAGATCAATGATTGGATGCCCCCCCGTTTGTGGGGAGGTCGATGACATGCGTGCCGCTTACGATGTGACCGCACAGCCGCCCACACGGGGTGGCCGTGGCGCATTCACAATCAAGAGAGGCCCTTTCATGAAAACTTTTACCGTTAGCGCCCTGGCCCTGGCCGGCGCTCTGGCTTTGGCCGCCCCCGCAGCTCAAGCTGTCGTCATCGATTTCACCGGTGGCGTGGTGACCTTGGCTGATGGCTCCACCACCACGACCAACAACAGCGTGGTCCACAACGGTGTGGCCACCTACGAAGAAGACGGCATTCTGGTGTCGTTCGACGGCGCACCCAATGGCATCATTGGCGACTACTACTCGATGGGCGCGGGCGGCTTCGTCGGCAACGATGTGATTCACGCCCACTGGGACGCTGGCATCACCTCCATCACCTTCACCAAGGTGGACGGCAAGACCTTCGACCTGACCTATTTCGACCTGACCTCGAACACCACGATGGGTGGCGGCCAGGCCAGTGGACTAGAAGATTCCTGGATCACCGCCTCGAACGGCACTTCGCTGAAGCTGCCCTCTTCGGACTGGGGCTTTGCCAAGGACTTCTTTGGTGCCGATGGCGACGGCGTGGCACGCATGTACATGGGCCCCAGCTTCCTGGGCATCACCTCGTTCACCATCACCTCGAAGAACGCCTACTGCTTCGGCATGGACAATTTCTACATTGACCAGGCCGCGCCCGCCGTTCCTGAGCCCACCACCACCGCCATGGTGCTGGCTGGCCTGGGTCTGGCTGGCTTCGCCGCCAAGCGTCGCAAGGCTTGATCGACCCCCGCTCAGGCCGTACTGGCCTGGGCGGCAGCCTGTTCCACCACCTGACGCGTCAGGGGTGGAGCGAAAGTTTCAATGAAGGCGTAAACGTAGCCTCGCAAGAAGGCGCCGCGACGAAACGCCAGACGGGTCATGTTCACTTCGAACAGGTGACCCGCATCCAGTGCCTGCAAATTGCGGTCACGCTCTTCGTCATAGGCAATGGACGCCACGATCCCCACCCCCAGGCCCAGCTCGGCATAGGTCTTGATCACGTCGGCATCCATGGCGGTCAGCACAATGCTGGGCTGAATGCCGGCACGCTCAAAGGCTTGGTCGATGTGCGAACGACCGGTGTAGCCGGCGTCGTAAGTGACCAGCGGGTACTTGGCCAGGCGCTCCAGCGTCAAGGGTTGGCCATCCAGCAGGGGGTGTCCATTGGGCACCACCACACTGTGGGTCCAGCGGTAGCAAGGCAAGGTCACCAGTTGCTCATACTGAGCCAAAGCTTCGGTGGCAATGGCCACATCGGCCTCACCTGACAACAACATTTCCGCGATCTGCTTGGGTGAGCCCTGGTGCAGGCTCAAAGTGACCTGCGGATAAAGCTGCCGGAAGTCGCGCACCGCCGCTGGCAAGGCATAGCGGGCCTGCGAGTGGGTGGCTGCAATCGACAAGGGCCCTGCATCGTGCGCCGAGAAATCGCGTGCGGCGTTGCGCAGGTTGTCGGAATCAGCCAGCAGCCGCTCGATGATGGGCAGCACCTGGGCGCCTGGTTCGGTCAGTCCTGTCAGGCGCTTGCCAGCCCGAATGAACAACTCAATGCCCAACTCGTCTTCCAACTCACGAATCTGGCGACTGACCCCCGGTTGCGATGTATGGAGCACCTGCGCCACCTCGGTCAGGTTGAAACCCTGGCGAACGGCTTCGCGCACCGAGCGCAATTGCTGAAAATTCATGATGCCTCTCCTCATGCGATCAACGCATTTTGAAAGGCATTGCTTATTCGTAAAACAGTTATTTCCTTCTAAGCATCTGCCAAAAACACAGATTAGCCAGGGGAAGCCAACAGGGCAGCCAGGCGACCATCTTTGCGCATGGCTTTGAGCGCGGCATCCAAGCGGGGAATCAGGTCTGCATGCCTGCGATGAAGCACATGCACCGACATCTCGCTTCTCAACGAAGGCCCCGCCCGAACGGCGCCCGCCGTGATGACGCCGCTTTGCGAACCCAATTGGGTGCTGGAGATCAAGGCCACATCGAATCGCCCCGCCGCCAACATCGCATGCAATGAGGCGGCATTGTTGACCACCACCGATTCGAGCCCCTCGGAACGAACAAAGCCCTCCGCCAGTTTCGAGCCCCGCACAAACCCAACCGTTCGAAACTGAAGCTCGGATGCACGATGGATCACGATGAGCGATTGCGCCCGCACATAGGGGTACAACTCGGTTTGCTTGATGGGCTCGCTGAGGTGAACAAGATTAGGATAATCGGACAAGACGCTGATGACCCGGCTAAGGTCAGCGTCGTAATAGCCTTTGTCGGTTTGTGCCAACGCCCGCTCAGAAGGCACCATGACAAACACCGGATGCATGCCAATGTCCGCATACGCGGCTTTCATGACGGGCACCAACCCAGCCGTGGCCTCGTTGTAGGCCACCGTGAAGCCCTCGTCGGCCCGCGCAGAAAACGCCCATAGAGTCAAAAGCAGCCCACCGCTGCAGAGCCCGGCGCCCAGGCCTCGCCAGATGAGCGCGCAGACGCGAGGAATGAATGACCGACACATAGTCCCGAAGTCGCCCAGGTCCGTCAGGGAACGAGCCGCAACAGCCCCGCCAAGGCCTCTGCCACCGTGGCCCAGCGCACGGCCGCGCGATCGCCCTCGAAGCGATGACAACTGGCTTCCACCGCCCCACCCCGCGTAGCCCAGGCCAGCCAGACAGTGCCCACAGGCTTATCTGGCGAGCCACCGCTGGGCCCGGCAATGCCGGTGACGGCCACCGCCAACTGCGCACGAGAGCGCTGCAGCACCCCTGCCACCATGGCCTGCGCGACCGGTTCGCTGACTGCGCCGTGCGTGGCGATCAACTCTGGCGGCACGCCCAGCCATTCGGTTTTGGCTTCGTTGCTGTAGGTGACCACCCCCCTGTCAAACCAGGCGCTGGATCCAGCCAGCTCGGTGCATGAAGCGGCAATGAGCCCCCCTGTGCAGGATTCAGCCGTGGCGATCAACCAGCCACGCGCGCTCAAGGCTTCGGCCAGGTTCGGCAGTTGCGGCCACAAGGGAAGCGATGCGGTCATGATCGGGCACGCCCACTCAGGGCAGCAAACTGACGCCAACGCCGCCCTGGCGCAACGCAACGGCCAACGCCAACAGCAGCAAGGTACACAAAGCGGCGACCAAGTCATCGAACATGATGCCCAGCCCTTGCGCCCAGCCAATCGGCTGACCCGGTTTTTGCTTGAACAATTGATCAGCCCAACCCACGGGGCCTGGCTTGACGGCATCAAAGACCCGGAACGCGATGACGGCCAGCAGTTGGCCCTTCCAATCCATGGGCGACACCATCCACAGCACCAGCCAGATCGCCCAGATTTCGTCCCACACCACGGAGCCAGGGTCAGCTACCCGCAGGCTGCGAGCCGTGTGCGTGCAAGCCCACCACCCCACAAACCAGCTCACGACCAGCAACCCCGCCCAGGCCAAATCGGCTTGCGGCCCCAAGCCAAACCGTGCCTGCAAAGCCACGAAGGTGATCCAGCCCCATAAGGTTCCCACGGTGCCCGGCGCGATGGGGCTGAGCCCACTGCCCGCCCCCAGCGCAATGAAGTGCGCGGGATGGCTCCACAGAAGACGCGCGTCAGCACGGCGCGGGGCCCCCACCTCCTGCGCTTCTTCCACGTCATAGCGATAAACGCTCATGCCACCCCTTTGAAATGGTCAAACGATGACCAACGATTGTCCACGGCCTGCAAGGTGGGATCGCCTTCCCATTGGTCCAGTTCGCCTCGCCACAATCGCAAGCCAGGTTCGGCTTCGATGCGACCGATGCGTGTCAGCAGCAGCCCCAATTGCTGCTCCAGTTCACGCACGGCACCCCTTTGGGACACCGGTGTAGTGAACACCAGTTCGTAGTCATCGCCCCCGGCGAGCAGACAGTCCCATTGTTGCGCAATGGGGCGGTCTTGCAAATGGGCGCTGATGGGCAAGGCATCGAGTACCAGCGAGGCACCGACCCGGCTGCGCCGCAAGATGTGCCCCAGGTCACCCAACAGGCCATCAGACACGTCAATGGCGCTGGTGGCCATGCCGCGCAGGCCTTGCCCCAAGGCCACGCGTGGTGTGGGCATTTCCATGGCCAGGCGCACCGCATCGAAGGTATGAGGCATCAAGCCCGGGTGCAAGGTGCCACGGAACGCTTCCAGGGCCAAACGCGCCTCGCCGGGCCACCCACTGACCCAGATGTCGTCGCCCACTTGGGCTCCACTGCGCAGCAAGGCTTGACCGGCTGGCACTTCTCCCATGACGGTCACGCCAATGGCCAACGGCCCGGCGGTGGTGTCCCCACCGATGAGTTCGCAGTCGTGCTCGTCGGCCAGCGCCAGCAACCCCTGCGCGAATTCAGACAACCAGGATTCGTCCACCCGAGGCAAGGTCAACGCCAGCGTGAAAGCCAGTGGTCGAGCCCCACAGGCCGCCAAATCGGACAGATTCACGGCCAGGGCCTTGTGTCCTAATCGGACAGGCTTGACCGTGGACAAGAAATGGCGCCCTTCCACCATCGTGTCGGTTGAAATGGCCAATTGCATGCCAGGCGATGGCGCAATGACAGCGCAGTCATCGCCATTGCCTACGATGGCACGACGCGGCCCCTCGCCAGAGCGGCGCCAAAAGTATCGTTCGATCAGATCAAATTCACCCAGACTCATAGCGCCAATCATCGCACTTCCTGAGAACCGGGGAGAATCGGACAACATGGACGATTTCGTCCGCATTTGTGCATGAAATGCATGTCAGCCCTGGGTTGCGACCGCTACACTGGGGCTACTGCAAATTTGCCTGTTAACGCGCCACTCCTGGCATGAGCCCTGATCTGTCCGTCTTGCTGGTCGATGACCACCCGTTGTTCCGAGATGGCCTGGGCAATCTCATTGTGGGGCTGGCGCCCCAGGCTTCTGTCGAACAAGTCGGCAGCCTGTTTGACGCCCTGGCCATGCGCGAAAGCACGTTTGATCTGGTGTTGCTGGATTTGCATCTGCCGCACGTTCAGGGGCTGGACGGCCTGAATCAAATGAAAGCCACTTTTCCGGACACGCCCATCGTCGTGATCTCCGGGGAAGATGATCCCAACCTGATCGCGCAGACCATTCAGGCCGGTGCCAGCGGCTTCATTCCGAAGAGCACCAATGTGGCGGTGACCAAGCAAGCCATTCAATTGGTGCTGGCCCACGGCGTTTACCTGCCACCGCAAGCCCTGCAAACCAGCCCGATCAGCAAGACCAACGGCCACCCCTTGACCAGCCAGCTCAGCCAACGCCAACTGGCCGTGTTGCGGGGCTTGCTGCAAGGCAAGCCCAACAAGGTCATTGCACGCGACATTGGCATTGCCGAAGGCACGGTCAAAGCCCATTTGTGGACGGTCTACCAGCTGTTGGGGGTGAGCAACCGCGCCCAAGCCATGTACCGCGCCCACGAACTGCAACTTTTTCAAGACCTGCAGCCCCTGCGCCCGGAATAATCGGGGGCCATGCAGACGGCCACCCCTCTTCCCTCGCCTGTCGATGTGCCTCGGCGCATGTCGGTTGACCACCAGATCCTGCTTTTGCTGGCCAATCAGGTCACCAAGGTGCCCTGGCCCGTAGGCGGCGCTGCCGCAGTGGTCTGCCTCATGGCCTGGAACCATGCGCCACATGGGCTGCTGCTGGCTTGGGCCTTATCCATCTGGTCGACACAAGTTTTGCGCTGGCGCGTGCTGTCGCAACTGCCCCTGTCGCGCCGCCCCATGCCCGAACGCATTCGCGTGGCCATTGCCCTCAGCGCCCTCAACGGCATTTGCCATGCCGGCGCGGTCGGCTTCTTTCCCTTTCTGACAGAAGGCGAGCGCTCGGTCATGACCTTGATGCTGGCCGGCATCACCACCGGTGCGGTGGGCACCACCTCAGGCCAACCGCGCATCTTCCTGGTTTTCGCCTTGCCCACCATGCTGTCACTGGCGCTGGCCTGGGCCCTCACCCCGCTGGAGGCGGCCAGCCGTTGGATCGGCCTGGCGATGGCCTCGTTTCTGCTGGCCTATCTCGGCATTTTGATTTCACTGGCCAAAGGCGCCTATGGCTCGCTTCAGCGCTCCATTGCCATGCAGATCAAGCAATGGCGACTGAACCGCGACTTGCGCCAGGCACTGAACCAGGCGGAAGAAGCCAATGCCGCCAAGACACGCTTTCTCGCGTCGGCCAGCCACGACCTGCGGCAGCCACTGCACACCCTGACCTTGTTCACCGCCGCCCTGCACACCCAGGCCTTGACTCCGCACGCCCGCAGCATCATCGGCCAAATGGATGAAGCCCTGGAGATGCTGCGAGACCAGCTCACCGGTTTGCTCGACATCTCCAAACTGGACGCCCGCATCGTGTCCGCTCACCGCAAGCCCATTGACCTGGTGCGTTTCACCCATCGCCTGCGCGACGAGTTCGCCCCATTGGCCCAGCAAAAGCAGCTGCAACTGGTGCTGGACCTGCCGCCCCGCACTTGCGTCCACATCGACAGTGACCCCTTGCTGCTCGAACGCATCATGCGCAACCTACTGGACAACGCCATCAAGTACTGTGACGCGGGTTCGGTCTGACTGCGTCTGCAACCGCCTGAACCCGGCACACAGCCGCCGGAGGCGCGTTGGATCATTCAGGACACCGGGCGCGGCATTCCCCCCGGCGAGACCGAGAAAATCTTCGAAGAGTTCTACCAGCTCGACAACCCTGAACGCGATCGCTCACGCGGAATGGGACTGGGGCTGGCCATCGTCAAGCGCCTGACGCAACTGCTGGGCATTCCCATGTCCTTGCAATCGGAGTTGGGCATTGGCACGCAAGTCACCCTGACACTGCCGTTGACCACGGCCCACGACGAAGCACCCGAACCCGCTCAGGAAGCCATCGGCCCCCTTCCCAGTTGCCACATTCTGGTGATCGACGATGAACCCTCGATCCTCATGGCGATGAAAAGCCTGCTCGAATCCCACGGCTGCCAAGTCACCGCAGTGGCCACAACCGACGAAGCCATGCAACACGCGGTACAAGACCGCCCCGATGTGGTGCTGGCCGATTTCCGACTACGCGGCCAGGAAAGCGGCATCAAGGCCATCCGCAAACTGCGGCAAATGTGGCCCGACATGCCGGCGCTGTTGATCAGCGGCGACACCGCAGAAAGTCGACTCAAAGAAGCCCACGATGCTGGCCTGCGTTTGTTGCACAAGCCGGTGTCAGTGGCAATTCTGCTGCAGGCCATTTCCGAAAGTTTGCAATTGAGCGAATAGTCCCCGCTTCATCAGCTTGTTGCGGCAATTTCGCACTTGCTACGCCCAAAAGGCGACACCTATACTGAAAAGTCCATTTACATAACTTTTCAACGCAAGGAATCCGCCCCATGGTGTCACGCTCGAACATCTGCATTGCGATCGGAGCCCTGCTGGCTCCAGCCCTGACGCTGGCTGCACCATTCACGCCGTTTGAGGCACGAGGCTTTGCGATGGGTGGCGCTGGTGTGGCCTCGTCAGAACATGCAGCGGCCAGTTTGTACAACCCTGCGCTGCTCGCCATCAAGAGTGAGACCACGCGCTTTTCGTTCATTGCGCCCAGCATCGGCTTGCGCGCCACAGGCAACGATGGGGCTGTCAAAAGCGTTCAGGATTTCAACGACAACGGCTCGATCGATGGATTCGACACGGCCGCGACGAATTTCTCCAACCAACTAGACCGCTACCTGAATTCGCAAGACAACGCAGCGGCCTTCCAGACCTCTGCCCAAAACCTCAAGACCGCATCAGATCAACTGCTGCGGGACCTGAACGCGGTCAATCAGAAAGCATTCCAACTGGGGGCAGGCGGCACCCTGGCCCTGGCCTTCCCACGCTGGGAATACAAAGCGGCCGTGAGTGTGTCGAACGAAACTTTTGCGCGCATCACCACCGATGTGGCGCAAAGCGACGTGAACCAGATTGGCACCACGATCAACAACATCGTCGATGCCACCAACGAAATCATTACCAACAACAACACCAACGGCCCCAAGGCCCGTGAGGTGATCGACTCCAACGGCAACCTGATTCTGGGCAATGGCGATCTGCAGTCCAAAGCCCACGTCCTGGGCGTTTCGGTCACCGACATTGGCGTGTCTATGGCCCGCGAGTTCAATCTGAAAGACCAGGCATTCATGGTGGGCATCACCCCCAAGATCCAGCAAGTCACAACCGTGGCCACCGACACCTCGGTGGATGCCGACTCCATCAGCCTCAGCAAGAACAAGAAGAGCTACACCGGCATCAACATTGATGTAGGCATTGCCAAACAGTTTGACGAGGGCCAACTGCAGAATGTGCGCGTGGGCTTGGTTGTGCGCAACCTCATTCCACACACCTACAAAACCTTTGACGTGACCCAGGATGTGAAGATGGCCCCCCAGGTCCGCGTGGGTGCAGCCTACACACACCCGTTCTTCACAGTCACCTCTGACCTCGATCTGACCAGCAACAAGATCGTGGGTCAAGGCAGTGAAGCCAGCCAGATTTGGGCCATTGGCGGCGAACTCAATGCCTGGAGCGTGGCCAAGATTCGCGCAGGCTATCGCAACGACTTCAAAGCCAAGTACGGCACCATCACAGCAGGCCTGAGCCTGTTCGGCGTGCAACTGTCTGCCGCCTATGCCAAAGACCGCGAAATCTCGGCCTTGCTGCAAGTAGGCGGCTCGTTCTGACCCCTGCTCGTGCTGACAGGCCCGGCCATCGCCGGGCCTTTTTGCTTGCGGAATTCAACGCAAGCGCCACAAGCACCCGCCGAAGTTCCTAGAATCGGGGTTCTGCCACGAAAGGGCACCCCTACATGACGACCCCCGAACAAAAACGCGCCGAGCTGAAAAAGGCCGCGCTCGAATATCACGAGTTCCCCACCCCCGGGAAACTGGCCATCAGCGCCACCAAGCAGTTGACCAACCAGCGCGACCTGGCCCTGGCCTACTCGCCAGGCGTGGCCGCGCCCTGCGAAGAAATCGTAGAAAACCCCAGCACGGCCTTCAAATACACCAGCCGGGGCAACCTGGTGGCCGTGATCACGAACGGCACCGCCGTGCTGGGCCTGGGCGACATCGGCCCCCTGGCCGCCAAGCCCGTGATGGAAGGCAAGGCGGTTCTGTTCAAGAAGTTCTCCGACATCGATGTGTTCGACATCGAGATCAACGAGAAGGACCCGGACAAGCTGGTCGAGATCATTGCCAGCCTCGAGCCCACCTTCGGCGGCATCAACCTCGAAGACATCAAAGCCCCAGACTGCTTCTACGTCGAGCGCAAGCTGCGCGAGCGCATGAAGATTCCGGTCTTCCACGACGACCAGCACGGCACCGCCATCGTGGTCGGCGCGGCGCTGATCAACGGCTTGAAGGTGGTGGGCAAAGACATCAAAGACGTCAAGCTGGTGACCTCCGGTGCCGGCGCGGCCGCCTTGGCCTGTTTGCAGTTGCTGGTCAAGCTGGGCCTGCCACGCGAGAACATCTGGGTTACCGATCTGGCAGGTTTGGTCTACGAAGGCCGCACTGAGCTGATGGACCCTGACAAGGCGATGTTCGCCCAGAAGACCGATCAGCGCAAACTGGCTGAAGCCATTGAGGGCGCTGATGTGTTCCTCGGCCTGTCTGCCGGCGGCGTGCTCAAGGCCGACATGGTGGCCAAGATGGCCGCCAAGCCGATCATCTTCGCCCTGGCCAACCCCACACCCGAGATCCTGCCCGAGGAAGTCAAAGCGGTACGCGACGACGCCATCATGGCCACCGGACGCACCGACTACCCCAACCAGGTCAACAACGTCCTGTGCTTCCCCTACATCTTCCGTGGGGCACTCGACTCGGGCGCCACCACCATCACCGATGAGATGGAAATCGCGGCCGTGCACGCGATTGCCGAACTGGCGCAAGCCGAGCAGAGCGACGTGGTGGCGGCCGCCTATGTGGGCGCCACCCTGAGCTTCGGGCCGGAATACCTGATTCCCAAGCCCTTTGACCCGCGCCTGATGATCAAGATTGCCCCAGCCGTGGCCAAGGCAGCAGCGGACTCGGGCGTGGCCATTCGTCCCATCACCGACTACGCGGCCTACACGGAAAAGCTGCAGAGCTTCGTGTACGCATCAGGCCACACGATGAAGCCCATCTTCAGTGTGGCCAAGCGCGCCAAGAACAAGCGCATTGCCTACGCTGAAGGGGAAAACGAAGGCGTGCTGCGCGCCGCCCAGATCGTGGTCGACGAAAACCTGGCGCGCCCCACCCTGGTGGGCCGCAAGGAAGTCATCGAGCAGCGCATCGAGCGCTTCGGCCTGCGACTGAAGTCCGGCGTCGATTACGACATCGTCAGCACCGAAAACGACCCACGCTACCGCGATTACTGGCAAACCTACCACCGCTTGGCCGACCGCAAGGGCGTGACCGAGCAGATGGCCAAGATCGAGATGCGCCGCCGCCTGACCCTGATCAGCTCCATGCTGCTGCACAAGGGCGAAGTCGACGGCCTGATCTGCGGCACCTGGGGCTCGACGGCCCTGCACCTGCACTACATCGACCAGGTCATCGGCAAGCGTCCTGGGGTGAAGACCTACGCCGCCATGACGGGGTTGATCCTGCCCGGCCGCACCGTCAACATCCTCGACACGCACATCAACTACGACCCCACGGCCGAGCAACTGGCCGAGATCACCATCATGGCGGCCGAGGAAATGATGCGGTTTGGCCAGCGCCCCAAGGCGGCCCTGCTGTCGCACTCAAATTTCGGATCGAGCAACCAGCCTTCGGCAGTCAAGATGCGCGATGCCCTGCGACTGATTCAGGAGCAGGCACCCTGGCTGGAAATCGACGGTGAAATGCATGGCGACACCGCCCTGGACGAGCCCTATCGCCAGGAACTGATGCCGCGCAGCACCCTGAGCGGCGAAGCCAACCTGCTGGTGTGCCCGAACATTGACGCCGCCAACATCTCGTACAACCTGCTGAAGGTAGCCGCAGGCAACAACATTGCGTTGGGCCCGGTGCTGCTGGGGGCGGCCAAACCGGTGTGCATTCTGACCCCGTCGGCCACGGTTCGACGCATTGTGAACATGACCGCCATGACGGTGGCCGACGCGAACGCGGTGCGTTAAACCGAACCTTTCATTAAATCA
>ERZ724505.805-NODE-805-length-18712-cov-20.728353_pt1 | contig 18712 bp, 26 predicted proteins | sample MGYA00376038_ERZ724505 | MGnify/ENA primary metagenome ERZ724505 (study PRJEB28724, sample SAMN07190884) | wastewater metagenome | isolation source: effluent of sewage treatment plant in Hong Hong | place: Hong Kong | collected 2016-03-17 ... | reverse complement strand
CCAAAAAAATTAAAAAAGAAACTAAGTCTGACTCTGAAGAGTATAGTTCTGAAGAAGAGATTGAAAATAAAAAGCCTAAGTTAGAACCTGAACCTGAATCAGAATATGAATCTGATGATGATGAAACTACTTTTAACATAGCTAATGAAAGTTATTATGATAATTACATAGAATGTTATGAAGATATAGATGCTAATAAACTTAATCATATTATTCAAAACAAAGATAAGTTTAAAAAGATACTAAGTAAAATGGATGCTTATAAAAATGATGATTTTGATGGAGTATTTGAAAAACTTGAAGCATATTTATTTAAATCTAGACAAGGTAAAGTTAAAGTTATATATAGACAAAAAAACAAAGTAGGTCGTTACATAGCAACAAGAGGTTTAAGTATGCAACTACTTTTAAGACCAATTAGACAAACAATAGCAAAAGATTATATTGATATTGATATTAGTAATTGTGGTCCAACAATACTTAAGAGTATATGTGAAAAGAATAAAATCAAATGTCCAATATTAAATAAGTACTGTGCTAATAGAGATAATTTTTTAAAAGAAAATGGTATGACTAAAGACAAAGGTAAACTTTTATGTATTGAAATGATGAATAGTGAAAAAGAGTATAAACTTACTGATAAGCAAAAAGGTTTTAAGAAACTTGATAAAGAGTTCATTGAGATTCAAAATGAAATGGCTAAAAAACATGATAAAAAGTATGCTGCATTTGAAAAGAAAATTCTTGAAGAAGAACCTGAAGAAAAAAATATTAAAGGTAAGTTTTTAGCGAACATTATTTTTAATGAAGAAAGTAAAATTTTAAATACAATTTATCAGTTCTTTGATAAACCTAAATCAGCAGTCTTATGTTTTGATGGCTTAATGATAAAGCCAAATAAGAAAGTTAATTATGAAGAGAAGATAAAAGAATGTGCGAAGTATGTATTAGAGAAGAATGATATAAATATTAAATTAGCTATTAAACCTTTTAGTGAAAAACTTCCTGATTCTGAGTTTGAAGATATGGAAGATTATGAAGAAATGCAACTAAAGTATTACTCAGATTATAAGAAACTTATAAATAAAGATTTTGTTGAGTTAGAGCATATTCAAGAGTACACGCGTAATGTATTTGTGATGGCAGAGTATGGTGGTAATAATATATTTTTCACAAAAAATCAAGAAACTGATATTAAAACAGGTCGTGTAACAATTAAGTATACATGTATACGTCAAGATGAACTATTAAATAATTTAGATCGTAATTGTAATGTTATAAATCCATATTATAATCCTCATTTTGTTCCTGATAAAGAAAGAGGTTTTGATATTAGAGCTAAGAAATATTTATTTACAAATATTGGTAAGAAAATTGGTAAAGATAACTCATTTTTAGGTGCATGTATTAAGAATATGTCAGATGAAAATAAAGATAAAGAATTAAGTACATCAATTATTTCTTATGAAAGAGTTGAGTTTTATCCATTTTTAAGAAGAAAAGGTGTACCTAATATGCATGGCTGTTTTAATATATGGAATAGTTTTCCTTTAGAGAATGAAGAGATTACAGAAGAATTAGATTTTGAACAGAGTAAGTTCTATAAACATTTAAAAATATATGTATGTAGAAACAATGCTGGAGAACTTAAGCATTTACTTGATACATGGGCAGATAAGATTCAAAGACCTGCTAATGCAAGGGCAAATGCTCATATTTTTTATGGATTACCTGGAACAGGCAAAAGTATTATTGGTGAATTCTTAACAAATTTAGTTGGATGTGATAATGCTGTTACATTTATAAATCTAGGTAAAGCATTTGATAAATTTAATGCTATTGGTGCACATAAAATTTTTAAGAATTTTGAAGAGATTGGTGATAGAGGTGGTAAGTTTAATACTCAAGCTGCTGAGAATTCTGATTTCTTAAAAGGTATGATTACTGCATTAGAAGAAATGATTGAGAACAAAGGTAAAGATCCATACAAAACAATGCATTGTGCAAGTTATAATTTTTTTACAAATCATGAGAATAATCTTAACATAGAAAACTCTTGTAGAAGATATACAATGCACCATGTTAGTCCAGAAAAGGCTAGAAATAAAAAATATTTTGCTCCGATCTGGAAAGAAATAAGAGATACTAACTTTTTAAAAAATGCTTTTGAGTATTTTGCTAATAGAGAATATGATGAAATAGATATTCAAGAATGTTATGAAACATCTTATAAAAAAGAACAAAAAATTGGTAACTTGGCTTCAGGTATTAAATATTTGAAATATCTTGTTGAGAATGATTATATGACTCCTCAACCAGGAAAATCTTTAAATGGTTTACCTAAACCTCCAGTTAAAGTTGAACTTGATGATGGATGGATTGATGTTAATGTACTTTATCAAAGATATATTGATTGGATAATTGTTAATTCAGGACAAGTATCAGCTAATAGATGTTCAAGTGCAGGACTTACTACACAACTTAAGAATATTGGTATTTTAGCAGGTAGTCATAGATATACACTTAAAAATGGTAAAAAAAGTGGAACTATTAGAAGCTATAAGATTGATGAAGCAACTATTCTTGATAAGATTAAAACATATTTAGCTGATTTTGATTTTGAATTTGATAAGTTAAAACATGAAGATGATGAGACTAAAGTTGAAGAAAAACATGAAGATAAAGTTGAAAAACAGCATGAAGAAGAAGAAAATATAAAACTTAAAGAAGATAGCGATGATGAGTCTAAAGATGATCCTATTACTGATATTGATGATGAACCAGTTAAAATATATGATAAAAATAGTCCAGTAAGAGGTGGTGCTAAAAGAATAATAATTTATAAAAAAAGCAATATAAATAATTATCAAGATTCAGATTCAGATTCAGATTCAGATGCTGATAAAGATAATTAAAAAAAATATATAATATAAATTTCTATATTATATATAGTTAATAGATATATAATAATGGTTGAATCTAAATTTGATAAATTAAAAAAGCAATTAAGTGAAGAGAAGAAAGAAGAAAAACGTAAAAAAGTAAATGCTCGTAATCTTAAATATCAAAATAATAGTTCTCATTATAAAAAGTATCGTCGTGATAAATGGAAACAATCAACTTATGATGATATGAAGAACTATATAGAAAATCATACAGATGATGATATTGATGATATAATGAGTATTGATGATTCTATAGGTGAAATGCGAAGACAATTTAGAAAAAGATATGGTGATAAAGTATATTTTAAATATATTTCACCTCAACAAAAAAATATTTATAAGATCATGTCTGAATATATTAATGAACACACAGATGATAAAGTTAAAAGTATTATTGATAAAGAAGATACTCCTTCTATTTTGCGTCGTAAATTTAAATTATATTATGGAGATAAAATCTATTTTAAATATATTTCTGATATGAAAAAAAAATGATATGTATATTTATTAAAATGGAATATAAAACAACTGAAGAATATCGTGCAAAAGTACGAGCATATCAACAATCTGATAAAGGAAAAGAAAGATTAAAAAAATATAAAGAAGATGGTAAAATGGCACAAGCAAGTGATAGATATAGAAAATCATTTAGAGGAAGACAAAAAGTTAAAGAATATTTTAATAGTAAAGAAGGTAAAGAATATTTAAGACAAGCATATAAACTTAAAATATATCGAAAATTAAAAAAATATATTATTCAATATACTGATGATAATTATAAAGATATATTGGATAAGAAATTAACTCCGAGTGAATTAAGGCAACAATTTAAAAATAAATATGGATTAAAAGTTTATAAACAATTTCAAGATTTAATGTAATTCATCTTTAACTTGAGATTTCTTCTTATTTTTTATTAAATTAAGTAACTTTATTTTATCATTTAAAGATTCATAATTTATTACTGTAGTTACTTTATTTTCAACAGGAATATTTTTATTTTCTTCTACAGTTCTATTTTTAAATTTAAATCTAGTTTTTTTAATTTGTTCTGTTATCATCCATTTCTGACGTGTTTCTTTTTCGGTTGGTCTATAAGGATGAATATCATAGGTCCAATTATACAATTTAGTAAAGTAATAACTCATTTTTATAATTAATATAAAGATTTTTAAAATTGTATTAAAATATATAGTATTATTATATAGTAATAAACATGTCACTTAAAAAACAAACTAGAAGATCTAAATTTAAAAATGAAATTGAACGAGAAGAAGCAAGACTTCGATCAATTAAAAAAGCTTGTTATAAATATCAATTAACTGATAAATATAAAGAATATAGGCAACAAAAATACAAAGAAAAGATTTATAATATTGTAAAAAAGTATATGGATAAACGTGAAGATGATATTGATGATTTAATAGATGAAGAAGATACTTCAAAAATTATAAGAAATAAATTTAAAAAGAAATATGGTGAAAAAGAATATAATAAGTATTTATTAGGAAAATAATTATATATAGATAATATATATAGTTAAAGATGACAGAATTAAAAGAAGGAGATTTCTTATTTTGCGGTGAGTGTAAAAACATAAAAAAGAAAAATGAATTTAATAAATGTATAGTATGCAATAAAATGGCATCATATGAAGAAATACAAAATAGTTATTATTGTAATAAATGTGATAAAGATATATTTAATAAAACAAGTTATTGGCGAGTAAGATGTCTTCAATGTTATAAAATATGGAAAGAGGAACAAGATGCGATTGAGAAACAACGTTTAGAACAAGAAAAACGAGATATTAAAAAATATGGATCAAAAAAATATGTTGTTTATCATGTTGAACTAGATACTGATCGTTTGAGGAGATCTGAATTTTATATAGTAGGGATTTATTCTTCATATGATTTCGCAGTTAAAGTTATGAATAAATATATAGAGGAAAATAGCATTCCTAATGATGAATATAATTATGTTAGGGTATCTTTGCATCAATATATGAATAAAACTGATTTATTTAATCAAGAAAAAAAATAAATATTTATTAGGAAAATAATTATATATAGATAATATATATAGTTAAAAATGACAGAAGAAAAGTCAAACAAGATTGAAGATGTTATTAAATATAATAATGAATTAATTGATAAGATAACAAATGATATGGAAAAATATAAAGAAGATCTTGGAGATGATGTTACATTATTAATTTTAGAAAAACAAATAGGAACAATAAACTTTCTAAGAAAACAAATAGATTATTATAAAAAAGTAGATGTAAAGATTGAAAAAGATAAAAAAGCTGGAAAAAAGACAACATTAAAAAAAATGAAAAAAGTTAGCATTGATGAAAGCAAAAATACTAAAAAAGAATTATCAGATGAAAAACCAAAAAAAAAAGCAACTATTAAGAAAAAACAAGATTCTGATTAACTTCTTGTTATATATAAATGATATGACTTCTTTCCAAAACTTTTAATAAAAAAATCAAAGTAACCTTTAATATTTGTAATTTTATTTAATTGTTCTAAATAAGATTTATCTGCATTTGTTTTTTCAATATATGATTTCATTTTATTATATATTTCTTTTTTATCATACGCATATTTTTTTTCTTTTTTCTTTTTAACTATTATAATTTTTCGTTGTGTATTGATATTCATTAATTATTAGTAGATTAATCATTATAATTAATATGAGATTATATTTAAGACATTAATACAAGTCTAATTTTATTTGGAAGTATTTTTGTTACATATTTTTTATTAGGTAATGGATTTTTAATTCTAAATCTAATTGAATCTCCTATATAATGAGCATTTTTAATTGGTGTCAAATCATTTTTAACTAACCATTCATATAATATTTTTGTAGTAAATCCATCTTTTTTAAATGCATAAACTGATTGTATTTCCATTTTTATATACAAATTCCAAACACATTAAAATTACAATAATATATATCTGATGTTGAAATTTAATATATTGTCCAAAAATCCATATATGTAAATATAATAATCCACAAAATAATAAACTAATGATAAATAATTCAATCATTTTTATTTATTATATATTTTTTATTTTTTCATAAATTCTTCAATTTTCTTGTTTCTTCTTCCATTGTTTCATTCTTAATATATGTCTAGGAGAGTTAGCATAAGATTGTATTCCTAATTCTTTTAGTTTATCTTCATTTTGTTCACAGTAAAGCATTTCATGACCCATATAACAATGACAATTATTCTTTATAAATTCTATTAGATCTTCAATTTTTTTGTTTAAGTCATTAATAGTTTGTTCACTCATTCTTATTATTATAATATGATATTTATATATCATTACTTTTTTCATTATTTTTATCTTCTTCAATAAAATCAGTAATATCATTTTGTGTCACTTTTTGTAACCAAATAATTAGTAAATTAAATTGTTCTTCTTCAATTTCATTCATTTTTCTAAATTTTTTATATGCATTCTCTAAATAATCTTGTATAAAATCATGAACCTCATCTATAAAACTTTTAATATTAGACATTCCTATAAAATTAATTACTATATATTAACTATATATAATAATTATTTAGAAAATTGTGGTAATTCATCGACCCAATTAAGTTCATAATATTCAGAAATAAGTTTTATAACATTATTACAAAATAATTCATATGTATATTTACATACATAATCTTTAATAGTATATAATTTATCACTCATATTATAATCCTAAATTAGGTAAAAGTAAAAAATTATCATCAATTACTTTTCCATATGTATCAACTGTAACTGAATAATTCATAGCTAATGTACCATCAAAATGTTGTGCTCCTAATAAATGTCTACATTCATGTAATATTACATTTTTAAAAGTATTTGGTGCATTTATTAATTTAGAAGCATCTATATACACTTTACTTTCTTGAACATTTGCAAAAGCAATATTATTATGTAATACTGAATCAGTAATAGAACTCCGCATTGGAACATTTTGAGATTTCATTATATTTCTTGCAATTATTTTTTGTTGTTGTGTCATTGCAAGAACACTTGTAACTAAAATGAATAAGAAATTCATTATATAATTATATGAGTTTTAATAATTATATACACTATTTTGTTTATTACGCAGATGCTAATGTTGTAACTGTACCAGAACTTCCTCGATATTTTAATGCACCACCTTCAATATATAATACACCACCACTTGGATTAGTTGAAGGAACACTTACTGCATTTGATAAAGCTAAACACATTGAACCACTTCCAAAATCATTCGTATTAATACCAACATTACCATTAACTTTTCCACCATTTGAACTTAAATATCTAGATGCAGTTGTACCCCACGAACTTCCATCCCAATATTTTGTAGCTTGTACAGTTGTATCATAAATAACAAATCCAATCATCGAACTATCGGCTCTAACATTTTTCAAATCATCAGTAGATATCATATATGGTTCATTTGCTTGGATCATTGATGGAATTGTATAAAAGTTATTAAAAAATGCTAATACATCACTTTGAACATAAGTTAATAATTGAGTATTTGTACAAGCACTATATCCTCCAATTAACCAATCACTAATATTCAATGTAGCATCTTCATTAAAAGAAACAGTACAAACATTACTTAAATCTTGATTATAAACTGTAGTATCAGTATTAACTGAATTACAGTAATACAAAATATATTGATTATAATAAAAGTTAACTTGACTTTGATCACTCATTTTTCTATACTTTATAATAAGATTTTAATTTTGAATTGCAGTTATATTACATGATACAAAATCAAAACTAGTAGCAGCACTAGCAGTAGCACATGATGCAGCTAATTGAATAGTATCACCATTATTTAAAACAACATTATCACTGAAATGAAGTGATATTCTTGTTCCTGCAGTTTGTGTAGTTACTTGTTGAAATATTCTTGTTTGAACTGCACTAACAACAAGATTTCCATTTTTACTATTAAAGAATGTCATATTTGCTCCATTTGCTCCTTGTAAGAAACTAATATTATATCTAATTGAAAATACTCTACTAGGTCTAGCTCCTGTATATGTTAAAACTCCGCCAGCAAAACTTATATCAACTTGTGGACCATTAGAAGATGAAGTAGGAGGAATTAAACGTGCTACACCTGCACTAAAAACAGGAGTATATGTAGCAGTTGAATACCATGAACCATATGCAACAGGTAATACACATGATCCATTAACTGTTGTTGTTATTCCAGTTCTACCTAATGCTAAACTTGTAGCTGATGTAGCTGCAATAGATACTGCACCATCACTTGTAAAATTATTAGCATACACATTATTAAATTGTGCAGTTGATAAAACACCTAAATCACATGTATTATTACTACCTGTTCTAATATTTGAACTAATACTTTTTAATAATAATGAGCTAGATGTAGAATTTGTTCCATTAAATCCAAAAACAATAGCATCATTTACACTATCTGGAATAGTATTATTACGTCCAATTAATATATTTCTTGCACCTGTACCATTTGTATTACCAAAACCATACATAAATACTCCACCAGATGCATTTGAATCAGTATTACTATTTCCATAAATAATATTTTGACCATTTGTAGAAGCACTCATATTATTAGTATTTCCATAAACAACTGATAATCCACCACCTGATACTGGAATATTATTATTTGCACCAACACATACACTACTTGGATTTGAATTAGAATTTGAATTACCAACTGTTACTGTTGTTGAACTTGTTAAAATATTATTTACATTAGTCAAATTATTACTTCCCATATTAAGTGCTCCAGTCATTGTTACACTGCCTGTTCTTAAAAATATATCATCTACTGGTTTTGAACTAGCAGAACTAATAAGATTTCCATTCAAATATAAATCTTTAAATTTAGCAGTTGTGATACCTAAATCACATGTATTATCACTATTTGTTCTCCAATTTACCATAGGGAAAACTCCACCTAATAATAAACTACTTGCAGTATTATTTGTTATTCCAGATCCAATTGCAATAGCTTCTCTATTTGATGCAGTAACAGTATATCCTAATGCAATAGCACCACCTCCACCAGTAATTGGTGTTGTATCACCTGATGCATTACAAAAAGATCCTACAGCTACATTTCCTGGAGTATTATTTGCAGAAGAATTATTAATACCAAATGTAACACCATATTGACCTGCACTAGTAGAATTGCGTCCAAAAATACAAGAATCATTAAATGCAGAACTATTTCTACCAACAACAATGCTATCAATATTACTAGCTGTACTTCCTGAACCCCAAACCATTCCATTAGAACCATTATCACTCATATTATTAACAGTAAAAATTTGTGTTCCCATTGATACTGGTCCTGTAAAAGTTCCACCTGCTATAGGCATATATGCTGCAAGTGAGCTAGTTGTAGCTAATGAACTTAATAAAACACCACTATCTTGTACTTCTTTACCATTAACAAAAGTAACTACATCTCCACTAACTCCTGTACTTGCAGTATTAACTAAATTAGATGCAGTAACTCCATTTAATTGATTGACATTAGTTAAATTATTAGTTCCCATATTAAGTGTTCCACTCATAGTATCACCAGCTTTCAATACATAATTATTTAAATCATTTGATGTAGCAACTTGATGATTTATTGCAGATGAATCTTGATAATATAATGTTTCTCCAGATGAATAAATATCAATAGATCCGGGTGATGGAGTTGCTACATCACCATTATTATTTAAAAATAAACCTAATGAATTTCTAACATAATTATTTCCCATATCAAGATCTCCAGCCATTGGATTAGATAAAACACTAAAATTAATATCACTTACTCCTATTTGTCTTCCTATTATTTTTTTAGATCCATTAGCACAAACTGGTAAATTGGGAACTAATGATTGATCTGTAATTGAAGCAACATCTAATGTTTGATTACCTGCATTTAATAATGCAATTACATCTGTTGTAGCTCCACCTCCTGATAAAAATTTAGATGACATATCTTTATTAATATACAATAAGAAAGATATTTAAATTAACATAGCATTTCTAATACCATATTGTTTAGCACATTCTAACCATGCAAGAGATAATTGACCACAAATATTTTCTTCTTTTGGATTTTTATCATCTTGTACTGGATATTTCCATTTTGAAACAACTAAATCTCTATATTCTTGTATTCGATTTATATCTTTAATTATTTTATGAATATTTCTATGAAAAGAATCAAAAATATAAAGATTATTATTAGTTGCTACACATCCTATCCAATGATAACCAGGACTTTTATCATTACCTGTATTTAATATGTAACATTTACCATCTTCTGGATTAAATTTATCATGTGTAAATACTCCTCCAAAATGTGGAATATTCTTTTTACAATACTCTTTAATTTGATCTTCATACATTGGTTCTGTACCAAATTTATTTATAATATCATTTTTTATTTCTGTAAATATTTTAAACATTTATATATTAGTATTAGATATTTACATACCAGCAAGGCGTAATCCATATCCACGTCTATTAATTCTACGTCGATTCATACGACCATAACCAAGTGCTCCAGCAACAGTTCCTACTTTATTTAGAATATTACCAGCATTTGATCCAAATCGATTAGTAACATGTGGTGCCAAAAGAGAAGCTCCTTTACTAATTAATTGATTATCTTTAACAAACTGTGCACCTTTTTTTAAAAAATCCATTAGTCCCCTACCACGAAGACGGCGACGTCTTCCAAGTCCACTTCTAAGATGTCTTCTAACTCTGTGCATTTGTCTTTATAATAAATTATATAAAGATAAATATTCTATAAATAAGTTTTTTTGAATCTTATACTTGTCGACTACTCAATGAAGTAATCATACCATTATTAACAGTATATTGAACAGTATTATGATACCAAGCACAAAGAAAGATATTACTATTTGTGATATCTCTATAAGTAACATTTAATTGAACTTCAGTACTTCTATCACTTTGATCCCTAGCAAATACATACATATGAAATGGACCACGCTGAGCCCATTCATTAAATGTTTCTGTACCAAATCCACTATTAGCTGAATTTTGAAATTCAAGAAAACTATCATAAAATCGTTGAACCATTTGATTAGTTTGTGAACTAGGAACGAGTGCAGGATTAGCTTTATTTTCAACATCTACTCCATCAGTATTCCAAGCAGATGACCAATTAGTTGATGGTTTTGTAATACTGGAATATACTAATTGAATATTTGTTAATGTCATATCTCCAGATACTAAAGGATTATTAAGAGATGAACATTTAAACATTGAAGGTGGATATAATGGACTACTTCCAGTTCTATTATCTTGTGCAAATACAGTAATATAAGTTGTTGAAGGAGGAACACTAAATTGAAAGTTATTTGCTCCTGCAATTAAAGGTTTACTCATAGTTAAAGTTTCTAAAAGATCTAATGTCTGTGGTCCCTCTGGAATAGAGGCAGTTTTTGCTTGATAAGCATAGAATTTTACATCAATAATAGAAAAATTGAAACTATTCGCAACAACTCCACTTGTATTATTATATGAAGTATTTTTAGTTTCAACTGCATTATTCAAGTAATTAGCGTCGGGTGTTAACGAAATTTTATATGAGCCTGAACCGAGGGCCTCCCGATAATCGAAAATTCCCAGGGGGGGAACCCAGAGTACTGAAATAATATTTTTACTTGTATTAGTATCTCTACTTTGTCTTATAAAATAAAATTTAGTAGTGGGAGTAGCAGCCGCAAGATCAGCAATAAATGCTGCTGTAGGAACTTGAGCAACATGTAAAGTATTAGCACTATTTACTTCAGCAACAGTAAATTTGTTATTTAAAATATACAATACATCACCTGGAAGAATTGCATTAGCTGCATTACCTGCTCCAAGCCAATCTGATGATGCTCCACCAGTTACTAATCCTGCATTATCAATACTTATTATAGTAGCAGTTGCATAATCAGAATTTGAACATCCTTTTAATGATATAGATGTTTCACCATTATTATTATCACCAGGAACTCCACCAGATAATAAGTAGCATCTACTTAATTGTGAAGCTAAATCATCACATGCGCCTTGACCAATTGTTTTAAGCCAACCTTGTGATTTAAATAATCGTTTTTTTAGTGCACTAGTTTGACTTAAAAAAGATGTAATGCTAGAAACATCTTGACCTTCAAATTTCATATAAGCATTACTATAAAGATTTCCAACTACATTATCAGCTAATGCAATACCATCACTTACTTGTGGAATTAATGGTTTATTACCACTTCCAGTAACTTGCATATCAACTTTAAAATATGATTTACTTGGAAAAAAACAGTTTGGGGCCCCCAACGTAAAAATGAAATCCTGGGTACCCTGTCCAAAATTAGATCCACTTACTGCCTTTTGGCATGTAACTTCCATAAGATTGTAATTAACGGCCATCTTGAATGATTATATATTATATATTGGAAATAATATTTTTCCCTTTTAATATATGATCTAAATATATATTGATAATGAGTGTTATATTAGAGAAAGAACAATCATATTTTTTTTCATCAGATCCAACTGTTGGAGCAATACAAATTCAACAAAATGGAAGTGTATTTTCAGTTGCTCTTAATACACCTATAACTATTCCTAGAGGTGCAGTAGATGCTCAGGTAGCTATAAATTCTGCAGCTATTTGGTATGTAAATCCAAACATATCAGTTCAACTAACTAATAATGAATTTAAATTTACAACTACTGCAGCTCCTGCTGGTACATATACAATTACTATACCTGATGGACTTTATTCACTTGATGGATTAAATAATACATTAAGTAATTCAATTGTTAATTTAGGATTACCTTCTAATTTATTTACATTAAGTGGTGACGATGCAACCCAAAGTACTGTAATAACATTTTTAACATCAGGAGATAGTATTGATTTTACAATTACAAATTCATTAAAAACTATTCTTGGTTTTAATAATGCAGTTTATACAGCTCCATCAGCTAATTATAATTTATATTCTCCTAATCCAGCTGCTTTTAATGCTGATAATTCATATTTAATTAGTTCAAATCTTACATCTGTAGGTATACCTATTAATAATCAATCTTTTGGTATTTTAGTAAATGTACCCATTACATCTTCTCCTGGATCTCAAATTATATATCAACCCGCTAATTTAGTTTGGAGTGATGCTACCGATTTAATTGGTCAAACTAAACAATTTATCACTTTTAGATTAACAAATCAAAGTTTAATTCCAATTAATACAGTTGGAGAAACATGGCAATTTACTTTAATTATTAAATGGAAATTAATATTAAGTAATGAATCTTTACCTTTAAAACCATAAATTTAATATGTTATATTATATTAATATATTAAATGAGTTACGTATTGCCTGATATAGAATGTGGATATGGTTACAATGTTGTACATAAATTAATTACTGCACCGACACAAATACAACAAATACAAAAAAGAACTTTTAATAAAGAAACAAAACTATTAGGTCCTAATGTTATTGATCCTGATAATCCTCCTGTTAAAAAAAAGAATGAAAGAGTATATAAACCATGTGAAAGATTATTAATTAAATTAAAAAAAGAACATGCTAAAGTTAAACAATAGGTTCTTTTTCCATACTTATTTCAAGTTCTGATGGTATTCTTATTTTTACTATTGGTTGTTCTACTTCAATAGAAGATGAACTACTTGATAAACTACTTGATGAACTACTTGATGAACTGCTTGATGAACTGCTTGATAAACTGCCTGATGAACTGCCTAATGAACTACTTGATGAACTGCTTGATGAACTGCTTGATGAACTACTTGATGAACTACTTCCTGGTTCAATTTCTAGTTCAATTTCTTGTTGTGGAATTTGTTTTATTTTTCTTCGTTGTTTTCTATTTAATATTGATGATGATTTTTTTTTCTTTTCTTTTTCTTCATTTAGTATTTCTTTAATTTCAGCATCATAACTTTTTTGTTCTAATTTTTTATTTCTATCTTTAATAAATTGTTCTAATTTTTCTTCATCACTAATAATTTTTGTATTATAGTCTTCAACCATTTTTTTAATTTTTTCAAATAAAACATTATTATCATCTATATATTTTTGATAATCATCGTTTAATTGATCTCTATCATCTTCATTTTGTTTTATTTTTCTCTCAATTGTATTAATTAATATATTATTTTGTTTAATTTCATCATCAATATCATCTATTTTAACTTGGATTTTTGCAATTTGTGAAGGTTTTTTATATTCTCCTAATAAAATATTTAATTTTGTATATTCATCATTTAATTCTTTATTATTCATAACTAATTGTTGATATTTTTCAGATAATGCAATATTCTCATTATTTAATGTTTGTAAGTTAGTTTTTATTTCTTCATGAGCTTGTTTTTTATCTTCATTAGATTTATGTTCTAATTCTATTAATTTTTTATTTTGATAATTTGAAATATGTTGTCGAACATTTGTAATAATAGCTGTATTAATTTTATCTTCAATAATAGATGAACTATTTATTAATTTATTTATTGCTTGATTAGATAATAAATCAGCTTTTAAATTATCAAATATTACTTTTTCATTTGGATTTATAATATTTGGAATTAATAATTCAAGTTCATCATTAGGAATATTCCATTCTAAAATACTATTAATTATTTTTTCTATTTGATCTTGTTCTACATTTAATTCATTATTATAATATCTTAGAGTTTCATCTTTTTCTAATTTACTTATTTTATTAAAATTTTTAGGATAAGGAATCTTATATTCTTTCATATATGATTCAATACTACCAAAATTAGTTTCAGGAAATGCAATATAATCAGTATCTAATTTATTAATTTTTGGATTTTGTTTAAAGTATTCTTCAATATATTCTTTTAATCCACCACTACTTTTAGGTTCATTAGCTCTAATAATTAATTTACCCATTCTTTCAAAATATTCTTCTTCATCTTCTTTTGAAGGTATATCTTCTTCATGAGGAGGATATTCATCTATTAATATTTGTAATTGTTCACCTTCATTTAATTTTTGTTCTTCTTCATTTTCTTGTTGGAATCTTTTTAATTCTTCGATTGGAGTTAATCTTGTTCTTTCTAATATTTTAACTTCTTCTTTTAATTTTTGAACTTCTTGAGGAGGTAATAAAGGCATTGCAGGAATTTTAATATTACTTTCTATTGCTTTATTAATCATATCTTTATATGTAAGTATTAATTCTTCTTGAGCAGGAGATAACTTTTTTAATAATTTTATTTTGTCTAATTGAAGTAATGTATCTGCAACAGCTTTCCAATTATTACGTTCACCATCAGTCAAATTAGTAGAAGTACTTAATGATTTAGCTAAATCAATATAATCTTCCATTGTTAATTCTTTCTGAGGAGTAGTTTTAACTTCTGGAATACCTCCAATTATTTTTCCTTGTGGATCTTTTGTACTAGAAATACCTTGTTCTATCATTTTTTTAACACCTTCCAATGTTCTATGAATTGGAACAGGTTCTTCAATATGTGGTCTATCAGATTGTATTAAGTTCTTATTTATATTTTTATAATCTTTTAAAGATAATCCTTGTAAAAATGCTTTAGCAGCTAGTTTTTCTATACCATTATTATTATAAATATTAGGAGCAAAAAAATCGGGCCATGGACTAAATGTACCTAAGTCTTCCATTCCAACAGCATTACTTTTTGCTCCTTTAATTGGTATAGGTTCACTAATTCTTCCAGGTCGATTAGATTTAATTAAATTTTTATTCATTTCATTTGCAGGTAATCTACTTTCAAATAATCCTTCATTATTAGCAGATTTAAATTTAGGATTACCCCAATTATGAAAAAATGTACGTGAATTGTCGTAATCTAACATTATCTTTTTATATGTTATTATTAGACAATAAAATATTATATAATAATATACTGAAAGATAACAAGATGAGCAAAAAAGTTAATAAAATATCATTACCAAAAAAGATATTAGCTTTAAAAAATATTGATAAAAGTGATCATGAATATTGGGATGAAAAACACTGTAAAAATATTGCAAATTTTCCATGTCCATCTAGAATATGTTGTATAGGACCAAGTGGTGTAGGTAAAACAACTTTAGTAAAAAATATTTTATTAAATGCTAGACCTTTATATGATAAAGTAGTTTTAGTACATCCTGATATTGAAGTATCAAAAGAATATGAAGATTTAGAATGTACTGATTGTTTACAAAAAATACCACCTCTTGAATATTTTGATTATTTAGTAGATGCAAATAATAAATTAAAAAGTTGTATCATTATTGATGATGTTGAATTTACAGGAAGTAATAAAGATGAACTTCGTAATTTAGGTTTAATTATGAGATACTTATCTACACATAGAAATATGACTGTTATTGTAAGTCATCAAGATTGGTTTGGAGTACCAGCCATATGTAAAAAAATGAGTAATGTGTATATAATTTATAAACCTAAAAGTAGAACTGAATTATCAATGATTGAAAATAGATGTGGTGTTGAAAAAGGATTATTCAAAGAATTATTTAATACTGTTGCTTCTGGACATAGAGATAATTTATGCTATGATCTTACTGAAAATACTCCTGCAAAATTAAGATTAAATCTATTTGATATTATTACCATTGATGAAAATCCAAATTATAATAATAAAGAATATGAAGATGATGAAAATGAAGAAGATAATCAAGAATATGATTTTGAAAATTATGAATATTAATCATCTTCTTCTTCAAAATCATATTCTGTACCTGATGCTTTTGAACTTGGTTGTACACTTATATTAAATTTTGATCTAAGTGTAGATGGCTTTTTTGATTCTTCTTTAATTTTTGGTTTTAATTCTTCTTTAACTTTTGGTCTATTAGGATCACCTTTCACTCCTTCTGGTCTACCTCTTAATCTTCTATTTATAATTGAGTCACGCTTTTCCCTTAATAGTTTAATTTGAGAAAAAATATCATCAAGTTCTGTTTTTGATAAATCTTCAACATTAGCAACTGCTTTTACTTTTTTTTCAACAACTAAAGCAGGAGGTTTATATGAACTATTTTCATCAAGCACACCTTCTTTTAATAATCTTATATGACGCGCAGTACCTTTTTTTATATATCTATTAGTTTTTGGATTTAAAACAAATTCATTTTTTTTTGGTTCCATCTTTAGATTAATATTATTTAACTAGAAATAAAATATTCTTTTAATATATATTGTTGAAAATGTCGATTTGTTCGGATTTGTCAAATGTTTCAATCAGTATACGAGGAGAAGAGGTAAATGTTGAAAAAGCATTAGATGATACTATTCGTGCACTGCAACAACATTTAAATCAATTACAATGTGTATTTAGAGAAATAGCAATGAGCTCTGAACAACAATTAGGTAATGAAATTAAAGTTGAAACTAAAGATTATGGTCAATTAACTATTTCAGAAGATCTATTATCATCATGTAAACAAGTTGATATGATGCAGGAACATATAGTTAAAATGAATGGATTATTTGATGATTTAATGTCAATGAGTATGCAATTAACATATGAACCAGAATCATTGGATGAAAAAAAATATTTAAAAGAATATAAAGTAACTAGAAAAAATGAAGTTGAAAAGCTTAGAAAACAATTAAAAGATGAAAGAGACCAATGGAATAAATTAGCTAAAGAACAAAATAAAAAAGCTAAAAAAGCTAATGAATAAATATTTATATTTGTAATAAATTTAAATATTTAGTATCCTACTTTAGCATATCCACCATGATGCATACGCCTACCTCCTGCTAAATTAAGACCATGACCATAAATTTTTCTATGGCGTCTTCCAAATCCTAACATACCAGCAATTCCACCAACAATTGGACCTATACCTGGTATCATATTAGCTGCACTTGATATTAATTTTGTATCTTTTAAAAAACTTCCAGCCTTTCCTAAGAAGTCAGCTAATCCCCTACCTCTATGACGTTTTCTTCCACGTCCAATAACACGTCTTCGATCAAATCTTAGCATTTTTAAATATATAATATCATAAGATTATTTAATTATTGTTAGAGTCCTTATTAGAATTTTTTTATCAAATTAATTTATAAAAATGTGTGTTATTAGAGCATTTAATTATATTATTACTATTTTTCATATTAAAAAAGATATTAAGGAAATTAAAAAATTTAAAGAAGATAAACCACTTGTATTTCTTGGAAGTGAATTAACTCATGCACAAATATTTAATGAAAGAGATAAATGGAGACAAACATGTATGACACAATCTCATAATTATATAACTGAAATTAAAAGATTAAATGAAAAAATAAAAAAATATCAAGCAGTTGATCTAAGTTAATCATCACTATCAGATCTTAAATAAATTTCATATTCATATTTATATTTATATTTTTTTGGTATTTTACTTAGAAGCTCATTCTCTATTCTTGTATTTCTTCTTTGAACTTCTGAAGATGTTTCTGAATCAGAATTTTCTTTTTTCATTTCATTATATTTTTTTAAACCTTTCATACAACTTAAACACAATGGCTCTAAATTATCTAATTCCATTTGCTTAGTATAATCAGTAAAGTAGTCATTAAAATGTAATTTATTTTCACATGAAAAACATTTACTATTCATTGAATCACCATTCCTTTTACACCATACTTCAATTAATCTTCGTTCTATAATTTTATTTTTAGAAGAAGAAT
>ERZ724505.804-NODE-804-length-18736-cov-38.060757_pt1 | contig 18736 bp, 27 predicted proteins | sample MGYA00376038_ERZ724505 | MGnify/ENA primary metagenome ERZ724505 (study PRJEB28724, sample SAMN07190884) | wastewater metagenome | isolation source: effluent of sewage treatment plant in Hong Hong | place: Hong Kong | collected 2016-03-17 ... | reverse complement strand
TATCATCTCCTTTACTTTAATTGGTTGTAGGCAAATGTACGGGGTTCTCTTTCGAGCCATATATATCAGGGTGCTACCCTGCCTCAGTTCGTATGTTTACCCCGTATAATCACCTACAATCGTTCTTAGTGCAGGTGGGGGTAGAAAGTTCAGAAACTACCCCACTTTTATTTTCTTAATGCTGACACCTGCTTTCTCGGACTTACATAGCACCCGATTCATCAGTTGCTAATGCCGAGATTGTTAATCTGTGAAAGAACGTCTACGTATACTGTGTGAACCGTGGTTGTTTACAGCTTCACCAAGACTGTAAACAATATAGTGCCACGCATCAAAATCTCCACGTATTACTTTATAGCCACGTCGTTTGAATTCACGGAACATATATATGTCGTGCTTCCCATATACAGTGTTCGGGTCAGCCTTCTCAAAATCAAGCGGCTCCATGGTTACAGCGTGGTATAGTGTGTCAGTTACCAGTGGCGCAATATCTTTTGCAACTGCAGTTCTAACTAGTGTGCAACCAGTCCCAGCAAGTATCATGCCAGCTCTTTCTGTCAGACAATGACCGCTGCCATCAACACCAAGTGGGTAATCAACTGCTACAGCATCTGCAATATGCTAACTTCCATCAGTTTTATTCCACCTAGCGTTAGCTGCTGCTGCAGCAGTTTCACTCGTAAACTTATGGGGGTTCTTTCTATTCTTACCACCGCTACTACGCATAGCGAACTTTGCTTCTTCTGGAAGTTTATCGTAATACTCTTGACGTACACGCTTCATATTCTCTGAACGCTGCCGACGTTGTTCATCTGTTAAAGTAAGTTTTGCCATTATCTACTCTCCATTACTCGCTCAACACCAAACTCACGTAAACGTGATTGCATGGTGGTGCACAGGTTGCTGAAACGCTCATACTCATTACGACGACGTTTAACTTCGTTCTTCGCTACTTCATATTCGGCATCCAGTAAACGAGTATTTTCTTTTGACTTAGTGGCTGCTGCGTTCTGGCTTTCACCAGCATCAATCGCCTCCTTGTAGATGCGGTTACGCTCTGTCTCGCACCGCATCAATTTGTCATCTGCGTCACTCAACGCTTGGTTCACATATGGAACAAGAAACTCTGCATAGCCACGCATCCGCACCATGTAGTCGCCGAGCAGGGTTGGGTCATCAAGAACGTTCTTCTTGAGCACCTCTATGTGCATTGCACGGAGTGTTTCTAGTAATTTATTATACTGTTCCATAGCTGTCTCCTAGAAGGGAATTGCTGACAGGTCAAGCTCATTTTCCATGTCCACGTCTGTCACAACTTCTGGCTTCTTAGCTTCTTCTGCACGGGCTACGTTAAAGAAATAACGAATATCCTTTTCGGTCTTGCCGTTGCTCTTAACAGAGAAGGTCTTACCATTAAGGTCGGCAACTCCGTCTTTAAGAACAGCCTCTAACAAGTTACCAACTTGACCAGAGCCAAGTGTTAATTTGCCCTTGTTTGTATCAAGGTTGTATACCTTGCGGTAGCCCTGTTCATACGTATCACTACGTAACATCTTCTTCTCGACGTCATCCCATTTCTGGAACTGATAACCCCATACTTTTTCTACTGTGAATTGGTCGTCTACTAACTGACCAAGTTTTACATAATCTGCCATTTACTTCTTACCTTTCTTCTTAATTGGCTTTTGTTGTGCTAATGATACACCATCGTCTTTAATGACAATCTGTAGCCCCATCGCATCAACAAGTTCTTCGATAATATCATGATGGATATTTACCTCTTCGAGCAAGCCGATTGACATGCGAGCGTTAGCCTCGTCTGTCTCGGTTAACAGTGTTGTCATCTTGAGATAGTCTGATTTTTTAACGAACATCGACTGCCTCCACTTCTGATGTGTACTCTTTCCAAGTGCCGTTCCAGTGGAAGATGTCTAAACCTTCAACCGTCCAGCCGTTGTCTGCTAATATCTGTGCATAAAAGCTTAATTGTTTCCAGTAGACTGGCAAGCTTTTCTCTATATCAGCATTCGTCTTGTAATCTTGTACTCGACAAATCTTTTTTGCCTTATCGACAATAAGCAATCGGTCGATACGACCAGCCCATTTTCTGTGATGGCTAACAACGAGCACTTCTGGTACCGCTGTTTCGTCCTTGTGAGACGCATAGAAGCTCTCTACTGCGTTTTTAATCACAGGATGACTATGTATATGGTATTGCTTCTCCAAAAGCTCACATGTACCTCTGTGTAGCTCATATAGCTCCATAGCACCATGGATAGCCGTGCCAAACTCTCGGCTGACTTTTGCTGATAATTCCCATACGTCTTGAATGTTCTGCCCAGTGACACCATCAACCTTCTTAGCCATGACACCAGCTATCATTGCAGCATCGAATGGCTTTTCGAATTGTTTAGCGTATTCACTGCCAGACAGATATTTCTCACCAGCATCATTCTGGTAGACGTGGGTGGCGTCGTTGTACCATATTTTACCGCCAACGAATGCCTCTAATAAGTCACCCTTGCTAGAAGATGCAACGAGTTCTTTGCCAGACTCAACATTATCATTCCAGATACGTGTTATCTGTTGCATTGCCAGTGCATAGGCATTGTCAAAATTATCTGCCTCGACTTCTACGGTTGGTTGCAGATTAGCGTACTGGTGGGTTGGTATTACTGCTGTTAGTGTAAGTTTCATTAGAACGGTCGTCCTTCCCAAGGTGTCCAGTCTGGCTCATCAGTATCTTGTTCAAGATATTGGTCAAACGGTTTATTGAACGTACGAATAGCCAAATCTTGGATAGCCATTGTATAACCAGCCAAGAATTGCGGACCATTTGTTACATAGTCAGCTTCATGCGTTCGTTTATTTAATAAATCGATAGCATTGCGTAAGAAAATAGTTTCTGTACGTATCAATGCTAATTCGTTTTGCACTTGCTCATATGCCTCATCGGGCACTTGAGCGGTTGCTGTTTTGCTCATAGTAGATGTTCTCCTTTTCTATTGTTAATACTAACATGTGCATACAGCACTTGTCAATAGTTTTTAACCAAATATTTGCTGAATACGGTCGAAAATCGGCTCGTCTTCATACTCAAAAATGCGGGTCTTATCCCAACCCATCTTAATGTAACGATTGTTAAAGTCAAGGTCGACGTTGCGAGTTTTCAACAGCTTAACAAAAAAGCTTTCGTTCTCGAATTCGTTTTCCATATTCTTCCTGCTAGCAATCATTGCCACGTCACAATCATAGCCAATACTACCCGTACCCATTAAGTCGTCTATTTCGATTTCTGTCCACTTTCGCTTGAACTTACCGTCTCCTTTTCTTAGACTGACAATAACAACGAACGGTATACCATACTTCAAAGCAAGTGTTTTAAGCGTTTTGCTCATCTTGGATACTTCTTCGTTTGTCATACCTCTCCCAAGGTACTGCATATAATCAAGCACGACCAACTTTACCTCAAAGTCTCTAGTGGCTTTAATAAGTAAAGGCTCTATGTCTTTATAATCGAGTTGGAATTGTTGCTGGAACATTATGTTCAAGTCGTCTACTTCTTTACCGTTAATGTGGTAAAAGCGTGAACCGATTTCTTCATGAAGCATTTCAAGTGTGATGTACAAAACACCGTCACCACGCTTAGCTACGTTACGAGCTATGTTAGCAGCGAACGCTGACTTACCGTTGCTCGTTTCACCACCAATTAAAATAAGATGCCCCGCAGTAAGACCGCCGATACGTTTATCGAGTTGTGGGTACCCAGTTGATATACCAGATACTGTACCCCAATTTTCGTACGTGCTTACAATGGCATCTTTAATCTGTGTGATGTGAATTATCTCGGACTTTTCAGGGTTATCTGCTTGTGCAACTTTATCTGTCAAGTTGTCGAGTAATTCTACGAGCTGTGTATCATCAAGTTCTGCAGCTCTGTCAGCGAGATATCTTTGTTTTGACATTTTGTTTCTTTCTTTCGATTATCTTTTGTATGAGACCTTTTATTTCAAGTGATATAGTGTGTGCTATTTCACCAGCTTGTTCATACTTTTCTGCTAAGGCATTGAAAAACGCCAGCTCTTTTTTCTTCTCTAAGATAGTCTCAAGAAGAAAGTCGGTGTACCAATTTACCCTCATGTCACCCCCGTTTTTATTACTGTTTGTACTCTTATTATACACTATTTGACCACGACAAAAAACCCTCTCTTTTACGAACTGCTAACGCAATATGCAGGACAGGGTAGAACCGCACTACAACTGGCATAAAGTATTCTTAAAGCTTAGTTCTAGTGGGCGACGTGTGCCTCGCACAGAAGTTTGAGTATTATGCCACAGTGTTATGCGATTCAATACTGTCCTGTTATATATTAGAACCAGTAGTCGTTACACATGGTAAAAACAAACGTTTGTGCTTATGGCAATTTGTTAATGTACGGACTCTTATGCCGAGTGGCTGAACTTTCATTAGCGTCAGCTGGCGTAGATTCTGTAACTTCACGTGTCGTGCCACGTACTCCAGATTATTTATAAGTCGCCTTCGTTGTGTGGGTGTTACAAACCCCTAATCCTTACGACTAAACACGAGTTTCTCGTAATGAGATATTTTTAGTATATGTATTTTTTCTTGTTTCGTAAATATTGACATTTATTATTTTTATTGTATTGTGTCCATTTACACATAGTAATGGTTATGGTACTATCGTATCATGGAACACTCAAATAAACATTTAATAAATAAACATTTTACTATACCAACATTCAGTCCAGAGTTTGCCGAATTGCAACGTAAGCATCGTCTACTCGAAGGACAAGAGTGGCAAAAACGCTCTCTTGGCTTTAACAAGTATGTGATTAAACATCTCAACCCGATACAGACTGATAATGATATTGAAGCTCTAATTGATTAAATCAACTATCTCAAATATAAACGAGATAATCGAGCCCGTTACCATTATCAGCACTATAATCGAGAATAGCAACTCGACAATATCATCAGAGCTACCTCCCATGATATTACCTACTAGACAATAAAACGAATAAAAAAGCAAGTAAGACGCTGGCAGTGCTAAGCACCACCAGCATATCCATACTTCTTTTTTCTCGCTTGCCCATTTTACGCATTACTTGCCCCATAGACGGCGTGGCTTTTCATCTGGTGATGTGTTCCATGCCTCTACTAAAGCTTGCAAGCTGTCATTGATTTTGTTCAGAACATCGACTACGCTCTCTGATGTGTCGTTGGCAACAACCTCTTCAGATTTCGTCTCATGTTCTGCAACGCTATCAAATATTGGCGTTTGTCTTTCGACTAAACTTCTGTGCTTTTCTTGTGAACGCTTGATATACGTATCACGTATGCTACGATACTCATCGTATGAGTTAGCTTTTTTAGCCACTTGCACAGTTGATTTACTACGGTTTGTTATACCGCAGATAGTTTTAACGTCAAGCCCTAAACCGCTTAACTTCTTTACTGTATCGAACTCTGCTTGCTTAAAGTAAGTTCCGATTGCTTGTTTTGCCATAGAATGTTCTCCTCTCTTGGCTATACTATAGTTACTTGATGCTCATCGAGATGCTCGACATTGTAATCTAAATCGATTACTTTGTCGCACAGCTCACAAAAAATGACACTCATTCGTCATCTTCTTCTTCGTCTGGATATGGCAAGTCCTCCTCCATGTGAGTGCACCAGCCTTCCATGCAACATTCTTTCATCTAACTCTCCTTGTCAATACTATTTTCCACATTTGAGATGTGCTTGTCAAGGTTTTCTCTGAATTGTTTCATGCTGTGTAATCGTAGCATCGTACGAAAGCCATCATCTTCTTTCGCAATTCTTGCTGATATTTGTTCATCAGTAATTAATGCATACATCTTAGCACGTAACAGTGTGATTGCATCACGTATTCTGCTCATATGTTCTCCATATTCTTTCATTAATTGCTTACGCTAATCGACCTTAACGTTGATTAAATACAAATTTCTTTTCAGACGCTATAAACGATATGGCTGACCAATTGGGGTAGTACCTACTCCTTGACGGAACTCTATACGAGTTACTAAAATTATCGAGTAGTCTAATGTTCAAGTGGTATGGTTTGGCGATATTCTCAATAACGTAATCAGTAAAGTATGAGCTCTTTCTCATCTTAATTGTACCTTTCTCGACTATTGCGAGCAAAGCGCAATTGCGCCTATTCTCAAGATAAAATGCTCCGTTGGTATCTTTGTATACCGCTAAAGCATTATTATGAGTTATGGTATTATTGAATAACTCAACCATACCAGTTTTGATATTTTCTATCCTCATTCTTTCGCTATCCATTTGTTTACTCCTATTCCTTTATACTTACGCTCTTTAATAAAGCTATTTGCATAGTAGTCTTTTAATTCGTGCCATGTCTCGGCTATTGAGTACCAGTGTTCGGTATCTATTTCGTCCCGTTGCTCTATCTGCGTACCAACTGCACCACACCACACACATAATATCTGTATGGCTCGCACATTGTCTGTTATGTCTATAGATTTGCCATAATCTATATCTTCTTCGTGCTTACAGCTCATATAACCTCATTATATTATTAGTGAAAGCCATACCCAGCTTGTTGTTCATACTCTGGCATACACGAGTTATACTGATACCAGCGTGGTTCATCGAGTAGCATCTCGACAACCTCTTTCATAACGCTAGCAGTGTACTCTAAATCTTCACGGCTAAGCACAATATCTGTATCTTCATCTTTCATATTCCGTATTGCTTCGTGAACAATTTCTAAGTCATGAGTGATTAAATCGTACATAGTCTGATATACACCGAGTGCCTCACGTGCATATTTACGGTATACTGATTTTATATCAAAACTCATATCAGCATCGCTCATATATTCATCGAAATATAAGTAATCAACCTCTCTGTCACTTTTTACAAAACTATCTCCGTACCACACACCGCTAGTATATGTGCTGTTATCGCTATAGTTATCAGTATAATCGCTTGAGCTATATGGATAGCTACTAACATAGCTATATTCTTTAATCTCCAGTGGTTTTTCATAGACCGAACCACTAGCATAGTCATATGTATACAACGTGTCGCGCTCAATTGGTGTTCCCTCACCCTCACTAGACAACATTAGTGTCCTATTGTCAAGCGACATATTAAGTGGGCTACTGTTGCGACCAAAATACAGCATGTTGCTTGTGTCACTCCGCTCGATACAGATAAATGCGATTGCACCCTCCGCTTTGAGCGTATCCTGTTTACCCTCAAGGTACAGTGATACGTCCCATAAGAGTGCCTCACTATCGTTGAACCGTCCATCTGGCTGTACGCTTGCATATTGGATACCGAGCTTTTCATGCTCTGTTTTCAACTCCCATGCATTAGTAAGCCAGCCGTTATGCACTAGCACGTACTTCTTATCGAAAAAGTCACGAGTACTAAATGGGTGACAAGCATTTTTCACATTATCCGTACTAGTCGGATATCTGTGATGAAAGAGTATGTCACTACTTTTGCGGTTACGTAACTTGGATAATATCTTACGCTCTTTCGTAGCACGTATGATATGACCACTAGTATTGTCAAGAAAGCCGAAACCTTCCGTACCCCTTGAACGTTGCTTATTAAATTGTTGTGCTACGAGCTTATTGACAGGTTGACCGTCAAGCCCCGCACAGTAAACTATTCCACACATATAGGCTATTCTCCTCTCCTATTAGTAATAAATTGTTGATACAATATCTCTATTTAATCTACGAGATATATAGTTTTTGATATGCTCTGACAAGCTCTGTATTGGCGTAGAGCTGTCATTCATGTAATCAGTTGCAAACTTATGCATAGTACCGTAACGCTGACGAGCGTTCTGCTCACCAATATCTGCAACGTTGCTAAAATAGTAGTAACAACCACGGTAGTAGCTAGCTTTGCGCTTGAACTTATACTCTGCAACCTTATTCTTATACGATGCACGTGCCTCTTCGGCGAGCTGTTTGCGCTGGTTGGCTAGTTCACTCTTAGTGACAGTGAAGTCGCGTTCATCAAACAGTTGCTTGAGTGTTTTATACGTAGGACGCAAGTAGCGTAAACCATCTGTAAGTACATCTATGTGCTTAGATGTATAAAACATATCTTTGATTGATTGTACTTCTGTAATACCAATATCACCAGTAACCTTTGTTTTGATTGGTAATAATTCATCATCGTAAAAGTATAATGAGCGTGCCATCACTATAAAGTTATCAAGCACCATTTCTGGAGTGTCGTAGCAAGTATCAAACAGGCGGTACTCAATCGCGTTATCTTTCGTACAGATAGCTGGATACGAGTTATACTTATCAGACGATATTTTTGGTATTCTGAAGTGCATTCTACGGGTAGAGCCGTTAGGAGTACCTAAGAAGTACAGTACTGGTAGTAACTTTGTTACTTGAACAGTAAAGTTATTTAACTTCTTTTCATCAAGCGGTTTTGTGCATGGATATGTACCAGTTGTCAAGAATGACATATGCATACCAGCGTTATCAACATCAATGCCGTTGCCAATCTCATCACCAAGTTCCTTAAATGCTCCGATAAACTCGACCATGTACTCAATGTTATCTATTGGTAGTGTCAATGTCACCTCTGTATCAACGGAGCCATCATTGTATGTACGTATATACTCTAGTGCTTGCCGTGCATTAGTAGACACACGGTTCATAATATAATCTTCACAGCTATCTAATGACCAGTCTGTCTCTTCGCGCACTTGACCCTCACCATCACAGTAATCGCAAGTTATGCGACCTTCATCACAGGCGTCACAGTAGTCGTACCCAGCCATTTCGCAATCAGCACAATCTACCTCTACCCCATCATCTGTCTCGAATACGTTTGAGCCACCACAGGTGTCACAGGTGATTTCATCATTACCACCGCATATTTCACAGTAGTGGTATCCGTCTCCTTCGCACTCATGACATGTATCATAGCTATCTTCATAGTCACCACAACGGTTAAACTGCGCCTCAAGCTCCAGCTTTGCATGTGTAAAGCCCTTGCTCTTAGCGTACTTCTTATAATATGCGATTTCCTTCTCACGTAATACGAACGTTTTCACGTTATTATTCTCCTTATGTTATTACAATTATTAAACAGTGTGTTCTACCTTATACGCGCCCCTCCAAAAATTTGCTTATCTTATGTCTCTTCTTCACTGTTTACGCTATACCTCGCTTACTAGATACTCAATACCGTCAACTAAAATAGCGTGCTGTACCGCAAATACCCATTCTTTATCGCTTAAACTATCCCAGTTCACCTCTTCGTAGACTGTTACTGGTATACGCCTCGTTACGGGCGGTTGTATTCGTATTGGCATTACTAAAACTCCTCATATACGGCTTTGACGAGTTCATCATAAGTTATATTACCTGTGATGCAATCTAATAACCGCGCTTTGATTGTGCTGTTTTCAAGCAATAACCCTGCCATAACAGTGGTATCACCAGCAAGCATGTATAGTAATTCTTCTAGCGTGTACTTGGTATTATTCATAGTTACGCTACAATCTGCTGTGCCAGCTCTTGAAGTTGCTTTACCAGCTTTTCGTCACCCTTGCGTACTGTATGTGACAGTACACTTAACTGGTTATTGAGTTTGTTCAACGCCTTGAGGCGTTTTGCACGACGTTCTACGCTTGACATAGAATCCTCCTGTTTAAGTTGATATATGCTACTTGAGTAGCAATGACTGCATACCATTCGGTATACAGTAACCGCCACTCCAGCGGTAAAAACACTTACCTCGCTCCATCTCCTTACATGTTTTCAACTATCATGCTACCAACTACCACTATGAGTAATCCTATGAGCATGAGAATATCTTGACCACGTTCTTGAGACTTCATGATACCCCTGTTCTCGGCTTTACAGCCGTATCTGTTGACAAGCACGTTGATTTATTATACTAGTGTTATATCTGTGGGTGCTTTACCCTCTTGGAATAACTCTTTGAGCATTGAGGCTGGCATTACGCTACTACCTCGTAAGTTACGCTTAGCGCGTCATAGAAACTAAAATCATGTGCTGGTTTATTCATATTCTTCTCCAATTCCGACAGCATAGCTGTCTGATTAGCTTGTCAACAAGTACGGCTCCAGCTAAGGCACTTCCTACCCTTGGTATAGAGCGGTTGTACCATAGCTGTCACACGTTTGCGAGAGCGCGGATATACCCCCTCGGTATATACGCACTACGTTCGTACACTTCAGTATTCACTTTAGACTAGCCCGTTGCATCTCTATGAGCGCACCACGCCATAAGCTTCCAAGCGTAATCCTGCTACCCCTGTCATGCACTTATTCGATTTGTTAAGGTGTACACTTAATCACGCCTACCGTAGGCTTTGGCTCCGTAACTATCAACATAGGGGACTGGTTCCATGTCAATAAGAGCAATACGCACAATCGCTGTTCAGTTTTGCGAACGTTTCGTTTCGCATCAGGAGCAATGGCTCCGCGGTGGCACCTTGCATCACGCATCTATAGCTAGTCAACCATAGAGGTGGCAATGAACTCTGCTTTTCAGTTACCATAGGGTAACCTAACTACTTTCACCAGCTAACCTCGTCTGATAGCGTGCGCTGTAACCATAGGTTACGCGTAACTATTTCAACGTGTTAGTCTGTATACTAATAGTACCGCCTGTGAGGCTCTGTATGAGTATCAGATTAAGTTGTAAAGCATAGTAAAGGTACTTGGCATAAGCCATTATTTAAAACTATGCTGTTTATATGTTTACCGCTGTATAGCAGTCACCTCTGTTGTAAACAGTAGCCATAATTGTGCTACGCTGTTACTTGGTAACTATTCAAGTGGTTTTATGAGCTGCAACTTGTCGCAATCTCATGCTAACATTAAAGCACACCATAAAGCTCATGTCAATACATTTTATAAAAAAAGTCTAAATAACAGAGGTACACTGCAAGGATACCGCCGTTAAAACTGATAAAAATAACAGTCGCGCCATCTATAGAACAGGTATAAACAGATTAAACCCCTATAACCAGCTTTCACGCGTATATAGAACGCACACATACAGGAAAACCGATATAATGGTACTGCACGCATATACGGGTATGGAATTACGCACACAGATGCACGTATAAAGAGCTCCAAAAGTACCCACATACACCCACATACACGTATATTGAATACCCAATCCATACACACATACATGTACGCATGTGTATAGATGTAACAGAGGTGGGGGGAGGGGGGATACACCCGAAAGAAGACTGTCACCGCCACACATATTCACACAGTGAGTAACGCAGTGGAACCTTCCCTCTTACACTCTTCCTTATATTAAAACAGGTGGGTGTATATTACAAATGTATCACATATGGTACCTAAAAAGGGGGGTCCAGCCAAAAATTATAGACAAAAATTACCATTTATATTATACTTATATTATTAACAGATAAGAAAGTATCATATATAGCGTATGAAAAAGGCAATAACAATTACAGTAGACGAAGAGCTCCTGAAGCTGGTGGCACACAAGGGGAATCTGTCTAGGTATTTTAATGGTTTACTGAAGCAGGATGTATTTGAGCAACACGTAGATAAGTTGGCGGAAAGAACAGCTCAAGAACTATTAAAGAATGCTGAATTCATAACAGCTGTACGTAGCGCGGCGAAACAGACAAAAGGAGATTATTGGGGGGCTTGATGCTATACTATGATTATAGGTTGCAACGAGCAATATGCTCATGGTAGAATGAAAGAAACCGCTCAAATAAATAAGTTAGATAATAAAAGTGAGAATTGTCAACATGGCAGAAAAAGAAAAAAAACGAGCACGGATACACAAAGTTAAACCGATGGCATTTGCCAAGGCATATGTAGAAAACGGTGAGAATGCTACTGTGGCTTTTGAGAAAACACGTGGCAAGCTAGGTGACCTGTCAGAAAGCTATCTGCGAGCTGGTGGTGCCCAGATGATGCAAAAGCCGTCAGTCAAAGCGGCTATAGAACTGGTTAAGCAGGAGTTGGATAATCATGCCCTGTCTGCCGTCAAAAAAGTAGGGGAGCTTGTCAACAGTGAAAACGAAGTCGTTGCTGGACAAAATGCACGTTTTATTATAGAACATGTAAAAGGCAAACCAATGACCCAGAACGTAAACACAAACATAAACATTTATGAAGCCGTAGACAGTCTGGTGCTTGATGTAGACGCCCCTGAAGCGGAACTAGTTGATGAAGACGCCTAGGCAAGGTATTACTAGCCAATTACACGAATCTGGTTTAACAGTTGACCAGTTGCTCAAAATCAAAGAAATCCGTGACAGCTTTTACCTGTTCTGCCGCAATAATCTGTACATACTGGATAAAGATGGTAACTTAGTCAGATTTAATCCGAATACTATTCAGCGGGAGATTATAGACTATGTATTGCTCTGCTTGAAGGAGGGCAGACCAATACGTCTTATTATATTAAAGGCTCGTCAGGAGGGCGTCTCGACTGTCGTAGAAGCCTTGGTATACTGGTGGACGTCTACTCATAAGAATGTTCGTAGCAAGATTGTCGCTCACGAGATGGATGCCAGCACGAACCTCTATAATATGTTCAAACGCTACTATGACAATAGCAATATTATCTTCAAGCCAGAGACTAAATATGAGACAAAAAAGGACCTTACCTTTGATAATACCGAAGGTACTGGTCTTGGTAGCCAAATCGACGTTGATTCAGCGGAAAATGCCGAAGCTGGACGTTCGCAGACAATCCAGTGGCTCCACGGTTCAGAAGTAGCTATGTGGCGTGATGGTTCTAAACTAGTTGCTGGTCTTATGCAAGCCGTTCCTATGCGACCAAACACCGCTATCTTCCTGGAATCAACCGCTAATGGTATTGGTGATTTCTTCCACACGACTTGGGAGGCTGCTGTCGCTGGTAATTCAGTCTTTAAGCCGTTTTTCTTCCCATGGTTCGCCCACGAAGAGTATCAACTAGACGTTAAAGAGATAAAACACCGAACTCCAGAAGAACTTGAGCTTAAAAGAATCTATAACTTGACTGATGGTCAGCTCGCATGGCGTAGAGAGAAGATGAAAGAGTTCTCTGATGACCCAGCCCGCTTCGCCCAGGAGTACCCAGCCAACGCGACTGAAGCGTTCTTGGCGTCTGGACGACCACGATTTAATCTCCATGCTCTTACTAGAATGGAAAAAAAGTGTACAGATGGACAACAGGTTGACGTATTAGAAAAAGATGGTGAAATAAGTCTTAAACCGCTCGTTGGTGCTCCGTTCAGAGTCTGGAAACAGCCACAAGACGGTCATAAGTACGTTATAGGGGCTGACGTTGCTGAAGGTGTTGGCGGAGATTTCTCTGTCGCTACTATAATGGATATAGACCAGCAAGAAACTGCTGCCCGCTGGCGTGGTGACGTGGAACCGAGCGAGTTTGGTGACATACTGGAACAGCTTGGCAGACTATATAATAACGCTCTGATAGCCTGTGAGATAAACAACCATGGTTTGACTACCGTACAACGGTTACGAGACCTACGTTACTCAAACCTGTACCGCCGTGAGCGAGGGCTAGAGACCCGTTTTGAAGAAATGACCAGCTTCCTTGGGTGGAAAACGACACGTCAAACTAAACCGTTAATGATAAATGACCTATCTGAAGCAATCTCCAAGGGTAAAATACACGACCCAGACCGCATATTTATAAGAGAATGCATGAGCTACGTTATAGACGATAGAGGTAGAACAAATGCCCAAGAAGGTGCCCATGACGATACAGTTATAGCCACAGCTATCGCTATGCAGATGTTTGAGTGGACTGATGTGGCGAAGCGACGCAAGAACGTTAAGTCGAAGCTGCCAGAAAAATTCATGAAAATGCAGCAACGTCATAAAAAGCTACAAAAATCAAGGCGTTCGTGATAGACTAAATATATAGGTAAGCTTACATTCTAGGAAAAACACATACATGGCAAAACAAACAGCCGTCAAAAAGACAAAGATAAAAGGACAAGAAAATTTTGATAAGGTGATGAAGCGGTTTAACCGCTCAAATACTTATGTAAAAGATAAGTATCGAGACGATTGGTCTGATTACACAAAATTATATTACAATGAGCGAGTCAACGCTGGATACGCTGGTAATTCAGAAATATTCATGCCAGAGACATTCACCATTGTACAGGCTGTTAAAGCCCACGTGCTTGGTGACGACCCAAAAGTAAAATTCATGCCGACGAGAGCTGACCAAAAAGCCGATACCAACGTGCTTAATCAGATGCTTGACTTCATCTGGACACAGGATAGCATGGGTCTAAAAGCTGGATTGGCTATAGAGGACATGCTTACAATTGGTAATGCTTATCTGTTCTCTTTCTGGGGACCAGATGGCTATCCTACAACTCGTTATGTACACGCTCAAGACGCTTTCTTCGATATAGCTAATGGGTTATATCAAGACCAGCGTTTCTGTGGCTATCGTTACATCACAAGCAAAAAAGACCTTGAAGATGAGATGATTATGGACCCAGAAACTGGCGAAATGGTTAAGCGTTATAAGAATCTTGAGTGGGTAGAATCGGCATCTGCAGAGCAGCAAGACAAAACAGCTAAGGCTGAAAAAGAGGAAATGTTCCTCGGTGCTCAATTCAAGGATGAAGATACTGTTGAAGTTATTGTATATATAGATAAAGAACGCATGGTAAGTATTGCCAACCGTTCTGTTGTTATAGAAGACATAGAGACGCCGTTTAAGCGTGATACCATGACAATACAATCAGTCGATGACATGGGTAACCAAGTGCCAGTCGAAATTCCTGCTATTAAACCGTTCTTACCATATGCACCTATCCGCAATTATGTTGACGGTAACCTCTTCTACGCTCGTGGTGATATTCAAATTATCGCTGACTTGCAAGAAAGACTCAATGATGTATCAACACAGAAATTTGACAATCTTACATATATATTAGATAGAATGTATACACTGGACCCAGCCTATGCTGACCGTGTTGATGAAATCCAGAATATGCCAGGTGCTGTCTTTACTATACCTAAGGGTGCACTAGAGGAAATAACGACTACTCCTATTGGCAATGATGCCGATAAGGAGAAAGAAGATATTAAAGACGCTATGCGTCGTGCTACCGCTGCTGACGAACTCGTACAGGGTGGTGGTCAAGACCAGGGCATGCTTACTGCTACAGAAGTACGGGCACAAATCTCTCAATCTGGTACACGCTTCAAGTTGAAACTACGACAGCTAGAAGAAGAGGGTCTAAAGATATGGGCTGGCAACATATTCAAGCTTATACAGATAAATGTTAACCAAGAGATTATGGTACGAACCATCGGTCCAGAGGGTGTTGAGTGGCAGAACTATAACCCAGGTGAATATCTTGGCGAATATGAGCCAAAGGTCATGCTAGAGGCACATGCAGCTGCTGTGAGTGAAGAGCGTAAGCAAGAAGCAATGCAGTTCCACCTAATGGCATCACAACAACCATGGGTTGACCAACAGAAGCTATTCGTTGAGACAGCCAAAGCAGTGTTTAACAAGAATGAGAATGAAGTAAAGGGTCTGCTTGTCCAACAGCAACCTTTAATGGACCCAGCTACTGGCGAGATGGTAGAACCACCTATGCCAGGCATGCCCAACGAGAGTGGACAAGAGCCAGTAAACGTACCTGGGATGCCCCAGGGACCACAGCCAAAATAACAAGGAGGTAGAAGATGGCAAATGGAGAGTTTCTTAATGAGTATCGTCGCGATGTGGCAGCGTTCTTAAAGACGCCTGGCGGTAAATACTATTTTCAGGCACTGATTGCTAAGGAAGTAGAGTACACCGTTCAGGCTGCTAAAGCTGATACTATTGACCAACAAGTTAAGTATGTTAATAAGTTTGCTGGTATGAATGAAGCACGTGATATGCTCCAGCGTTTTGGAGAGCCAAAAATAGATAAAAAGCGGGGGTAAATCGCTCACCCTCGCTTCTTGTCTATTTGACAAGGTTTTATAAATATTTTATACTACAAGTGAGCGTAGTACTTTACAAACAAAAAGAAAGGTATCCACAAGTATGGAAGAATCCACAACCGCAGAAACATTTGAAGAGGTGGCGGCTGAAATACAGTCACAACCACCAACGGATGAATCACCTACGGCGGAATCAACAACTGAAGAGACCTCTCAGTCCGACGAGACTGGCAGTACTGACCCCCAAGAGGATAAGTCAGAAGACGCAGAAATCAAGGAATGGGCGGCTAAGAAAGGCTTAGACCTAAACGACTCTGTTGCAGTAGCAAAAGCGGCTCGTGAGGCAGAAAAAGCTTTTCACAGTAAGTCAACTGAAGCATCAAAGCTGAAGAAAGCCATGGGCGACCAAGGCAAGGAAGCTGGCGAAAGCGATGTAGAGGCAGAGACTTACGAAACGTTGAACCGCCTAAAGGTAGCCGAGTTTTATCAAGAGCATCCAGAAGCACGTGACTTAGACACTGTGATGGCAGAAATATTGGACGAAAAGCCATGGCTAGCACAAGACTTAGAATCGTTATATGCAGTCGCTCAAACTAAGACAGAGGCTAAAAAAATCCTCGAAGCTCGTCAGCAAGGACAACGTGAAGAACGTGCTCGAATCGCACAAGCTCAAGCAGCTGGTGCACCCAAAGCTTCGGCTACGGGCAAAGAGTCGAGTAAGAAAATCACAGAAGCTGACATCGAAAAGATGTCGCTCAAGGAATACCAAGAGCTTAAAGCATCTGGCTGGTCACCTTATTCTGACCTATAGTCCGCAAAGAAGCACCTTAACAACTTAAAAAGAAAGACATTTAACCACAATGGCAAACGTAACAACCACGACCTCAAACGTGTTTCGTGCAACTGTTGTTAGTAAAGAAGCTCTTGTAGCTCGCGAGAATGCCTTAGTCTTAGCTAATTTAGTTAAGCGCTATGACCGCGACACAAGTGGTGGTGTAAAAGCTATCGACATCGGTACGGTTTCTAACCTTACTGCTGTACAAAAGCAAGCTGACACTGCTCTTACTTTCGCAGCTCCTACCGAGACAAAAGTAACCATTAACCTTGACCAATACTGGGCAGTTCCTCTCTTAATCGAAGATATTTCTGAAATACAGAGTGCTATCGACCTAGCTAGCGCTTATAGCGAAAAAGCTGGTTATGGTATTGCTGAAAAGATTGATGCTTACATCGGTGCCGCTATGAAAGCTGGTTTCACTACTAACGTTGTTGGTACTTTCGGCTCAGCTTTGACATATGCTAACATCCGTTCAGCTAAATTAAAGCTTGACGTTGCAAAAGCACCACAAAAAGACCGCGTGTTCGTCGTAACAGCTAAGGGTCATGACGACCTATTGGGAATCGCTGAATTTACTCAGTACCAATTAAACAGCAATAGCGACAACAAGAACGCTTTCAACAGCGGTAAAGTTGGTTACATACTCGGCATGGAAGTATTCATGAGCACTAACCTACCATTGGTAGCTGGTACTCCTGATAACAACAGCTGTTTCATGTTCCACAAAGAAGCTTACGCTCTAGCAGTACAAAAAGACGTAACCGTTCGCAAGCAGTTCGTTATCGAACACTTGGGTGACGCTATCGTAGCAAGTGCTATCTGGGGCGGTACCGTACTTCGTGAAGACCACGGTGTACACGTACGCTGCTAATTTGTAGCAAACATAAGGATTAAGACCTCTTGCGGGGTCTTTTTCTTTATGTTATAGTAAGTATAGGTAAATAAAACAGAAAGAGAGAGGGTAACAACACTATGGCATCATTATCTGTCACAGAAAAAAAGCACTTTATTAAAAGTCAATTAGAAAACTATCGCACACAACGATACCGCAACGACGTGGAACTTGCTATCGTTAAGAATGCAGCTACCGCAATCGGCGAAGACTACAAGACTAATAAAGAGCTTGAAGAGATGGAGCGAAAACTTGGTTGGACTAATGAAGAGCTCGACGTAGCAATCGCAACGCTCGAGGGGATGCTCAAAGAATTAAAATAATATTAGACAATAAAATAAGGCTCTCCGCAACTGGAGCCTTTTCTGATATACTATAGACATGAAGCTGAAAACAAGCGATTTTATTAGCTCGCTAGAAAAGCAAAAAGAGTCACAAAAAAAAGAAGCTGAAAAGCAACAGATGCATGAAGAGGGCATTATTGCTCATGCTGGTACACAGGACGCTGTATACAACGCGATAGAACTGTTAGCTAAATTCATAGCTAGCCACGAGCCAAATGTAACAGTCAAGAACCAGCCAAAGATGCCTACTAGCATGGATGTGCCACAAATAGCTAATGTCGTAAAATCTTTAGCTGAACTTATAGTAGCCACAAAAGATAATAAACCGAACACCACATTACTTGAACAGAAACTAGACAATGTAGCAAAAGAATTGCGTAGTTTGCCTAGAGACATCAAGTTCCCAGACATACCGCAACAGCTTGATACCGTCTCCGTCGATAACCAAATAGATTATACTAATAAGTTTGACGAATTAGCAAATATATTTTCTAGTAAAGAATTCTCACCAGAAATAAAGGTTGCTGCTACTAAGGTTACTGTTGATAATGCTGAAGTAGCTAAGGTTGTAAATGAGCTAAAAGATGTTATAATAAGTGCTGTTTCTGGCATCGAGATGCCCTCTATACCATCTTTTGATACAAAACCCGTCACAGAGGCT
>ERZ724505.803-NODE-803-length-18737-cov-6.557060_pt1 | contig 18737 bp, 30 predicted proteins | sample MGYA00376038_ERZ724505 | MGnify/ENA primary metagenome ERZ724505 (study PRJEB28724, sample SAMN07190884) | wastewater metagenome | isolation source: effluent of sewage treatment plant in Hong Hong | place: Hong Kong | collected 2016-03-17 ... | reverse complement strand
ATCCTCTTCCCCCTATCCTTCCGTCCGTCAGCCCAAGCCCCCAGTCCTCTTCTATCCCCAGGTCTTACCTATCTCTTATTCCTGGGTACCACTTCAGGTTTTTATAGATATAGGAAGTTGCCTACGAGTTCAGGTTTTGAAAAGACCTAGTTTCTGCCTACGAGTTCAGTACGGTAGACCCCCCAGGGTCTATATAAAAATATATCCCCCCCTCCTTAGAGGGATTTATATATTTACATACCCACCCCCCTACTGAGCATGAGCGGAGCTCATGTTATCTGGCATTTCGCCACCATCGGAGAGCAGCTATGAAGCAAGCCTGGAAGACCTTCTGGAAGGTCATCAAAGCAATCCTTACGATCCTCGGCAACCTGGCAGAAGCCGGCGAGGAATATTCCCGAGACATCAAGGAAGACGCCAAATTCTCCTCCGAGAAATCGGAGGCGAAACGCGAGAAGAAGCGTGCTGCTTGGGCCGCCAAGCAGCCCTAACCCCCATACCCCCAGCAATGGGGGTATTTTTTTATACAAACAAACCTACACACAAACAAACCTACACACCTACACACCTACACACCTACACAGCAGGGACAGTCCCTGACTGTCCCCTACACAGGGCCCTGGCGGGCCCTACAAGGCCCTACAAGGCCCCTATCGGGGCCTGCCTATGCCCTACCCCTACCCGAGGCCTGTTCGTGCCTTAAACGGGCTCCTTCAAGTGGCTTAGAGGGCAGCGGGGCTGCCCTTAGCTGGTGTTGTGCGCATCCCGCGCACGACAAGCATTCAGGAGAACGGCCATGGCCCGTCCTATGCGTAACACCTCGGCATCTGTGGATGCCGAGAGCAGCACCGTTGTGAGTTTGGACCTGGTAAAGGGTTCCGCCCGCAAGCAGCTGGCGTTTACCAGCAGTTCCTCCCCTAAGGGGGAGAGCGTGGTGCAGCTGGTGGAAGCGCTGCTGGCGAAAGCCGGCACCGATAAGCTGGTCTTCACCCACGAAAGTGGGATGGAGATTGTGGTTAGTGTACGCGGGGGGGCCATCGGCCTCACCGCCGACGACTTCCTGTAAACAGGGAACGAGCACGTACCGAAAGGTATGTGCTCGTCCCTCGCAGGCTGACAGACAGTAACAATCCAATAGGAGAGAACAATGGAAGACGCCCTGCTGTATCTACTGGGAGTACTCATATACTGCAGCGGAGCCACAGTATTGGGTGTATCCCTCATCCAACTGGGGGATAAGGGATACACCCACCCTCTAACCCTGCTTGGCCTGGTATTCAGCGTCATTGCTGGATTCATAACTGCCGTTGTTGGATTTATCTACGCATGGGAACACCTGTATAGGATGTAAGTAACAAGGGATCAAGCCATCTTGGTTTGATCCCATAAACCAAGTTGGAGACAGACATGAAACACGCCCTGCTATCCCTACTGGGAGTGCTCATACACTGTGGCGGAGCCGCAGTATATGGGGTTGCCCTTATCCACCTGGGGGATAAGGATATTACCCATCCAGGTATTCTGCTGGCCCTGATATGCGGAATCATCTCCGGATTCTTGGCATCAGTTACCGGCTTCCTCTACGCATGGGAACACATGCGTAAGATGTAAGCCACCAGGGATCAAGCCATCTTGGTTTGATCCCATAATCCAGATCGGAGACAGACATGATTGCTAAAGCATTGGTGGTTACCCGGCATCCGGGGTTGGTGGAACACCTCCGTAACATTGGCCTCATTGGGGCTGACGCGGAGGTAATAACCCATGCGGAAGCCAAGGACGTGGAGTTCAGGCATGTAATCGGGGTGCTGCCCCACAACTTGTCCTGCCTTACCCTGTCATTCACTGAAGTTCCCTTGAACCTGCCCGCAGATATGCGGGGCAAGGAATTAACAGCGGAGGAGGTGGCCCAATATGCCAGCACCCCGGTTACCTATGTGGTATGTCGGATGAAAAACCCTCCGGCAGGGTTTGCAGCCCTGACACCGGGCACGCAGGAACAACTCCGGGATATCGGAGTGGGGAACACACAGGCTCTGCAGGAAATGACGCCACAGGGAATTGCCCGCCTGAAGAAGAAAGCCAGGCAGGAGGTGTTGGATTTCCTGGCTTGATGCTAATAGGTTCCCCTGCGTTCGCAATACAAGTATGCGTATAAGCCAGTATTGCTGCTGCAGGTGGGGGAACCACCAAGGATGAACAAGCCCGTAAAGCGAAGCGGGAAGGCCAAGGATAAGGCCCATAAACCAATATGAGGGGCATGCATCGACATGCCTCAGGAAGGGCTGACAGTGACCTATTGGATGGTACTGATCAGTGTCCCCAAGCCATGAAGAATAGGCTTCATGCGGGGACAAACCACATGCACAGGATGTGCACCTAATAATCTTTTACTGAGAGGTATGCACTATGGAACTCGAATTTGAATACAGCACAAACCCCCGGATCCAAGCCCTGACGGACACCATGAAGATGGACGTTCACCGGTTCATGGATATGTGTGCATTGAGCACACACCATGAGCTTGTCGCGGATCCCGGGACAGTGGCGGATTGCTACTTCCCGGACAAGGATCAAATCAGGGATTATGGATATCCCTGGACCAAGTATCATGGATTGAAACTGGTGCTGAATCCGGAACAACACCTGTTATACGTCGCCCAGCTGGATGCTGACACGGATATCATCAACTGCGGAGTATTCTGGGTCTTGGACCCGGAATCCGTGGAATACTTGATGATGCAGGACCCGACGGAATAACCCGAACCGAGCCATACTGCATAGCCATGTATCATTGGCGATGACTGCAAGTATGAGAGGGATGGGGAGAGTATTCTCTCCATCAATCCGGGGTACAGGCCCTCTCTGTACCCAACCTCCCTATAACTTCTGGCTTCATTGCCGGAAGTGTCAAACCCGGATTCCACCAATGAATCCGGTACCTGCCAGTACATCTGTACTGGCTTTATGCCCTCTGTGGACAGATATGAAAAACGAGAAGGCACTGGCCTTGCTGGATACCTATCGGGATCGTATCCCGGAGGCCGTTGTAACGCAGTTGCAAGCCACACTCCCCGAGGTTGGGGAGCACTACCCATGCCCGTACTGCGGCTGGGTAACCCACGTACCGCTGGAATACAGCGGCATGTGGGTAGCGTGCGGCAACTGCGGGGGCATATAGCCCCAACCTTGCAGGCGGGCAGCCTGCAACCAAGCAACCTGGAGACAGATGATGAAACAAGCTTGGAAGATGTTCTGGAAAACCTTGGCGAGTATCTTCGCCACCATCAACAACGTGGCGGAAGCCGGCAAGGAGTATTCCTCCGATCTGAAGGATGACGCCATCTTCGGGTCAGAGAAATCCGCCCATAAGCGGGAGCTGAAACGCCAGAAATGGCAAGCTCGCCAACCCTGATGCTGAAAGAGGCAAGGATGCCCCTGGAAGCCCCGTAAGGGGCTTTTTTTGTATCTGGATAGACAACCCTACTACCAAGCCCTCTAGTAGGGCTTCCCGAGGCTCCCATGAAGTTATCCGCACATGACCTCCAGGTACACCTGGAAGACAAATACAACGAAAGCAAGCTGGGCCGGGACATATTGGCCTGGATCAGAAAACATCATGGCCCTGCCCTTGATGAAGCCGAGCTCATTCTGGATACCTGGATCCATACCCCGGCCAACTGGGCATCCAAGCAAACCAGGAAAAACCAGGCTGCTGATCTTGATACACAGGCCGTGGTTGAACGCATGGCGGTGATAGCCACCATGCAAGGAAGCTGTGGTAGGAAGATTACCATTCAAGCCTTTGCCTCCCAGATAGCCGGCATGTTCCCCGACTGGGGAAACAAGAAGCTGGACGACATCCGGACAGCCGCTGAAATGCTGGCTGAAGTGGGAAACAAGGCGGATATTTTCTACATCCACTACGGGGATGGGGAAGTGCCGTACATGACCTCCTGCATGGAAATTCCTGATGTATTGCAGGATCGTGTATGGCTTACCGGGCATCCACTGCCAATGGTTGTGGAACCTTTGCCCCTCAGGGACAGTCACACCACGGGCTATCTCACCATACCTGGCCATCTGGTATTGGGAAGCCCCCTGAATCGCCATTCCCGGGAGATTTGCCTGGATGTGCTTAACCTCCAGAACAACACGCCCATGGCCTTGAATATCCTGTATCTGAGGCAGATAGACGATGCCAAACCTGCTGGTTTGGATGCTGAACAGAAAACCCAGTGGGAACACCAGAACCTGCAAACCAAGTTGATCGCCATCGAGATGATCAAGGCAGGCAACCAATTTTGGTTTACCCACCGGGTAGACACCCGTGGGCGCATGTATGCCCGTGGCTACCAACTTAACCCCCAAGGCAACAGCTGGCGCAAAGCCATGCTGATATTGGCCGATCCTGACTATGTGGAGATAACCCGATGAAACATTACACCGCATGGGAATACCTGCTCATGGATGCGGCCACGCATCAAGGCTTGGGCAAGAAGACGTTTGAAGAACGTATCCAGTGGGGCCGGGATAACCTGGCTTCACTGGAACAACACCAGGACACGGCGGAAGACATTCCCCTGTACCGGGCAGCCGTATTGGCTATCCGGGAAGTGGAAGCGGGAAGACCCATTGGTACCCTGGTATCCATGGATGCCGTATGCAGCGGCCTGCAACTCATGGCTGTACTGTCAGGAGATGTGAATGCCGGTCGTATGACCGGCTTGGTGGATACCAACCGACGGCCGGATGCCTACACCGACGTGACCAACCACATGAATACCCTGCTGGGAAGCCAGGCCGTTACCATATCCAGGACGGAAGCCAAGGATGCTGTAATGACTGCCTTCTATGGCAGCAAAGCGGTTCCCAAACATCTGTTCGGAGAAGACAGCCCTGCCCTGAAAGCCTTCTACAAGACCCTGGAAACACAGGCTCCAGGCCCTTGGCAGCTGGTTAACCTGCTGCTCAAGGCATGGAATCCCAAACAGGACTTCCATGAATGGGCCATGCCGGATGACTTTCAGGTACGGATACCCAGCCTCGTCAAGAACAGTGGCCGGGTAGAAGTGGAAGAACTGGACGGCATCTCATTCACTTATGAATGGGAAGAACAGGCTGCTTACAAGAAAGGCCTGCATTTGCCAGCCAATGTTATCCACTCCGTGGATGCCTATGTAGCCCGCTGCATGCATCGCCGACTCAACTACAACCCCCAGAAGCTCCAGGAAGCCTGGGATTACCTGTCAACGCTACTCCTGGGTAGGGAATGTGGGGAACCCTCCCCAAATGAGCTCCCAGAGGCCTTCCCGGGTACCTGGAACTGGTCTGGTCTGGTAGATCTGAATATGCTGAATCTCCCCAAGGACCAATGGAGTGCCTTCCCTACACCCATGATCCGTCAACTGATAGCCATTATCCGGAGGTCTTTGGCTTATCGGGATTTTCATCTCGTCACCATCCATGATGATTATCGGTGCCACCCCAACCACATGAACCGGGTACGTGAGGAGTACCGCCATATCCTGGTAGAGATCTCCAGAAGTACCCTGATGAAGGACCTGCTTGAGCAACTGGGCATGCCCGGTTATCGAAAGATAAGCCAGGGTCTGACACGCCATCTGGAGAAGTCTGCTTATGCCCTGACATAGTTCTGGGAGAAGTATGAGAAGTATGGGCCTCCGGCCCTGTTACGAATCCATTACCCTCTGAGCGCCTTGGCGTAAAGAGGGTTATTTTTGGTCACCTGATAGTCAAGTGATAGAAGTTCTCCAAAACTTCTAAAACACATCAAAACTAAAAGGTAACTCAGAAAATCTGAAAAATTTACTACTAGGGCCCCTAAAGCCTAACACCATTTGGAGATTTGCACCCATGATCAACGATTACAGCACCACCCATAAGCTGGTTGCCACTAACCTGAAGGCCCGGATTGTCCCTCTGATTCTGGGACGACCGGGAGAAGGCAAGAGCGATCTCAGTCGCAAGATTGCCACGGAATTCAATCTGAAATACGTGGATATCCGTCTGAGCTACCTGGAGCCCCAGGAGCTTCTTGGCTTCCCCAAGATTGACGGTAAGAAAGGCACCTACCTGCCCATGGATATCTTCCCCCTGGAATCCGATCCCATTCCTGATGGCTACGCCGGCTGGCTGATCAATTTTGATGAGCTGACCTCTGCCCACCCCCAAGTACAGGCAGCAGCCTACCGTATCATTCTGGACCGGGAAGTGGGCCAGCATAAACTGCATCCCCGGTGCCTGCTGATGGGATGCGGTAATCGCATCGAAGATAATGCGATCGTGGAAGAAATGAGTACAGCCTTGGTTTCCCGTCTGGCTATTTATGAGCTGGAATTGAAACTGGAAGAATGGCTGGCATGGGCACAAACCAATAATCTGGATTGGCGTATTCTGGCTTACCTGAATTATATGCCTGCCCGATTTAATACCTTCGATCCGGACAGCCGTAAACCTTATGCCTGTGCCCGTACCTGGCATGCTGCCAGTCGCCAATTGGAAAAGGAACCTGATGCCTCTTTCCGCATGGCTCTGCTGGCAGGTGTACTGGGCGATGGCCTGGCTGCTGAATTTGAATCCTTTATCGAGGTATGCGCCAGTTTGCCTAAACTGGATGACATTCTCAACAATCCGGCCAATGCTTACATTCCCAAGGAAGCCAGTCAGAAATACGCTGTGTGTGGCATGCTGGTTTCCAAAGTTACTGACGGCACCTTCAATGCCCTGCTCCAGTACATGGAGCGTTTCCCGGTAGAACTGCAAGCCATGTTCTTCCGGCAGGTCTGTACTGCCATGCCATCCGTGAGAAGCAAACCGGCATTCCTCAATTGGGCCAAGAACCTTGGCAAGCATCTGGTGTAACCATGGATATCCTTACCCGTACCAAGCTGAAATTGATGACTCACCCTCAACTCACTTTTTACAGTGTACTGGCCATGCAGATGGAACATGTCATTGATGCCAGCGTACCCACTGCCGCTAACCATGCCGGGTTACGGGTAATGTATAACCCGGAATTCCTGGAAAAGCAGACCCCTGATCAGATTCTTGGTTTGATGGTGCATGAGCTACTGCATACCGTGTACATGCACATGTTTCGGAGGCAAGACAGGGATTCCTGTCTTTGGAATGTAGCTGCGGATTATGCCATCAACTGGGAGATCGTCACCGATATGAAGCTACAGCTTCCCGAGGGAGGCTGTTTGGACGCCCAGTATGCAGGCATGACGGCCGAACAGATCTATGATTTGCTCATGGCCAACCAGCCTGAATTACCTGATGTGCCCCAGGATCTGGTGGAATCATCAGGAGATGCTACGGATAGTCTGGAAGGAGAATCTACCCACATATCCGTACAGGCTCAGCAAGCCTCCCAGAAGGCCGTAGAACAAGCGATCCTGTCAGCAGCCCTGCTTACCCAGGGTACTGACCCAGGCAGCGTTCCCAGGGCCATCCAGATCTTTCTGAAGGATCGCATCAAGCCACGCATACCCTGGAATCAGGTATTACGCCAGTACCTTAGCCCTCTGGTACGCAGCCGGTATAGCATGGCCAAGCCCAATAAGCGTTTCCTGCCTGTCCATGTGCCCCGTCTCATGCCGGAAGAAAAGCAACTGGATATTGCCGTGGCGTGGGATATGTCAGGTTCACTGGCAGATACCCAATCCTGCCGATTCCTGGCAGAGACCCTGGCTATTACCAAAAGTTTTAAGGCAGACCTCACCTTCCTGCAGTTTGATACCCAAATTCTGTATGAAGGCCATATCCAGTCTCCCCGGGATTTCAATTCCCTGAATTACGCTGGCCGTGGAGGAACCCACTTGCAATGCCTGGTGGATTGGGCAGCCAAGAACAAGCCCAAGGCCCTGCTCATATTCACAGACGGGCATTTCAGGATTCCCCCCAAATTCTGTTGCCCCGTTATTTGGCTGATCATCGACAACCCCCATTTCGACTGTCATTACGGCAAGATTGTTCATCTGGAGAAAAGCAAACCATGACCCCTGAAGAAGCCATTTCCCTTGTAAAGAAGAATCCCCCGGCTAAAGGGGGGTACCTCATGATTGAGCTGGGCTACCGTAAGTTCCTGCTCCCCTATGCAGAAGGGCTTACTGTGCTTAAAGCTTTGGAGACTGCCCACCTGGTAGACATTCCGTATGCCAGCCCTGCCAAACTGCATGCCTATGAGCTTAACGCTGAACTTACCGTGCATGCCTATCCCCCTGAAACCCTGGAAGCCATCCGGGTAAGTGAATTGCTTGCCATTTCCTTTACCGATGCGCTTGCTGCCATGAGGAACATCCTTCCATGATACTCACCAATGACCAGCAGAAGGCCCTGGAAGGCCTTCAGAGCTTCGTTCTGGACGATACCCATATCTACGTACTGCAAGGGTACGCAGGTACCGGTAAATCGACGCTCCTGAAGGAATTCCTCAAGCAATTGCCGGACCTGCTGGCAGGCTATACCTTGGTTAATCCTGCCTACGTACCCCGACATATCGCATTCACAGCCACCACCCATAAAGCCGTGGAAAATCTGATGGGAATACTGCCCATTAGCTACAGGAGTTTGTTGACAACTACGGCTTCCGCCTTTGGCATGCGTCTGCAACAAGCAGCAGCCTCGGGTAAACCTCCTAAACTGGTTTTTGCTGGGAATAGGGCTCTCAAATTCGGAAGACATAGTTTGATCTTCATAGATGAAGCCAGCTATCTGGACAGTGAACTGCTAAGCCATATTTCCCGGATAGCTGTAGAAATGGAAACCAAGATTGTATTCATTGGGGATCCTGCACAGCTCACTCCTGTAATGTCCAACCATTCTCCTGTGTTCAGTGCGGGATTCCCTACCAGCTCTCTGACCGAAGTGGTAAGACAGGCTAAAACCAATCCTATTATGGATTTGGTTACGGAATACCGTAATGCGGTGCGAACCAAGGTATTTCCGGCCATTCCCCATGGATTGCCAGAAATCCAATACATGGATGTCCGGGAAGAGGTGGCTGATTACTTGAAAGCCCACTTTTCAGATCCTGCCTGGAATCCCAACCATTCCCGTGTTTTGGGTTACACCAATAATCGGGTAACCCTCTATAACGATTGGCTGGCTGAAAAGATTGAAGGCAGCTCTTTGTTGGTGGAGGGTGGGTATTATCTGAATAACCGAGGTGTCAATTTGAACTCCTGTTTATTGCCCACTTCAGCTACTGTCCTGGTCTTGGGAATTACCCGGCCTTTTGATTCTGTAGCGGGGATTACAGGTAGTTGGTTAACTCTTGCCCACAATGGGCATGTACTTCCTCATTTGGTATTTGCTCCCCATAACTACAGAAATTGGGCATATCAACACAAAATCTGGATTAAGGAAGACAATCAGGAAGCTCTGCACCTATCCAGTACCTGGGTTGATCTGAGGAGACTGTATGCAAGCACAGTCAACAAGGCACAGGGCAGCACCTTTGATGAGTGCTTCATTGACTTGGCGGATATTGCTACCTGCAGAAGCGCCGAACAAAGAGCCCGCTTATTGTATGTAGCCACTTCCAGAGCCCGTAACCGGGTTACATTTATTAACCTGCCGAGGCGATAATGTCAGACATTTACGCGAGTACCCACGCTGCCGTACTTGAATGGTTGGCTAAGGAAATCCAGTATGTACACACTATCTATGCTGACCTGCTGGGGTTTAACTTAATGGATCAGTTTACCCCTAATACCAAGTTTATACTGCTGCATAAGGGTACTTTACAGGAGATACCTGTTTCTAACCAGGTAAGAGTAAAGGCTACTAAATCCAGACGCACTATAGTCAATATCGCTACATTACCGGACGCAGATATTATTGTCCCGGTTTGTAAAACCTATCTGGATGCCACAGAAAAGCTTGCTGTAAAAAAAGCACGTATGCTGCATTTTATGGGGATGCTGCAAGCAGCGCCCCATAAATACACTTGGGCCATACAACAACTGCCCCAGGCATTTCGGCACATTGGCTTACCCTCGGATAGTATTCTCCCATACGGAGAACCTGATCCCTGGCAAGAAGAAGGAATTGCCCTGATATTTGCCCAACCTACCCTGGATTTGCTTGGAATCTATTGAGGTGCCCCTATGCAAGACACGGCTCGTGTCAACTTTTTATTTAACTGGTTTGCTGGGGAGAGTGAGGCGCTACAAGAGACTGCCCGTAATTCCGGTAAATACCTGCATTTATCCAATATGCAGTCCGGTTTTGATAACACAGTCATACTGATGTGGGCTAATGGAACTAGCAGCATGGAAAAACTCAGTGTTCTGGAATCCCAACGGGATTACCGGAATTACCTGAAGTACCAACAAAGAAAAGCCGCCATGACTGCCAAGTTTGCAGCCACTACCCGGTTAACCACCCAGCTGCTGATTCAAGATGGTACTTCAGTATCCCCGGATATCTGGGAACAGCTGCCACCCCTACTTCAACTTCACTACCGCCCTTCCGAACACTCTCTGGTCACTCTAACCCCCGAAATCCAGGAAATTCTGGATATGCTAATCCGACAACCCACACTGGATCTGCTTGGAGTCTACTGATGCAATACCTCGACATGGCCAAGCCCCTGGGAGGGCCCAGAATAGCCCTCTTCTGTAAGCCCGGTACCTTGAACCACATGACGCTTAAAAACGTCTATATGGGCTTCCTGGAGAGTCTGGGAGTATCGTCAGCCGAGGTAGTAGCTGTAAGCATGCAGTGGTTGCAGACTACCACCAAGGTAAGTGAACTGCGTACCCTGCTCCCGGATTACTTGGAGCTGATGGAAAACATGGACATAACCGTTCTCTATGTGACAGACGCCAAGACCTTCCAGGCACTCACCGGAGCCCCCAAAGTAACTGCCGGCATTGGGGAATGGCAGTACTGCATCCTGCCCAAGTACGCCACCATGAAAGTAACCTATGGTTACAGTACCGGCAGCATGATCATGAATCCTGCCCAACAGCCCATGCTGGAATTAACCCTGCAGGCTGCTGCTAATGCCCTGCGGGGAAACCAGAAAGTATCAGGTGCCCGGGTGCTACTGAATACTCAGTACCCGGAAACGCTCCAGGAGGTCCAGGAAGCCCTGGATAGCCTGTACCAGTACCCAAGCCTTACCGTGGACATTGAAGCCTTCTCCCTGCTCTTCTGGGAGGCCGGAATAGGCACCATAGCCTTTGCCTGGGATAAGCATTCAGGCATCGCCTTCACCTGTGATTTCCAGAATCAGGAATACGTACCTAATCCGGAAATCCGGGGGATGCTGAAGAAATTCTTCACCAATTACCGAGGCAAGATCTGTTTCCATGGCTCCAACTATGATGCCAAGGTATTGATCTACGTACTCTGGATGCAACACCCCCAGGATATCCAGGGGTTGCTGACAGGTTTGCACACTCTGTTTGCCAATCTGGAAGATACGTTTTTCATGGCTTACCTGAGCCTCAACAGCACCAGTCGCAATTCCCTGTCCCTCAAGACATTGGCCAAGCCTTACGCCGGCAATTGGGCATTGGATGAAATCACCGATATCCGCAAGTACACCCGTAAGGAGCTGCTGGAATACAACCTGGTGGATGCCTGCTGCACTTGGTATGTGTGGGACACCTATGGTAAGCGCATGACCGAGGAAGATCAGGAAGCCATTTACCGCACCCTGTTCCTACCCAGCCAAAAGACCATTACCCAAATGTCACTGGTGGGCATGCCCATGAATCCTGTTGTACTGGATTCCCTGGAAGAACGCTTTGCATTGGCCATATCTGACTATCAACAACAGCTGCAAAACTTGGCCGTGATTCAACAATTGAACAGCATGCTGCAGATGGAAGCCATGCATAAAAAGAATGCCACCCTTAAAGTAAAACAGCATCCCCTGTCCGCCTTTCAGGATGTGGTATTCAACCCGGGCAGCACGCTACACATGCAGAAGCTGCTCTATACCTTGCTTGGCTTACCTGTTGTGGATTACACGGATACCGGGGAACCTGCCGTAGGCGGGGATACCCTGGGCAAGCTGCAAAAGCTGACCCAGGATCCAGATACCCAACATCTCCTGGAAATGCTCAGGCAACTGGCACAGCACACCAAGATCCAAAACACCTTCATCAAGGCCTTTCAGGAAGGATTCCTGAAGACAGATGGTTTCCGCTACCTGCATGGATCATTTGTTCTGGGGGGCACCGTATCAGGTCGCCTGAGCTCACGAGATCCCAATCTTCAGAACCTGCCGGCACATGGCAAGTTGGCCAAGCTCATCAAGTCTGCCTTCTACGCCCCACCGGGCTGGATATTCTGTGGAGCGGATTTCGCATCACTGGAGGACCGCATCAATGCCCTGCTGACCAAGGACACCAACAAGATCAAGGTGTATACCGAGAATTTTGATGGACACTGCCTGCGGGCATACGCCTATTTCGGTGATCAGATGCCGGATATTGTAAATACCGTGGAAAGCATCAACTCCATTGCTGACAGGTATCCCCTGTTCAGACAGGAATCCAAGGCTCCAACCTTTGCCCTCACCTATCAGGGTACCTACAAGACCCTGATGACCAACCAGGGATGGTCTGAAGAGAAAGCCAAGATGGTGGAGGACCGCTATCACCAGCTATATGCCGAGAGCGATCAATGGGTGCATACCCAGATTGATCTGGCTTACACCCGTGGTTACGGCCTGGGTGCCTTTGGTTTGAAGATACGCACACCCTTGCTTGCCCAGTCCATTCGGAAGGGCAGAAATATGTCTGCGGTAGCTGCTGAAGAAAGAACTCTTGGAAATGCCATCAGTGGCCAGAGCTATGGCTTGCTGACCAATAGGGCAGTCAATGCCTTCATGCAACTGGTTTGGGCTTCCCGGTACAGGTATTCCATTCTACCGGTATGCCTGATCCATGATGCTATCTACCTCATGATCAAGGATGATCCGGAAGTGCTGGAATTCACCAATACCCACTTGATACGGGAAATGGAATGGCAGGACCTGCCTGAGATAGCCCATCCAGATGTGCACCTGGGGGCCGAATTGGACGTGTTCTATAATGGATGGCACCAACCCATTACCTTGCCCAATAATGCCCCTTCCTGGCTCTTGCAGGACCTCTGTAGGGCTGGTGCCCGTAAGTATGAAACCTGATATCGGCCTTCGGCCGTGTTATGGAGGGGTGCCTGTCACCCCATAGCCTTTCTCAATGCGGAATCTGCCATGGTATTCGAGCTTCTTACGGCATATCCGTATATGCCCATTATTCTTGGTTTGGGGGTAGCCATGGCAACTGCCTGGCTTCCCCGCAAATCCAGGCAATTGTGGGAATCCTCAATCTATCTTCAGGGTGTGCCAAATATGACAACAACAGCCTTTGATGACCCATTCGCTCTAGAGCCCTCCACCGCTTTCACTATCACTTTGGAGGCTGATGAAGCTGAAGCTTTGCGTACCTTGCTAAGCAACCTGCAACGGCAGGATAGCCATGGAGTAGCTACCCCTGTTTTTGAGGTCCGTAAGGACAGGGCTTTTGAATGTGACCCTGATATCTGTGATGCCGGCTTCTGGGTGGATTACTCGGACAACCGGGTGACGGATAAAGAGTTGGCGGACAAGTTGACCAAACTCTGCAGTACCCAGACTGGCAATGAAGTGGTCTACGATGGTGATACCTACCATGAGGAGTTCTACATGTACTCCCATCAGGTCATCGCCTCGTTCTTCACCCAGAAGGCTGCCGATGAATTCATCGCCAACAACAAGCACAACCATATGGACAGCCACCGTCCCCTGTATGTCTACGTCACCAGCGGCTGGCGCAACCCTGAATGGCAGCTGATCCGTAAGATGCTGCGTTCCATTGAGTTTTCAGAGTAATCCTCACATGAAAACACTCTTCACTGTTCGGGGCTTCATGGCCCTGTCCGACCCGGACACCTACAACGAGGGCTGCGACCCTTACAAGAGCAAGTCCTATTTCGAGCCGGACTTCCGTTTGTCGGCGAATTCCCTATCGGAGCTGCTGGAAGGTCTACGTGCCGAGTTCTGTGCCAAGGATGACGACCTGACCCTCGACGCCTGCGAAGAACCGGGAAGGCTGGATATTCAGGTCTACCAGCGTGAGCCCTTCGTGGTCTCCAAGCTGTCCGCTAAGACCATCGAAGACTGGCAAGGAGGTCGCCGTGTGCTCTGGCTGACCAACTACATCTTCCAGGTCGTGATTGAGCAGCACGACGTGACGCTGACAAAAGTTGAAGCAGGTGAGCTTCCGGAAGAACTGCCATGAAATACATAGCCTGGCATGTCTACCTGCATTCCCAGTTGATTGACACCGTATTTTATACGGAAGGCCTTACCTGGCGAGAAGTACGCACCAGCCTCATTATGCAGGATGGTTACAACCCCAACATCATTGTGAGAAAAGCCAAAACGATGCCAAGAACACCTATACCACCGGCACCGTCCTGTCCGAGCAGGAGTATTCGGAAGAGGTACTGAACCGGCTGGAAGAACTCTGGCTGCGGCTGGACGAATTCAGGGACGAGTTCATGGAAACCCTGGACCTGGAAACCTGACATGAACCAGCTCACCACCACCCCGGTCCAACCCCTGACGCTCTGCCACATGCCCAAAGGGGACCGCCCTATTGACATGGCCATCTGGTATTTCTCGGATGCCAACGGCGACATCTGGGCGGCCCAGAGCCTCCTTGGTTTGATCGCCCGGACCTACCCTAGCCGCAGCCGTGCCCTCGACGAGGTATCTACGCACGGCTATGACTACCGTATTTTTGGAGAAAGAGCATGACCCGATTTGCGTCCCCTGATGCCCTCAAGGCCGCCGCTGAGAAACAAGCTGCGGTGGATCTTGCCTATCACCTTCCGATCCATACCGACCCTCACACGGGAGAGCCGTATCAGGCTTCCCTGAACCCCTATGCCACGGCCGGTGCCCGCAATGATTGGCAACGAGGCTTCGATAACGCCCCGCCACATCCCTGGGAAACTGTTGACCGTGAATGGGATTTCCGTTTCCAGTTGGGCCGGGCTGCCCGCCGCCTGCTGGATGAACATAACGCCAGCCTAGAAATTGGCAAACCCAGGAATTAGCCAACCTGATCCGTAAGGCTATAAATACTTGAGAAATCCTTGTGTTCTCTGAACCGCTTGATCCTGTACGCCCAATCAGGCTATACCCAAAATACCGGGTAAAACCCTTACCATATGAATGCCGATTGCCCGGTAAGATTGGTACTTTAATGGCCATTGTGGGTACCTATCCAAACTACTCTGTATACCTGCAATTTCCCTGTACTACCCAAGGTAACTGGATACGCTTACCACTCGCAGATCTGGAAGGAATTGAGGAAAACCAATGAAAGACGCTTACGTTGAATTTGATGCCCTTACCTTCAGGGATGCCCGTGACCTGAAGATGAGGGGCTCTGGTATCCTGAATCAGGAAAACAAAGCCAGAAAATGGAAGGTACGTATTCAGGCTATTCACAAGGAGCCGGAAGAATCCGGGGAATTCGCTATGGTCACTACCTGGATAACCAGTAATACGCCCATTCCGCTCAGAAGCCTGTACTCATACATCCTGGATAACCTCCGGGAATCCGGTATGGATTTTTCCCAGTATTCCAAGATTCTCATACGAGTCATGCGAGCATGATTAAACAGGCTGAACTGCTGCGTCAGCAACTTGACCTGCTGCATCCCCTAAAATTCAAAGTCCACATCTTCAAGACCAAGACTGCCTCTGGATTACGTGTAATCCTTCTGGGAGGCTCTTTAAGCCCTCCTGACCAAAGGCTGCTACATTGGAGGCTTACCAGCTTGATACCCACCTTAAACAGGCTTGCAGGAACCCAGGAGCCCATTCAGGATATCCTTCTGGACTCTCCTCAATACTTACCCCACTTAGAACTGCCTTCGGCAGTGTTATGAGAGACCCCAACCATGCTTAACCAAAGCTCAATCCAACAAAACCAGGCTATGCGTGAAGCCCTTGACCGCCAGGTGCAGGAATTCCTGGCTAAAGGCGGAAAAATCAAAGAAGTGCCCGGTTACCAAAAGCCTGCTTCAAAAGCACCCTCGCCTCCGTCATTCATGGTTATAGCCCATGAACGGACCAGTGCCGCCAAGCGTATTCGCCGGATGCTTCAACTGTCTGGGCTTACCGTACAGAAACTGGCTTTGTTTACTGGTTTGCCTGTAGAGCGCCTTGAAGCCTTGATGGAAGATCGCATTACATGCACTCAGCATTGTGTTGAAAGTATTGCTGCAGCCCTCCAGGCAGCCCGTTTAAACCCTGTTCCGGTATAAGGTAACCCATAGGTACCGGATACCTCCATAAAACGCCTTGTAGGAGGCCCTATGACCAAACACCCATATAGCCGTTGGTGTGGCTGCCAGGACTGCCTGTTTGCCTCTGAAGAAACCAAAGAAGAGCCGGAACCTGATACGGATCCGCAGGAAGATAGTGACCCGGGTCCCCAGACCTTATCTGATCTGCGCAAACGCCAAGGACTTACGGATCTGGATTATCTGGCAGATGCAGAGCATGACCGTAAGAAAGATGACCGCCTAACCGGAGATGCGCTATGAACGTATACACCGGCCTGTTTGAGACATTCGTAACCGAACAGGGCTATTCCGTAGCCAAGGATTCTGCCGGGAATTACCAGAGTCCCATAACCCAGATCATGTGGCAGACCTGGTGTCATTACGAGGCTCTGCAGTACTCACATCTGGAAACCATCGGTGTCTTGAATGCCCGCATTTCCCGCTTGCTTAAAGAAAACCATGAACTGGATGCCCGACGAGCAGCCGCCATGAATATGGCTGCAGGCTTGGCAGAAGAGGTATCCCGGCTTACTTCCTCGGGGGGCCACTATGCTTCGCCATCCACGATCGGATCACCTGCACCTGCTGCACAGGTACATCATTCTTCTTCAGCATGCCAATCAGGGTCCGCTTACTTCAGTGAAGTCAATTCAGCTGCTGAAGAATGCGGGGCATCCTCTCTCACGGGCGACAGTTCAGCGTGCTCTGAGTGATATGTATGCCTTGGGTATTCTGGATAGGCATGAGGACCGTACCGGCGGTATTGTTTCCTGTACCTACACCCTGAACAAGCGCAGCCCTCTGGTGGCCACAAATAACGGAGAACCTATATGACCATGCTTACCGGTTTTGACGCGAAAAAGTACTGGAAGGACACAGCCTATTGGCAGGGTAACCAAGTGGATGACTTGGTAGTTCTGGTTAACAATACCGCTGTGGAAGACCTGGAATTCGATGCCCTTGCAGATACGGATAAAGTGAAGTTCTCTGAAGGCTGGGTTATGTCACCCTCCGGCAACCCCATTTGCAGTATTGCCCGGCATGCCAAGCGCTGGTTGCAGGCTCAGGGCACCTGCACCCTGCTTGTACAGATCCCCCAAGAACACTTGGATCAGTTTGTACACATGGTTTCCACTGTTGAAGACTGGAAGATCCTCAAATGACCCCATCATCTGCCATACGAGCACTGATACTGGAAAAGAATGTTCGGGATGAACATGAGCAAGTACATGCCTTGCAGGTACGTATCCAGGAATTACTGGCTTCCAGGGATTCCTGGCGTAAGCTGGCTGAAGCCAATCTGGAAAAACTTGGTGCCATTTCACGGTTGCACCATCCTGCGCATACCCATTGCGAGTCTTGCGGGTTTACTTGGCTTGATGACGGCATGAATCCCATCCACTGTCCCTACTGTAAACCCGCTAGAAAGCCCGTTTAAGCCTTGTATAGGTGCTCACCTATACCTATGCCACCCCTACTGCCTGAATACGCCTTAAATAGGCGTATAGGGCCTTATACCCAGGAGTTAGCCATGTCCAAGCCCCAAGCCCTCTGTATCCACACGGCTAATCTGACTTCCCTTGCTTATAGCTGTGGATTCCCCAGGAACCCGGAAACTGGAATTGTCCTGTTCTCCGCAGACGAAGATCGACGTTTCATCCAGGGCCTGAACCGCCTGGTTAATGACGTGTGGTACATCCCACGCGCCATTTGTGAAACCAGCCCTGATTTCCGGCAGCTTCTACCCTATGTGGTGATTATCAACCCCAAGGGGGACATTCTCTGCTACAACCGCCCTGCCAAAGAGGGGGGTGAAGGTCGGCTTGCGGGCAAGTTCTCTATTGGCTTTGGCGGGCACGTAGAACCTGAGGATTGGCGCTGCAGTCCTTGGCCCACTTGCTTTGCGGCCGCTGAGCGTGAACTTCGTGAGGAACTGCACATGGAAGACACCGGTAACGGTATTGATCCCATGCACACGCTGTACCACACCTTGGCAGCCCTGATCCTGTCCAACGACACACCCGTGGATTCCGTGCATCTGGGTATTGCTCTGGTAGCCAAGTGGGAATCTGCCGATGTAGTCCCCTCTCAGATCGTTTCCAACGAGCCTGACCAGATCTGCAACCTGCGGACACTGACACTGGAACAAGCCAAGGCTGAAGCCAATCCAGAATCCTGGACTGCCAAGATTCTGGCTTCGGGGCTGCTGGAAAAGTTTGTCTGAACCATTGACCGCTTGATTGAGGAGGAGCAACTGACATGAAAAAGCACGAACTGGAAGCCGCAATTAAGGCGGCGCAAGCAGCACAATTGGCTGCTGGAGGGTGTGAAATGAAGAAACTATGGTGTGACTTACGCTCCGACGC
>ERZ724505.802-NODE-802-length-18739-cov-34.948405_pt1 | contig 18739 bp, 23 predicted proteins | sample MGYA00376038_ERZ724505 | MGnify/ENA primary metagenome ERZ724505 (study PRJEB28724, sample SAMN07190884) | wastewater metagenome | isolation source: effluent of sewage treatment plant in Hong Hong | place: Hong Kong | collected 2016-03-17 ... | reverse complement strand
CATTATCTGACCAGACAGCTTCTTTAATATCAACGATATCTTGAGGGAGAACACCAGAACCCGAAGTAACCTGGATAAGCCCAGCTGAGTTATTTGAACGTATTGATACTTGGTTCACATTTGTGACTTCTGAAATATTGTTGTTTGACCCAACGAGATTAACTGCGTATTGTCCATCTTCAAACGTAATTGTATATCCGTTGATTATTTCCAGAGTTTGTGCGTAAGTGGCACCCGCCAAAGTTACGGGAGCGTTATGCCTATGTGTATCTAGGTATGGCATACCTACTTCACTATCTTCTAAATTTTTAAGATCGAGACGAAGTTCGTCAGTATCTAGCTCGTAAACTCCAGCAGAAATCAATGTCAGATAAGACTGAGGAATATTAATTATTTTGCTGGGCCAATTTATCGAGATTGCCATGTTCTATTCTACCACTGTGGGACCGCTACCATACTTTGAAACGTACAATTGTGCGATGACTTGATTCTGTTTTTCAATGAGACTTTGCTGATTAGCTATAGTATTCTCTTGTGCTTTAATGCGGATGGATAAGTCAGCGATACTAATTTCAAGTTCTTTGAATCGCTGATTTATTTTTAATGCATTAGCTTCACTAGCAAGATTTGCGCTCATTAAGCATCAGAGGTCCTGATTGCCGTAGTTGATCCTCCTGCGGAAGTTAGTATCGCAGAGGTGATGAAAGTTTTAATTGGGGAAACCCCTCCATCGCGAACACGTACTACAAGGTTCCTATTTGCATTGTAGAGAACTGTAAAGGTCTCAGTTGTGCCAGTAGCAAGTTTGTCAATGTATGTAATGTAGACATCATTTCCAGTAGTTGCAGATTCTGTTTCATTATTCCCAGAGAAGTCAAAAGTTCCTGTGAGAGTGAAAGTGCTACCAGCCCAACTTGTGTAAGGTAGTCGCACTTCATAGCCATCATCATTTACAACACGTATTGTTCCAGAGGCTGGAGTGTCAGATGGAATTGATGTAGATACTACAACTGAGCTGACTGCGGCTCCTGTTAAACTTCCTGACAATGCTAATTGACCAACGTCTGGCACTGGGTTGCCTTGACCATCAACTGTTGTACCATCCCAAGGAGCTACAAACACTCGATCTTCACCAGAAACAAGTCCGCCAACAGTGAATGTAACTGTATTAGGTGGAGTTACCGCAGTTCCTGTAAGGTCTGTTAATGAGTCAGAAGCAGTTAATACAGCTTGAATCACACCTACACCATAAGCTCCAATTAATGAAGTACCTGTAGAAGATCCGAGAAAGTTAACTTGAGATATTGTTCTTTGAACAGGAGTACCATTAACATCTGCCGTTGCGGAAGATGTAGCTCCTGTGATTTGTAAGTTATTTACTGGAGCGACACCTGTAAGTAATTGAATCCACATATCGCCAGTAGCTCCATTATCGTCAAAGGCTAAAAGGCGTCCTGAACCTGCAGTGGCACCCGTTCCCCAAGAGATAACTTCGTTTTGAGTAAATGGGCCTCCAGCTTCGTTATCATAAGACAATGAGTGCGTAATTCCTCTAAAAAGAAATCCATTTAATCCGTAAAGAGTAGAAGAAGTTCCTCTCCTCGTTAAGTACTTTCCGTACTCGTATAGGTCGTTGATAGATTGAATACCTGGGTCCCATTCAGAATAGTAGTATTCGTCAACTGTGTCAGCATTAACATCTATTCCGTTGTAGCCTTCAGTATTAGTAATTGTCCAAGCGGCAACGGTTCCTGAAGCAGTTTCGTTATTCAAATCATCTGCTGTGAATATAGCGGCTACGTTATTACCTTCACCAGCAGTCAAAGCAAACTCAGAGTAGGTATCTCCATATTCTCTAGCTTGGAAACGTAAACGTCCGTTGTTAATAAACGCTCCACCAGTCTTAACTTTAATGAGCATTCTAGAAATAATGTTTTCTGTGACGTCAGCATTTATTCCAGTGCTCCAAAATGACGTTAGAACTGTATTATTTTGGATACATTGTATTTGTGTCCCAGATTCAACAATACCCACCACAACAATACCTGCGTACATAGTGTCCCCACCATCTTGAGTGATGGACCCATCATATAAGAATTGCGAAGCTGTATCATCAATATTGAAACCATTAACAAGGGTAATAATGTTATCGGTAGCACGTTCAGATGGAGTAACGTCTGTGATGTCTAATTCGTCATCACCCGCAGCGGCAGCATCATCAGCTAAGTCTTGTAGGTATCTGTGAAACTCTAAAACGGTGTACGTAGAAGAACCTGAAGTGTGTCTAATATTTCCTGTAGTACGATCTACTTCAAAATCATCGAAAATGGTCATGATATTCCTTCTATTCGTCGCTTACGAGCGATATTGTTGATGCAAAACCAGACGAGATGATCGTTCCAGCTATTTGGGATTGTTTGTAAATAGGTGTACCAGTTGCTTTTCTTACCCATCCTGAGATTGGTTGGTCACCTTCGTATCCGTAATCAATGGATATTTCTCCATTAGAGTCTGTTAACCCAGTTAACACGAGAGTATCCGCAGCAGCAGGCCCTCCTGATAAAGTTTTTATATAAACGCGGGCATTCTCAATCGGATCTAATGTCTCAGAGTCTTTAACAGTTATAGTCACAGGTTTAATTGTCGCTTGTGAATATAAACGTTGCCTTGATGCCGTAGTTGTATTTGTAAATACCTGTAGATATGAAGCAGCGTTGGAAAACGCAGTAAATACTGTCACCCTAGTTTTAAGTTTTATCCCTGTCGCAGGGAAAGCCGCCTCGTCCCAATGCTGACCGCCAAACATTATTGATTGCCCTGAAAAAGTAGCCAGATTATTTTGGCTTAATGTCAATCCTGTAGCTGAATCTATTGACACTATTTGAGCTTCAACACCTACACCTGCCACACCAACAAACATCCAAACGTAATCTCCGACCGCTAAACCTGTCGTACTATTTACCGTGATTGTATTCGCTCCCGAAGTTCCTGCGGCTGAAGTACGTTTCACGTTCATATTTTTCCATGCAGAAAAACCTGAACCTCGGTCGAGTTGGTATTCTATATCGACGTTGTTGAAAGGTGAGCCACCAGAGGAAGGGAATATAGGCCATGTACGAGCAAAAGTATCATGGCCTAAAATGAAATCTGGAGTTTCAAATACGATTTGATCACCAGCAGTGAAAGCTGCTAAAGTCCCCTGCCCTGTAAACGCTGGAACACCTGAAGTTATTTGTGCTTGACTAGCCGTATCACTACTTGGTGCGTTCATAAAAGTATGGATTACGCCTTCGTAAGTGTTGTAGTTAAGTGTTCCTGAAGTTGTGCCCGATGCGGCACCAGTGTAAGTGAAGGTGTCTTTATCTAAAACAACTATCGTAACGAAAGATTCTCGAGCACCAGCTGAGTTAGTTGAGCTCCATACCTGAATAAAATCATTAGTACGAAGTTTGTGATCTGTTGCGGTGACAGTAATTACACCTGCGGCTCGAGCCCAAGCAACACCAGTACGGCTAGTAGCAACTCCTTCACCATATAAAAATATGTCTTCAAAGTGTGTACCTAAAACAGCGGTTGATATTCCTGGAGTGCTACCTACCATTATTGAACGGAGTATTGTATTTGACCCCGCAACAGCGGCATGTGTTAGATAATTAGAGTCAAATGATGCGTTTTTTATTTCAGCATTTATAGCAGTGGCATGCACAGCAAATATTGCACCATTCGTTCCCTTAAAATGAACATTATACGTTTTTGAATCTTCCACGTTATTGGTACTAACATCACACATCGTCGCACCCGATTGGCATGATCCGTAGAAAGATAATGTTCCTGAAGCAGCACCTGCGTTCAAGCAAACAAATGTGAAAGTGTTAGCCCCTGTAACAGTGATATCTTTCACGGCGAGAGTTATTGCTCCCGTAGCAGAAGAGCGATAAACATAAGCTCTATCTCCTGTGACCATCCCGTGTGGTGAAGCTGTGGTTACTGTCGCGGTTGTTGTTACTCTTGTCCATGCAGCGTTTTCTTCTTCGTAGATCGTGAAGTCTATAGGGTTTGAATATGTTCCAATATTGCGGTGTGTGTTTCTTATTCCGTTGCTGTTAGTAAATAAACCCGCACGTGGAACCTGTCCTGCAATCGGAAAAGTGATATCTTCAACGAGGGTATCTTGAGAACCTGACCAACCGAATAAATATGAGATGTTTGTTGCTGTGCCAACCCTGGAATTATGATCAAACCAAAATTCATTGTTACCTGTAAAGGTAACATTTGAACCTGTAGTATGGCTAATATGACCTGAGATAACACAATCTTTGACAGTGATATTAGAACTTTGATTAAAAAGCATCCCGTAGTTAGTGTTAGAGAATCTTGTCCCGCCAGTAAAGTTAGTTGTACAGCGGATAAAGTCAACGCCTCGACAGACGTTTAATCTGACGGGGTTACGAGTTGATGCACCAAACACGCCATAGTTGAAACTACAATCCGTTAATGTCACACCATAAGCGCACTGCACAAAATCTACTGCGGAGGTAGCTGTTATAGCAATTGGTGATCCAAAACCGCAGCGAGTATTTATGATCTCACCACCTGTAAGAGTATGGCTAACTGGAGTCATGAAGCTACAATCAGTGAATGTAACATTATTATATGTTGATGTCGCTATATACCAATTACATGTTATCTTTGTTGCGATTAAGTTCGGTAGAGAAGAACCACCGATTCTATATCTATTTGCAAGTGTGGAGATAAAACTATTAACTGTCGGTGTGGCGTTTGGTGCCATCGTAAGAAAGATATTTCCTGTACGAATTTTACATCCAGCAGCAGGGATAGCGCCACCAGTCGAGTTAGTGCCGTCATGTCCGAAACGTAAAACGCCAGCGGTGGAAACCCAACAGTATTTACCTCGCCTTGTATCAGTCGCTATCTCAGCTAAAAGAGCGTTAGAGGATGTCGTAGCCCAAAATTCGTATGTTCCACTACCAGCCGCAGTTTCAACCCAAACACCAGGCATATATACGTTATTGCCATTTGAAGGAATCTGGTATGTATCAGTTCTTGCGGGAGTTCCTGGCGTTGTGCCGATGTAATACCATTCTCCTTGAAATTGTGGAGTTGTTGGGTTTCCTAAACCGTTAAAAGTGAATACACCAGCAGTTGTTGATTGTTCGTTTCCTACAACTTCTATCCAACCTGCAACATCCGCTGCGGTAGCATTAGCGCCAATACCAGTTAAAGCCCCTGCCGCGTAAGCGACCGAGTTCCATTGTTTGACTTTGATATAGCCGCTCGCTGGCATCGCTGAACCAGGGGTAGTAGGTGCGACATTTAAAGCAGAATAGACACCAATAAGAAGGCCAGACGCTCCACCTTGAGAAACTGTAGTGTTATATGCAGGAACATTACCTGAACCTGTATCGTAAGGAATAAGACGTACATAGCGTGCATCGACTGCGAATGTTCCACCTAAAGTCGCAGAAGTTGTAACTGGACCTAATGTTGCAGAAGTAGTTGCATTTTGTCCGAAACGTGAATCTTGATCTATAGTGAGCGTTCCACCATTAATATTATAAGTATCAGATCCTGCTTTGGAAGTAAGCGAATCAATATTCGTTGCGGCGGTAATCGTAAACGTTGCCATTAATTTCCACCCTCAAAATATACAACAGCTTGTCCATTTTCGATTGCGATCATTGCCCCATCTTGAATATCGTTAGCCTCAGAAATATTCACATCAAAAGGTCCTCGAAGAAACTCTGTTGGTAGAGTTTCTGTTTGTGTATCGTAAGTACCGAAGTTGCCTTCTTCTAATTCATATGTTTGGAATCGCGTAGCCATGACGGACCTTAGAAGTAAGAATAAGAAGCGCGGTTATTCCACACTTTTGTATAGGTTGTTACGCCGTCAGCCCATTTGATTTCTGTGTCTGTAGTTGTGTCGATAGTTTTAATTGCCCATACGGCTGCAGCTTCTGAGATAGCGGAACCAGTCGGCATTGCTTTTCCAATATAAATAATGCCTGGATTCGTTGTTTCATCAAAAAGAGTGGTAGTTTTTTCTATAATGGGCATAGGTGTGTATTCCGTTCCGTTCCACGTAGGCACGTCATTAACCATTGTACCATCGGGAATTCCATCAGGAGCCTCTAACCACTGGGGAATATTTATCCCCGTAGAAATATCAGGAGCAATCTTTAATATATAATCAGCAGGAACATCAGAAGTTCCTGTATTTTGATTCCACCAAGGCGGTAAGTCGAAGGGCATGCCTGCACGTTGAGCAGAACCCCAGAGCCAACTCCCTCCGAAAGCGGGTGGTAACTGAAATGATCTTAGCCCAATAAAACTATTTGGTGGATAGGTTGTAAATGTTTGTCCATCTATTATTCCATTAATATCTAAAAAACCAAAAGGTGCGTTGAGTAGGAAAATTTCTGAGCCTGGAAAATCTTCTGGGTTGGGTATGTCGATCTCTAAGTGCGTTGGGGCAATAGTATTAAATATTAAGTATGAACCAGGTCGTGTAATGGTTGCGTGAGTAGTTAAAACTTCAACGTAGTCAGAGCGATAAAGTAGATTAGCTTGCGCCTCAGTTAAAAAATCACCTGAAGAACTTATAAGGTCCCAGTCTAAAGGACTTACATCTGGTTGATCCCCAAGACTATTAGTAAGTGCTATGTAAAAAGATCCGTCGTAGAATACTATCTCATTAATAGTGTATTCAGTATCTTCTTCCCAAAGCGCAACCCCTGAAGCTCCTTTAGGTCCCTGAGCACAATCGGTTGTTACTGTGATAACTTCATCTGTGACATCAACAGTTACAACTTCATCATAAGTATCAACGGTGAATAATTCATTCGTTGGCTCGACAATAATTTCATCACAGGAGATAGCAAGGGTAGTTGTTTCTTCGGAAATTATGACTTCAACAGGAGTATCCTCAGTAGATGTGACTTCTGTAACATCTTGAGTAACGCCTACATCGTCGATGCAGTCATCACTCATTATAAAACTCCTGGTGATAAGGTAACTTTACCTTCGAGAATCCTTTTTTTATAAGTCCCGTTTATAATTACTAATTCGTAGAAAGCTTCTTTAAAAGATGGTAATGCAGCCGTTTCTGCCGCAGTTAATGAAATTGTTAATGTTCCAGTTAGAGGAGTTAGTACAATTTCAGTAGGTGTAGATAAGTCAAGCACTTTAGTAGTACCTTGCTTATTACACTTGGCAATTAAAGTAGCTGTATACCCCGTGAGATTAGCCGCAACGCCACCAGGCTTATATACAATGTCTTTAGTAAACGTTGTACCCTGCTCTATTTCGAAATTGTGCAGACCCGCTGACATTCCAACACGTCCTTACTTTATAATACGGTGTATCCGCGATTAACCTTGGCTGAGTACAATCCACATGAAGCATCAAATGTAGCTATTGCTGTTTGCTGCGCGTAGTATGTGTAATCATTTGTTGTTGTTGAAATTGCTTGTACTTTTTCTTTAGCTGGGTGCACAACTGGTCCCATGTGAACTACAACTGGTCCAGTTGCATAAATCCATTCTGCGGTTGAAGTAGGGTTTCCTCCACTTTCGTCAGTTCCTGGATACCCATAACCAGCTACGATTGGATTACCCATAAATGTGAAGTATCGAATAGCTCCAGTTTGTGGATCTACTTCGCGCTCAACGTTTTCGGAACCATTAGCTAAAAGTCCTCCGAGAACTAGCGGTGACATGTGGATAACTCCGCGATGTCCTAACGCCTGCTCTAAAGCTGCAACTGCAATTCCTGGAGCAATAGCTGTAGCTCCTGTAAGGTCTGTACCAGAAGTTTGGGCAAGGTGGTCGTTACCAACAGTTGCACCAGTCCATAATTCAGCTTCAAGTTTCTTTGAAATGTTTGCTTCTAAAAGACGATCTGCTTTTAATATAAAATCTTGTTCCGTGTAGTTCGAATAAGACGAACAGGTCACACCTGCTGAAATAGTAAATGGGTGGAATGTTGCAACTGTTGAGTATGGACCAACTGGAAGTGGATCTGGATCAGCTACACAATATTCCCAGAGACCTATGGAGCTATCACCACATGGATCGTATGAGATATCTATCCCACCAGCAAATCGCTCATCGGCATGGTCAACAACTTCAACGCTTTCAAGTAAAGACACGCGGGGTTTAATGACCTTTGGGCCTTCGTAACTAATAGGTATGCCGACGGCAGTCATAGAATCTCCGTAATTTTAAAAGAACTTTTTTACAATATTATCATATTTTAGGACAAATATACGCAAAATACTCTTTTTACTCCTGTTTAGGGGTATAAAAAAGAGAGGAAAGCCTTTCGGCCTTCCTCTCAGTTTCTACCTTGTCGGGTTAGACTAGGTTGTAACTATTGTTTGAAGTGCAGGTCCTGAACCATCAGGTTGCAATGTGCTTGTTACTTGAAGAGCTTCGTGCCCAACAAATGCCAAGTTTTCAAACGTTTCAACAAACAAGCTGTAGTCATTAGTTGAGTTAAGAGTTGAGTCTCGAACGAGTCCGAGGTTCAAAGTTCCTCCATCAACAAAAATGAATGCACCTTCTACCCACAAGAACCATTCAATGGTCGATGGGAAGTCAGTAACTGCGGTAGCAGCTTGTGATCCGTAAGCCATACCAGCACCTGTACGTGTATCCACGTAGAAGATAGGTGATACGCCACGAACATTGAACCAGCTAACAATATCTGCATCAGTTACTGAGTAACGACCAAGACCGTCACCAGGAGCTTCACGAGCAATGTCAGTTCGGAGCAATTCTTTTGTCCAAGCTGGGAATGCTGCACGAAGATTCACACCAGATGTGATTCTGTGACGTGACTTGTATCCAGCAACTGCCTTGCTTACTGTACCAAGAAGTGATCCTGTAGCACCATAAGCTTTTGCATCTGTAACGTCAGTTGCAGAAGCAGCAATCTTGTCAAGCAAGTTTGTTTCAGCAACACGAGCGTGTTGTGCAGCAGCTAATTTAGTCCAAGTATCTACCAATTCAGGGTAAGTACGAGCGTTCATGTTACCTACTGTGATGATGCTTGAGATAGCGTCAACAACAACTTCTGTAATTGAACCACAAGAAACGGCAACAGAAGGCTTTGCAGCTGTTAGCGAGTTGTTAGATCCAATATAACCAGTTGCGTCTTGTGCTTCAGTGGTCACACGAGCAGAACCAACTAGGTCAGAAATGCTTGGAGGAGCCATGAAGCGAAGTCCACCACGAGTAGCACCAAAGGCAGGAAGAGCTGCTTTAACTGGGCGATCTGCACCAGAAAGAAGTTCTAAGCCGTAGTATGCTTCTGTAGGAGAACAAATACCACCAGAAGCAACAATTACGTCAGTTCCAGTAACATTCTTGATTTTCTCTTGGTCAGATTCCCAATCACCTGTAAGTGTTCGAGCATCTTCGTAGTCTGCAGATGCAGATGCAACGAGAACGAATTCTCCGTCAGATCCACCACCCTTAATTTGCTGACGACGATCAAAAAGTGCTTTACCAAGTGAAATGCCTTCAAGAGTTGTACCAGAAGCAACACCAGGAATATCAGCAGATGCTACTAGAGCAACAACTTTCTCTTCCTCTACTTCTTCAGCTTTAGTAACAGGAGCTTGCGCTTCTGGAACCTCTGCACCTTTAGGTGAGATTTTTGCTTCAACTTCAACTTCTTCTTCAGCTTTAATTTCTTCTGTAACCTTAGCAGCTTCGATCTCAGCAAGAGCTTCTGCTTTTGCTTCTTCACGAATTTTTGCTTTTTCAGCTTCAAGCGCTTGCGCTTTTGCTTCTTCAGCAGCTGAAAGTTCAGCTTCTTTTTCTGCAGCAAACTCAGCTGTTTTAGCTTTAAGAGCTTCTGCTTTTTCTTTAACTTCCGCACGGGCACTAAGTTCTGCTTTTGCAGCCTCAGCTTCAGCAACAGTTGATTCAAGCTCTGCTACAAATGCACTAAGTTCAGCAGCATTAGAAGATGTTTCTTTGCTGTTAAGTTCTTGTGCTTTTGCAGAAGCTGAGTCAAATTTTGCTTTAACTTCCTCGTCGGAAAGACCTGTTAGGTCGAATTCCATAATTTCTCCTTTTGAGAATAAATAATTTTAAATGACAATATGAGTAGAACTATGTAAAACCCGTTAAATTAGATAATATCAGACGATATGTCCGATTTTATATAGTTTATTACTTTTTATATACAGTCTCTACGACTTTTTGAAGTAATCCTTCAATTGCATCAAGACGTTCTGCAGCACTAATATCCTCTGGAGCGTCTTCCTCGTCTGTTTCGGACTCTGCTTCTGGCTCTGCAACGCTTGCTGTCAGTGCGTGGAGGATTTCTTCAGCTTTAACTGCAACATCAGATTCTGGATCTTGTTCAATAATTGTTTGAAGTTGTGTCCCAAATTCAGCAATAGCTCCGTCAAATGTAAGCTCCTCGGCTTCTACCTTTTCGGCTTCTACCTTTTCTGCGTCGTCTTTCATTTCGACTTCTTCTCCTTGTTGAAGGGTGTCATCATCAACAATGACCCCTGCAGCTACTAATGCGAACTGCTTATCTTGTTTAATATGTGCTTGTGCACGGGGAACAGGGAAACCTGGAATATTAACTGTGAGAACACCTTGAAGGTCTTTTCCTCGCCAATCACCAGATACTGCGGAAGCTTTTAGTTTGCGAAGTTTGATTTCATCAACATCTGGATTAATGGCTCCTGCCATCCAGATGCCATGAGCATCTTCACCAACCCGAATTTGACCAATCTGAGCATTTACATTGTCGTAATGTTCTCTAGCTTTTTTAGATGAAGCTGTAAGAGATGCGTGACCAACACCGAATGTAAGCGGTCCTGCTAAAACTTCTTCACCTTCTTGTGTAGTAACTGGTCGACTATTGAATGCTTTGTAATTATCTTGAGACCTTGGAGGAGTAACACATTGGTTAAGATATCCAACATGGCATGAATTCCACGCTGCGACGTGTCCAAAGATGCGCCCTTCAGGGGTTATAGTAATCATCGTTGGTTCTTCTAATTTTGGATCTTCGAACCAAGACTTGGGAGGAGCTACTGGGATTGCCGATGCAACGACAGCTATTCGCGTATCCGAAAACGCTGGGATCGGAAGGACAGTAGCCCCTCGAATTATTCCTTGTGTGAAAATTTGCATTGGGCTTCCATTTTCAGAAGCTGTAATAATGGAATCTGTATTCCTTAAATCTGCGCTAACTCCTTGAAGTCCTACTTCAACTTGTTCTGCGAGGTAATCTCCATATTCTCCTGGAGCAAAAGTACCTTCTCCCCAAATGCCTTCTTCACCTCGGTAAATGGTATCAATGTATCCCGCAACCTGAGCGTCCTCATGACCCTCATGTGAGAGAGTGTCAAGAAACATAAGCGGGAGGGGGAAATCCTCGGCATCGGGCCATGTAATGACTCCTGGAGGAAACACACGACCATCATCGGTAGGATGTGTTTCATCTAGTATTTTTAATTTAAAATTTTTCGGGGTTTTCTTTGCCATAACCCTTTTATTATAAACGCTTAGGTGGGCAAATTGTCCGAATTAATAGAAAAAGTTCCGTTTGTTGTTCGAGCTTTACGTAATGCTTCACTACGTAAGGCTTGTTCTAAAGCCTCATAATCGTAGTTTGGATTAGCTCCGTTATTTTTTAAATATTTTATGGCAGGTGTAAAATCTAAGAACTCTTCGTCTTTAATTTTATAAGCTTCTTTAGTTTTTGAATCTATTTTAGAATATAGTTCTTCATTTGAATATGATTTTGTGTAAAGCGCTAATTCAGAGCCTCTAGGGAATACTGTACGAACTTTTGCACCAGCTTTTTCCAAAGCACGGTCAATAGCTGCTTCAAAATATCCTAACGTTTGTGGGGAGAACGTACAAGCAGCCGACGCTTGGATTGTGTCGTTGGAGGATGATTGCGATGAAGACGAAGCATCACCTGGTATTGGCGACTTAGCTGGGCCTGGGAGATTTGGATCGGGCCTCGACTTATCCTGTGGATACGAGCCCTGCGCGTCGTGCTTGTTGTTTTGATTTTGACTCGGTTCGCCAGTTGCCGCCATAAAAGGATCGCGCATAGCAAGACCAGCACGGCGCATATACTCTTCTTCGCTTGGAGCATCTTCTTCATTGAAACCCATTTCTCGTAGATACGAAGATTCGCTAAGCGCTAAACCTTCGAATGCTTTTTGAGCTGCTACTGATTTATCAGGACGTGCCACAAGATTTGTGTCGTCGTACCAAACAATGTATTTCTTATAATCTTTTATATTAGCCTTTTTTAATTGAGGCCACAAGTATGCGACTGTTAATGAGTTACATATCATCTCAACAAAGGGACGGATATGTGTTTGAAAAGTTTCTTCTTTGATTTGCCAAGCTGTCCAATGATTAGTGTCTGCCATTCCGAGAAGAACTTCATTAGGTAGATCCATCGCAGTTGCCATACGACGAATAGTTTCCATCTTTTGAGCTTCCGAATGTTCGTTAATTGGTTTTTCCATCGTAAAGTGACGGATTTCTTTCAGATATTCGGACTGTCCAACTACGAAAGAAGGAACAACATCTTCGGGCTGTTCTGTTCCTAATATAGGTTCAATCATTGCATTTTGAATGCCTTGAATAAATGGGCTATGGCTAGGATCTTCATCAATGTTTCCCTCATCGTCAACAGTTCCAATAGGAACTATTTCGGAAGGAAATAGGAGAAGACCAGATCCTGCAAAACGGGAACGGGCAATAGAAAGATCTTGTTTTTCAAGAGTAAGTAGTTTTTCACAGTGTGACATGCAAGTGCGCATGGCTGAGTCTGCGTCAAAAGATCGTCTGGGGTGTTCTTTCCAGACACGAGTAATGAGAGCATCTTGTGGAAGACGTACTAGATCTTCTCCAGTTTGAACTTGTACGGTGTATCCACCTGACTCATCATCTTGTAATTCTAGCGTTGAATAAATTTCCCAGTTTTGTTCATTTTCATCATTTTCTTCACCATATATAAAAGTTTCACCAGCGAGAAACATGTTCTGTCCAAATCGGCGCATTAAGCCAGCTTGCCCGCTTCTACTATTTGTAAAATTCTGCACAGCTTCAACGATTGAAGTTTTTGTGGATTCTTTGGGAGCTTCTGAGAGTGATTTGGGAACTTCTGCACCTACTAAACGAATTCTAGCTAGGCAATTACCTGTGAAATTAGCTCCGTAATAAACTTCGGGGATTCTGTCGTAATATAAATAAGAATTATGTTGCCAGTCGTGAGTGCTAATCTTTTTCTGATTGCGTTTTCGATGGTCAAGCGGAGTCGCTGCCCCTTGAATGATTTGAGTCGAGAAAGCTGTGCTTCCTGGATCAAGCGGTGGTCTAAGATTTGCCATCTACTATTCTTCTTCTGGTATGAATTCCTGGATTAATGGAGGAAAACTCGCTAACGCTCCTATTAGGACTATGTGCTCAATAGGGTGTGTTATATTAAAATAATCTGTAAAAACAGTTATTAAAACATAGGTAGCTAGACTTATCCAGAATCCTAGACAATAATAGCAGGTCAAAAGCTTCAAAACGTACTTATTGGACTTTGAAATTTTAAATAAAAAGTTAACAGGACGCTCTGCTATTGAGTCATCAATGATTAGACGTGTTACTCGCCATACGAATAACCCTGTGAGGATAAAAAAAATAAACTCTTGTATTTGCATTATATCAACTTTCTAGAAACAGTTAAACCATTAGCATCAGCGTAATCCTTAGCATCTTGAAGTAGTTCAAAAGTCTTAGAACCAACTTGCCAGGCATAACGTTGTGATGGGGCAGTTACTGCTCTCAAATTATTTGGATCGTTTACGTTAGGTCTTCTTGGTTTATTACATCCGCATCCCATTTTTTAACTCCACCCATGCATCGTGACCATAAAGTTTTATAAACATAGTCTTCCTTTCTGGAGGAGACTTGCCTCCCCAAACACCCAAGATCTCCCCATTCTCTAGTGCATATTCTAGACATTGGAGCTGTACTGGGCATTTAGCACAAATATTTTTTGCACTCTTATATATTTTAGGGGGAAATTTGCGCTGATTGTCCTTTTCAGGATAAAAAAGATTAGTATCGTAATCTTTACATCTCGCTTTCTCTAAAAATTCCTCGTTCATTTATCAACTCTTCAAATTCTTGGATATAAGTGTCAGGTTGATCTGTGTCTTCCAACCACTGCCTAAACTCTTGAAGCTTGGCGTAAATCTTTCGTATTTGTCGTGTTTGAGTCTGAAGTCGAGTTTTTTGAGCTCTTAATCGAGCAGTATCGTATATTAAATCTTCAATATTATTTCTTGCCCATATGATAAATTCAGCATTAGGAGCTTCATAAGGGTTATCTTTAGAAAAGCATACAAGTTCGTTATTCACATCAGATATCTTCCATCCAGGAGATCCCCCCTGTGCAAAATGCCAAGGAGCTGGAGATATGTCTGGAGGTAGTGAAGGTATATCTGACATTAAGTATATTTTATATTAAAAAATACCTTTTGTCAAGTTTTACCCCTTATGAATCATCTGGAACGTAAAAACAGTTGGCGTCAATTGCATGCGCACCGTCTACTATCACGGAATAGGCGGGAAGTGTATCAAAGTATTCAATAATTCGGAATTTAGAGCCACGTGTCGTTGGAGCATGCTCATGTTGTTCTACGTTGATTAATGTGAGGAAATTATTAACACTTTCTTTTCTAATCCCTATGATGGCGTAATTTTTAGTGTGATTTCGAATTAGAATGGATTCCACACCTAAACGTAGGAGTGTGCTTTGACGCTCATGTATTGGGATGTCTAAGTTAATTGGAATTGTAATAAATCCTCCATCGCCATGTCGTCCTTGATCTAAATACTGCTGTCGGAAGTATTGAATATCTAACTCTCGGCCTTCATAATCTATTGGAGGATTGGAAATGAGGCGGATTGGCTCTCTAAATCGAAAATCTTGAACGTTTTTCGGTGTTCCGTCCTTGGTAACAAGGAATTGGTCGAGGGTAACTAGTAGTTTATGAGCGCTTACGTTGAAAAGTGTGTAAAAATCTCTAAGACCTACACACCGCGTTCCGTAAGATGGAAATATGTTTCCGTTTAGTATTGCTTGAAACGGTGTATTTTCAAGTTCCTGAAAAGTTTTTGTTCCCTGGGTTGTCAGCGTTGTTGTGTCCGCTGTAAACATTAATTTTCCTTATCACGGTATAAGTAAAGTAAAGTGTGTCGTAATTCGTGATATTGTGTTTCGGTGATAGGTATTATCTCAGACTCTTCGCCGTTAACTAAGTAAATTGCTTTTTGAGTTATAACAAAGGACTCTGGATGATCTGCAAGGAGATCTAGTGTGTGAGATACTTGTAAAAAATTATCCTGCATTTCGTGCTCTTTTCCATAGGTTTTTAAATATTCCGTTTAATTCGTGTGCGTTTGGTTTTCCTGGAACGGTGATGGAAAGCCCCGTAGCTATATGTGTAACTGTTGTTTGCTGCGTTTTCTTTATCATCGGGAATGCATTATTCGTAACTATTTTAAATTCTTTATTCGACATCGGGAGGTAAATCTCCTTCATTTAGAAGGTGGTAAACGCGGAATCCCTCACCCTGCGAAAAGGTACGATAACCTTTAAAATCTACCTCATCAACTAATTGCACGTACATTTCAAAAGTATGGTTAGAAGGATTTGTGATTCGAATACCGTGCGCTCCGTAGAAAGTTTCTCCTGGATCAAGGATAGTTGAGAGATGCATTGGGTCGTCGTCTGTCGTGTCTCGCATTATTCCTCTTTTAATGCGACGTCTAGCTGATTTAAACACTTCTGTGCACGTTGTTGGATGCGCTCGTAAAAAGCTGGAAGATCCCCTGTAGACTCGTTGTTATCTGTCATTAATTGAATGAGATCACGGGTAGTATGTAACAGTTGAGCGTAAAGCAGTGCTTGTTCATTTAAAAATTCTGGAGACTGCCGTTGCATAAATTTAATATTAATCCGTTATTGGTGGGATGTCAAATAATTCTTCTTTTACTTGGAGGATGGCTTGGAAAAGGAGTGGAGAGATAGAGCGTACTAAGTTTTCCTCTTCCTCAGTCGTGAATGCATGATGGTATGCAGTTGTGTAAAGTACGGCATGGAGTAGCTCGTGAAGTAGGGATTCCGCAATAATCTCTGGACTATATTTAGGGTCATCTATGACAGAAATGGTTAGAGATTCAAAATCTGTCCCACCAAGATCAGGTTCTCCGTCGGTTTCTGGAGGAGTACGTGTAAATTCATAGTGGAAAGGGCCTATTTGTATATATTTTTTACGCTCTGGAATACTTTCTTCACGCTCGTCCGACATACTTAATTTTAACACGTATTGCGCCCCGTTTATATCTGTGGTATTTTAATTTTATGAAATCTTTAAGTTCTCGTATGCGAGACTATGAAACTGCTGGTGGGCGTGTTTTACCTGGTAGAATACCTGCAATTGTGACAATTCGAGGCCGTAACCTAGCAGATTGTATGGATAAAGACGTTACGGAGGCTATGGAAAGAACTGCGATATTAGTCTCCCGTGAAATACCTGATTTTCAGCTCGGATATACAGCTTTAGGGGATGCATGCTTCATGTTTCGAAGTGATTGGTACAGCGGAAATATTGCTTGTATATCTTCTGTGGTTTCTTCTCTTTTTTCATTATATTTTAATAAAATATATTGTGGTCGGCTAGGACGTGCACCTTTTGACGTTTTTTATGGAAATGCCTTTATTATTGGGGATGATGATATCGCTAATTACTTTGTCTGGAAACAGGGGGAGTGTATTGATCGTAGTGTGATGAGACATGCTCGTAAAGTGTTCTTTAAAGATGATATTGGGGGTATGAGAGTTAAAGAACTGCAACGGCTTCTACACGATAGTGGGAATTCTTGGGATTTGTTAGATGGTAGGACTAAATATGGCTCTTTTATCGTAAAAAATGGAGTAGTTACAAACTCTCGTGAGAATTATTGGACACTATCCCACTATCTTGGGATACATTTACTGCCTTCGGACACTTCGGACACTTCAGATGAGTAAATATACGTCTTTGGGTTGCTTTTTTGACCGTTTTGTGTTAAAATTAAAGTACTTTCGCGCTGTGGGTGCGCTAAAAGGGAGTCTTTTGTTGGTTGGAGGCTCCCTTTTATTATGAGTTTTTATGAAACCTTTAGTATCAAGTCTTCTCCTGGCATGGATTTGGAGTTTGTACGTGAATTCTGCGTGGAAATGCGTGAAATGGGCTGGAAATTAATACTTTCAGGCTGTGGAGACGTTGTTTTATTGTTTTCAGACAATGATTACTATCCGTCTATTGGAGATTGTGAAGATCATTCATTTGGATTTTGCGTTTCTGGACGAGAATGGTCTTTGGGGGAGCTTCGTAGGATGAAAAACTTGTGAATTCAAGAATTTTAAAGAAAGACGCACTGAAAACGGAGTAATAGAGTTTTTATGCAGTAAAATATCCTTATGATATGTAGTGTTGATGGGTGTTTTACTAAAATACGAGCTAAGGGTCTCTGTGGCACACACCACGGACAAATGCGCTCATTCGGGGAGATAAGAAAAAAGATAGGAGAACATCATGGCCTATCTGGTACTCCTGAGTATCTTGCTTGGGAAAATATGAAGGCTAGATGTTTAAGGGTGAGCCACCCGTGCTACCATCTATACGGAGGACGCGGAATCACTGTTTGTGAGCGTTGGGTGGATTCTGTTTTAAAATTTTATGAGGATATGGGTCCTCGACCTGGAAAAGGTTATTCAATTGAAAGAATAGATAATGATAAAGGTTATTATAAAGAAAATTGTAAGTGGGCTACGCAATCGGAGCAGAATTTAAACAAGAGATATAAGGTACCAAACACGGGCTATCACGGTGTTGTTAAGATGAGAGATAAATTCCAAGCTAGGATAGGTATTAACGGAGTCAAATATCACTTAGGCACTTTTAAAACCGCTAAGGAAGCTCATGACATGTATGAAAATGTTAAAAAGGATACAGATGAGTTTTTAAGGTCTAAATCCTCTTCGCATTCTATTAAAATCACTTAACGGGCTTCCTGCATTTCTAGATTTAGTTTGATTCTTTCTAGACTCTCTGGCGGATATAAATTGACCTCCACCACTCGCCTGTGACAACTCCCTGCAACCATAAACCAAACTGTCATGGCGGTCGTCGCTGGTGGAGTCTCCTTGTACCTTTGAGCAGAGTTGATTTTCTAGTTCTTTGTGGTAGCCAACGTGGTGAACTCGTCCCTGTTGGTAAAGCTGTGCAATAGGTTCTGCACGCACTGTCTTCCCTTTTCTTTGGTGAGAAAGCATACGAATGGGAACTGTTCTGTCCATGTTATTAAGAATTGTTTTAACTAAATCTCCGTCGGACTTTTCGACAACAACAGTGGAAGCGTGGTATTGGTGGAAAGCTTGCATGACTCGCTGTGCCCAGAGTTGGGGTGTGGTTTTTACAGAGAGGTCGCGTAGAACATAGATGTGCTTATCCGCAGACATACCAACAACCATAATTCCACACTCGTCAGATCGTTTTGTGTTTGTGCTGGAAGGATCGACGGAGATGATTGTACGGATAAGCTCTGGAACTTGATCTGGTTGGACGCGATTGTTGTCAATCATCTCTCTAGTCCAGTTAGCACCTCTTTGTTCTGTGA
>ERZ724505.798-NODE-798-length-18786-cov-5.254071_pt1 | contig 18786 bp, 17 predicted proteins | sample MGYA00376038_ERZ724505 | MGnify/ENA primary metagenome ERZ724505 (study PRJEB28724, sample SAMN07190884) | wastewater metagenome | isolation source: effluent of sewage treatment plant in Hong Hong | place: Hong Kong | collected 2016-03-17 ... | reverse complement strand
ATTAGCTGATACATCGATGGCCTTTTGCCCTTGATTGATAGTTAAGCCCGTTAGATTAGCGCCACGGGGGACTGTAGTAGCAATTTTCTGGATAAGTTCAGAAAAGAGAATTTCTTGCTGTAGGACCTTTACTACTAGCTTAAAGCTGCTGCTGATTTCCTCGGCTCTTTTTTGTGTGCCCTCGAAATTTTCTTTTTTGAACAGTGCCTGACTGGCTGCAATATCTTTTTCGTAATGTCGGCTAGATTGCTGAATAGTTAGTAAGCCGTAAGTTGCAATAAGACCCAGTCCAACCAGCGCGATTAACGACATAAATATCCACTTTCTCAGCAAAACATTGCTGCGTGCATATCGAAGGCTCGTCTTTGTTTCGGGTGGAAGTAGGTTAATCATGCTTAAAAACCTCTTTTGGATGAGCCAAGCTTAGGCCGGCTGCAATTGCATACATCGGTCGATCGGCGACTGACGGAGGGTCTAAGCCTTTAAAATTGAAATACTGCCAAGGGTCGAAGTGTCTGACAGCCATTCGCAAAACGCTAGTCAAATATTCACTAAGTCCCGGCATGTTTGCGCCGCCGCCTAGAGTAATGATTTGCTTAATCGGGCGTTCTTGACCATAGCGTTCTTCGTAATAGCGCAACATACGACGAATTTCTTTAACAATCAGGCCGAGTGTCGGTGCTAGGGCCTCTTCAATTTCCTTTTGTCGTTTGCTGGCTCCTAATCCGTAGCGTGTCTTTATCAAACCGGCTTCTTCGAGCGTAACGTCTAGCTTACTCTTGATCGCATTGGTGAAATTGGCCCCGCCACCCTGCACAACCGTACCTGTAACCAATATATCTTTATCAAAGACGCTTATGTCGCACGACAGAGTGCCAAAGTCGATGATAAAGGCCGGCTCGTTGCTGGTATCGCCAATCGAAAAAAGTCTGCCTGACGAACTGAGCGTTGGTTCAATCAGAATCGCTTCTAGCCCCAGTATTTGGGTCAAATCAACATAAGAGTCGACTATTTTTCGCGGTACCGCAACTACGAACAACTCTATATCAGTCTCTGTTTGACGTACAACTTTGTAATCTAGATAAAGTTCTTCAAGCGGCATTGATATGTATTGTTCTGCCTCTAGTTCCACTGCTTCCTCAAGCTCTTTGGCCTGAAGTTTTGGAAGCTCAAGTGCGCGTGTAAAGGTTCTGTAGGCAGGTATCGCCACTGCTACTCGGCGTGAATTAATATTGCCCACAAGTCCATCTTTAAAGAGCTTGTGCGCCGCCTTAGCGATAATTTCAGGTTGTACAACTACGCCATTGTCTTGAGCTGATTTATCAAAAGAAGTAAAACCGTATCCCACCACTTTAGGACGATAACCCTTGAGATCAACATCGAAGGGCGGCTCGGTCAGTTGCATAACTTTAAGCGAGCCATGACCAATATCTAAGCCAAACAGGGGTTTGTCGTGGTAAAAGTTGGGTATTTTATCGGTTTTCATATAAGCTGCCCACCTCAGGCAAAAGGCTTATGATTAGTATATCAGATATGTTTTCGTTGTTCTCAAGAGTTTAGAAGGGATTAATTAGGCAAAAACCTTATGCTTTCCTATAATTTATATCATATGCGTCGACAACAAGGTGGTTATACGCTTGTCGAGCTGATGGTCAGTCTGCTAGTGCTTGGTATTATTGCTCTCGCAGCTTTTCAGCTTTTAACCGCGTTACTGCACAGCGCGATTGTGTCTAAAAGACAGGCAGTGGCATACACGCTTGCCAATAACCAGATGGAATATCTAAAAGAGCTGTCTTATGATCAGTTGGCGGTTGCTGGTGGCGCCATTCCATCAAGCACAACGATACCTGCTAGCTTTAACGTAAAAGTTAACGGCGAAAAGTACATAGTCAAGACCAGCATAGACTACGCTGACGACGCGTTTGATGGCTGTGGATCTTATCCTACACTGGCACTTAAACAGCAGTACTGTCATAATTATCCGCCACCCACTGGTGCGCCGGCGCTAGATAGCAACCCTGCCGACACCAAAAATGCTACCGTAACAGTAACCGACACAGCCTTACATAACCTCGCAACCCTAGACACAAATATCTCCGCTCGTGTGGCTGAAACATCCAGCAACACGGGTGCTCTATTTGTAAAAGTCATTGATGGCAGCAGCAATCCAATCTCAGGCGCTACGGTCGTTGTTACTAACACCACCTCTTCACCAGCAATTAACGTTTCGGATACTACTGACAGCAACGGTATGGTTATCTTTTATGGTCTGCCGCCAGATTCAACTAATTACGACTACAATGTAACCGCCTCGCTAAATGGCTACTCTTCGTTGAGCACCATCGTTCCTGCCGGTTCGCTGCAACCAACTTATCCAAATGTAAATCTGATCGCTCAAAATTCCGTGCTCTCTACCCTAAAAATTTACCCAATGGGGCAAAACAGCCTGATTGTTGAAACAACCGACACCAACGGAAATCCAATACCGGCCGCAAAAGTATTTATCAAAGGTGGCTATAAGCGTTACGCCGATGCGACGGATACGACTTACTACTACGACAACATGCATGTCAACTTTGACGGCAACAAGGGTGCTCAAGACAATCGACTGTTGACCGATGCGAGTGGTTTAGGGGCACTTACAAATCGAGTACCCGGCGATTATATCTTTTGTGGCGATATTGGTGCGACCAGCTGTACTGTTGGCGGCACTACCTATTATCTTGCCGCCGCCGTACCTTATGGCGGAATTAACTCCTTAAACCCGATAACAATTCCGACATATTTAGCTTCGAGTCCACCGACGACAACCTATAGCTACGGGGGAGGTGAATATCTGCAAAAGGTGCGACTAATGTTAACGACTAACAGCAGTTTCCCAAGAATCACTAAAATTTCACGCTCGACAGCCGATCAATCTAGCGATCCGCTTTCAAGCCTGCCGTTTAATATAACTGGCGTCAATTTGCCATGTAACTCAAATCCGGCAAGCTGCAGCACGCAGGTTAAGTTTACTCAAGGCGGCAACACATATATAGCCTCTTGCACCGGTAATGCTTCGCCAGCAACTACACTTAGCTGTACGGTTAACATTTCGACCGCTTCGGTTGGCATGCTCCAGCTCACCATAACTTCAGGCGGAAATTCGTTGGTATTGCCCACAACGCCGCTAGGAGGCATAAATGTTGTCCCGTAGACCGGCAAATTCAAATGCTGGCTTCAGCCTAGTTGAACTACTGGTTGTTATTTCTCTTGTGGGGATACTTTTTGCTAGCTTTGGTGTCTTCTTTTCGGGTTATCTGAAACTGTACAGTTCCTATCAGACGGACGCTACTAACTTTTCTGAGTTAGCCCAACAGTCGCAAAGGATCAGTAAAGTATTGCGGGGAATTGTTGATATTACGTCTGTTGGTTCAAATGATATGACTGCCTATGCTTATTTTTCCCCAGGCGACACGTACACATCAGTTGTCCGCTATTATTTAAACGCAAGCAATAATCAGCTTATGGTAGATGTTACGCCCATGACAGCCAACCCACCCATCGGCACGCCAATAACCGCCTCGAAACGAACTTACACCATCATTTCAAACTATTATAAAAAACCGACCGTAAACCTGTTTGATTACTATGACAGCACGGGCACTTTGCTTACGCCGCCAGTTGCCAATCAACACACCATAGCAACCATTAATGTGAATTTATATGTACCAGCCTCCAGATCGTCAAACGGGCAGCAAATGAGCACATCTGTTAGCTTGCGCAACCGGAAGGTAAATCTATGATCCCGGCACTACTGTCATTAATTATTGCGTTTTCGATTTCTGCGTTAGCAGTAGTTCAGATTACGATGAATAATTTCTTTGTTGTTGGCAACGTCATAAAAAGCCAACAGTCATTCAATATCGCTGAGTCTGGTCTTAATTACTACCTCTGGCATCTTAACCACAATAATACAGATTATAAAGACGGCAAAACTACGCCTACAACTCCAGATCCTCAGCTTGGTTATGGGCCTTATGTACACAATTACACCGACAACTCCGGCAAAGTTATCGGCACTTATACCTTGTGGTTAAAACCGGCTGGCAACGGATCAACTGTGGTAAAGGTTAGGTCTATCGGACAGGCTAACGGCAGCAACATTAAACGTACTGTTGAAGCGCAAATCGGCTCACCTTCGTTTGCCAACTATGGCGTGGTATCGGATAACGCGTTGTGGTTTGGAAGTACGGAAACAGCCGATGGACCAATTCACTCCAACCTCGGTATACGTCTGGACGGTGCCAACACCTCAACGGCCAGTAGCGCCAACGCGACCTATACGCCGCCAGCCGGCTTGGGCGGTGGCACGAATAGACCCGGAGTTTGGTGTGATTCAAGCGTAACTACCCCAGTCAACTGTAACACTCGCACAAAGACCGATTGGCTGTATCCTGTCAGCTCGGTCGACTTCAATCAGGTTAGTAGTAGTCTATGTGATATCAAAAAAGTAGCCTTTGCCTCGGTAGCCTCTACCGCTTCACTGGCTACCCAAGCCAACGCCTGTAGTCAGATCCCAAACACAACAACAGCCGCTTATTTGCCGCAACGCCAGGCAAGCTACAATGAGGTGAAAGGCTACCTGATTCAGCTAAATACCAACGGGACGTATGATCTATATAAAGTAGATGCAGAAGCCGACAAACAAACGACTTATACTGCTGCCTTAACGCGCACACTAGTGCAAACTGGAATAACCATACCATCTTCAGGCGTGATTTTTGCCGAAGACAACGTTTGGGTTAGATCTAATCCGACGTATCATGGCCGAGTAACAATCGCTTCAGGCAGATTAACTGCGTCAGGACCTGCTAGCTATACGAATATCGTCATTGCGGATGATTTGGCATACAGCACAAAAAACGGAACCGACGCTATTGGTTTAGTAGCGCAAGATGCCGTCATCATCGCGCCCTATGCACCACCTAGTACAGGCAGCTTTAATTTTGAGGTTGACGCGGCTGTCTTGGCGCAAGCAGGTGAAGTTTGGTATCCGGGCCGATATCGCACGGATTCTGGCCGCTGTACAAAAGGCTGGGGCAATTCAAACCAAACGTTTACTTTTTATGGATCGGTTGCTACCAGGCAAACTTGGACCTGGACATGGCAGCAGGGAGGTGGGTGCGATTTAACGGACACAGTACTTGTCAACGGCAACAGAATCTCAGGCATCCTTAACAACACTACTCAATATGACTACAACTTGCGTTACGCTCCGCCACCAAGCTATCCACTAACGTCAGGCTACAACTTCCTATCCTGGCGTGAGGTTCTGACGGGGCCGTGATATACACATCACTTTAGGTATAAAAGCTCAGGCATACTAAAAAAGCCCCGGAAGATTCCGGGGCTTTTAGGTGTACTAAGCTATATTTCTTAGCTACCGTCTTGGTTTTGAGCTGTTACAGTTGTCTTGCCGTTAACTGTGCCTTCAAAAGTACCCGTAAGGGTGTATTTTTGACAGGTTGTGTTATCGCTTTCACAAGGTGAGCCATCAGCCTGTGTTACAGCGTAAGAATATGTCTTTGCTGCTGCAGCCGCGACTAAACAAGGGTTAGACGAAGGCGTGCTTGTGGCAGGATCACAGTTTGTTGATGATGGATCTTTAAGAGCGTTTTGGTCGAAGCTCTTCATGTTGGTTGTGCGCCAACTTGACGTGTTCATGTTATCCCGGCTTGGGTAGTAACCGCTCGAAGTATAGAACGCTTCTAGGTTGGTCTGAATAGACTTGATGTCTGAAGACCGCTTCGACTTACGTGCTTTTGCCTGAATACCGCTATAGGTGGTTATGACGAGCAACGCCAAAATACCTATGACCACGATGACGATCAAAAGTTCGACGATCGTGAAACCTTTATTACTTTTTTTAAGGGAGATCATGAGAGCCCACCCTCCTTGATTTATTTATTAACCTTATTTATTGATCTTGCAGCACTAATCGCCGAAAGTATCTGAGATTGATTATAGCCATAAGCGGTCTGGCGTCAAGTTTTTTTAAACAGATTAACCGCCGGCTGTTTTTGATAGGTTGGCGATCGGACCCATAACTGATGCAGCAATTAAGCCGACTGCGGCTCCGAGACAGACAATCATTATCGGCTCGATTATGGATGCCAAACCGTCGATTAGTACTGCGACCTCTTCTTCATAAAAATCCGCGATTTTGGTAAGCACGGTGTCTATTTGGCCTGTTTCTTCACCTACGATAAGCATCTGCGCCACAATTGGCGGAAAGTTCTTGCTTTTACCAATAGGCTCGCTTAGCGGCTTACCATTTCTCACTTCTTTTGATGCTTCTTTAAGCTCTTCTTCGATAACTTTATTGCCGATGGCGGCGCCTGTTACTTCGAGTGCGTCCAGCACGCTAACACCTGCACCCATCAACGAGGCAAATGTGCGAGAAAATCGCGCGACCGCAATCTTTTGGATAACATTGCCAACAACTGGTAAACGCAGCAAGATGGCATGGAATTTGTACTTTCCAGCTTCTGTGCGCACATAGCGTCTCGCGAAAAACAGAGCAATGCCAGCCGCGATAGTTATTAATATCAGATTTGGCACATGTGGAATGATCGTGGCATCCTTGCAGAAATTACTTATATTGAGCAACACCTGAGTATAAATTGGCAATTTGGCATTTGGCCCACCGAGCGAGAGTAATATGCCACCTAGCTTAGGTACGATAAATAGCATGATGCCAAAAAAGGCGATTACGGTAACTACAAGGATGACTACAGGGTACATCATGGCGCTTTTAATCTTTTTGCGCATGCTAGCGTCGCCTTCAACTTGCGTAGCTAAGCGTTTAAGGATGTCATCTAAAATACCGCCTTCTTCGCCGGCTCTGACCATGTTTACATAAACATCTGAGAATACGTCGGGATATTTCGAAAAAGCATCACCTAAAGCTATGCCACCTTCAACATCCTTGGTTATGCCGGCTAAAACCTCCCGCATATATGGGTTGGAGGCTTCACTTTGTAGGGCCGACAATGAGCGGGCGAGCGGCACTCCTGCTGTAATCATCGTGGATAGCTGGCGAGTAAAAATTACTAAATCGTTAAGCTTAACTTTCTTTTTGCTACTTAAAAAGCCACCCGACTTCCGTTTGCCCTTAGCGATTTCTATGACGACTGGGTGTAGATCTTCTTTGTGTAGCAGGGCCATTAACGCCTGTTTGTTGGCCGCCGCCGCCGTACCGGTTACAGTTTTACCATCTTTGGTTTTTGCAGTGTATTTAAATTCCATTTTATTCCTGCGCAGTTACGCGTAATACTTCTTCGATAGTTGTTTGTCCACGCAATGATTTAACTAGGCCATCTAATTGCATGGTAAGCATGCCATCAGTTATTGCTGCGCTATTAATATTTTCGGATGTGCTGTTGGTGACAATCATCTTTTGAATATTAGCTGAGTTGGTCAGGACTTCATAAATGCCAATTCGTCCTTTATAGCCGGTGTGATTACAATGCTCGCAACCGTTATCTTTGGCTTTCCAGAGTCGTGATATTTCCGTTGCAGTACTGCTTAGGCCTGTAACTTCCTTGCCTTTACCTGCGGCAGATGTTCCAATACCATCTTTTATGGCCTGTTCTTCAAGCTCATGGAATCTTTTTGCGCCGCCATTTGCGGTTAGGTTAAATGATTTATCAAGCCCTTTTAGATAAGTATCGTCAGGCTTAAATTCTTCACGACAATCAACACACAACCGTCGTACCAAGCGCTGCCCAATTACCACTCTCACTGTGCTGGCAATTAGAAATGGCTCGACGCCCATATCGAGCAAGCGAGGCAGGCAAGTCGCGGCGTTGTTGGTGTGAAGGGTGCTAAAAACCAGGTGGCCAGTCAGCGCTGCCTGTACGGCTAGATCGGCTGTTTCGCCATCTCGAATCTCGCCAACCATGATAATATTTGGATCTTGTCTGAGCAGTGCCCGCAACCCATTGGTAAAGGTCATGCCAGCAACCGCATTAACCTGAACTTGATTGGCGCCAACGACGTGATACTCGACAGGGTCTTCAACTGTAGAAATATTTACGCCCGGCGTATTGAGCGAACTTAAAACGCTAAATAAAGTGGTTGATTTGCCGGAGCCTGTCGGGCCGGTTACTAAAACCATGCCATGCGGCTGAATAATGGCCTGTTTCATATCTGCCAGCGCGGTGCCCCAAAAACCAAGCTCCGTGAAGTCGGCAGGTTTACTTGATTCGTTAAGGATACGCATAACCACCTTTTCGCCATCAAGAATCGGCAAGGTTGATACTCGCAGAGCATAAACCAGTCCGCTTATTTCTACCTTAAAGCGCCCATCTTGGGGAGCCCGGTGCTCATCGATTTTTAGATTGCTTAAAATCTTGATGCGACTCACCAATGCGCCGAGTAGCTTACGAGGCAATTTGTTAGTTTCGCGTAATACGCCATCAATTCGATAACGCACGACAACAAATTCTTCACGGGGCTCGATATGAATGTCGCTGGCGCCAGCCTTCACGCCGTATTCGATAATTATATTTACGGTTTGGGCTACAGGAGAATCTTCTGCTAGATCGCTCTCGTCCACTTCTTCAGCTTCAACCGGAACTTCATTGCTAGCAATAACCTTGGTTAGCTCGCTGCTAATATTGCCGCGATATTGATCAAGTGCGGACTGCAGCAAACTAGCTGTAGTGATATGGACTTTTAGCTTGTTGCCTAGCTGCTTCTGTAAAAAGTTAAGTGCCTGGATGTCGTCTGGGTCTTCCATCGCGATCAGCTTGGTCTCGTCTTTGTCGACTTCAAAAACGACAGCATTATATTGACGCGCGATGCGCTCCGGCAATAACTTCAGTACCTCATGCTTTATTTCAGCAGCTTTTAGCTCAATAAATGGAACTTCTATTTCGTCGGCGTACAGCTTTGTCAGATCTTTTTCACTGACCAAATTGTTTTTTATAACAACATCCTGCAGGGGTTGTTTGTCGGCTGCTGCCTGTTCATGCAGAGCCGTCAGCTGATCTTTACTAAAATCGCCGCTTTTATTGAGGAGTTTCTCGACTAATGAATCAGGAATTCTCATAACAAATGTCTATCTTAAGGGTTCACCCATCCTGGGCACATTTTAGCAGAAACGTGAGCAGTATGCTCTATTTCTTAAATTAAGATTAAAACTTCAAAACTAGAAAGCTGTAGCATTTTTCAAATGTCAGGCATGTACCTATAGTGCTAGAATATTAGTAAGTGGGTGGAATCGACAGTCTAACGACCACAGGAGGTTAATATGGCGGCAAAAGTAAAAGAAGCTAAAGAGATGCAAGAAGTTAAATCGGGTGATAGCGAAGGCAAGTCCAAGGCGCTAGGGCTAGCTATGGACTCAATCGAGAAACAATTCGGCAAGGGCGCAATTATGAAACTTGGCCAATCCCACCCCGTGGCTGTCGAAACTACATCTACTGGCGCTTTAAGCCTTGATATTGCGCTGGGTGGCGGTATCCCCCGAGGCCGCGTGATCGAAATATACGGGCCTGAATCATCTGGCAAAACAACTTTAACTCTGCACGCGATCGCTGAAGTCCAACGTAACGGTGGCACCGCTGCCTTTATCGATGCCGAGCATGCGCTTGACCCTGCCTATGCCAAGCGGATTGGTGTAGATGTCGAAAACCTGCTGCTTAGTCAGCCCGATAACGGCGAACAGGCGCTTGAAATTGTCGAAACATTAGTTCGTTCTAACGCTGTCGATATTATCGTTGTGGACTCTGTCGCCGCACTTGTGCCGAGGGCTGAAATCGAAGGCGATATGGGTGATTCTCTGCCAGGTCTGCAGGCTCGTCTGATGAGCCAGGCTTTACGAAAGCTAACAGGCGTAATTAACCGTTCCAAAGCAAGTGTAATTTTCATTAACCAGATTCGCATGAAAATCGGCGTTATGTTTGGCAATCCCGAAACAACCAGCGGCGGTAACGCCCTCAAATTTTATGCCTCAGTGCGGATGGATATTCGGCGCATCGGGCAGATTAAACAAGGTGAAGACATAATCGGCAACCGTACTCGTGTAAAAGTCGTAAAAAACAAAGTCGCGGCGCCTTTCCGCCAGGCGGAATTCGACATCATGTACAACAAAGGCATCAGCGTGCCCGGTGATGTACTCGATCTAGCTGCCGAAGCAGGTATTGTTGAAAAATCCGGCGCTTGGTATGCCTACAATGACCAAAAAATCGGCCAAGGCCGCGAAGCCACCAAGACATACCTAGAGGAAAATCCTAAAGTCCTCAAGGAGATTGCCGACAAGGTCCGCGCCGCCGAAGCTGCCAAAGAGTAGTCGATGAAGAGAGCAGTTATCTTGCACGGTACTAGTGGTAGCCCAGAAGGTAATTGGCTGCCATGGGCAAAAGAACAGTTAGAAGCCGACGGCTATAAAGTCTGGGTACCTTTACTGCCAAACAACACTTATCCAGACAGGAAAGTCTATAATGATTACTTGTTTGATTCGGGCTGGGACTTTACCGATAACGTAGTCATCGGTCACTCCTCAGGTGCTGTTTCAGTTCTCAATTTATTACTGGACGATCGATGTCCTCATATCGACGTGGGTGTGATGGTCGGGGCATGGTATGACACCAAAAACTCTCCGCTTACAGACACGGATCGCTTTGTGAACTTGTTTCCGCCTCAGGGTTTTGATTATCAAAAGCTAAAAACCAAAGCTAATCGCTTAATTTATATCCATGGCGACAATGACGGGCACTGTCCGTTGGAGCAAGCTAAATGGATGGCTAAGCAAACTGATAGCGAAATTATAATTATCCCCAACGATGGGCATTTGACTGGTTCAGCTGGCTTTACAGACCTACCACAATTACTGACCGCTCTCAATGAAAATAACTAGCATAAAACAGCAGGCTAAGAGGACTGATCGGTATTCAATTTTTATAGAAGGGAAGTATGTCTTTTCTTTAAGTGAATCTGCTCTGCTTGAAAGCAAGCTCGCCAGTGGCCAAGAATTGACTAAAGAGCAGGTTAACGACTATAAAAAAATATCAGCCGACGATAAACTCTATAATCAAACTCTCAGATATGTCGCAATGCGTCCCCGCAGTCGCTGGGAAATCGAATTTTACTTGGAGTATAGAAAAAAGGCCTCCCCTGCCCTTGCAAATGAAATACTTAACAAGTTAAGTGATATTGGTTTAATAGATGATGAAAAGCTTGCGAAAGCAATAGTTAATGACCGTCGATTACTCCGCCCTGCTTCGCGTCGCAAAATGATTTCTGAGCTACGTAAAAAACGAATTGCTGACGATATCATAGAGCAGGCATTAGGGAATGATAGTGCCCAAGAACAGTCTGCACTGCAGGCAGTGATTGCCAGTAAGCGTCGACAGACAAAATATCAAGACGATCAAAAATTGATGCAATACCTTGCTCGTCAAGGCTTCAGCTATGACGATATAAAAAACGCGCTGGCTAGCTAAGCCGCCGCAGCAGCTGTCGCCGCGCTTGTGTTCATGAGTTCATTGATAATTACGCGGCGTGGAGTTATTTCGACAACCTGATTTCGATCAATACTAAGCGCGCCGCCGGTAAAACTTTTTAAAATTGACTGCGCCACATATATTTTTTGTATGTACATCGTTTCGGTTTCGACGGCGTAATCGCTAACCTTCCCAATTTTTTGTTTAGCTGTTGTGGCGACTTGTTTACCGAGTAAGTCAAAATTTAGATCGATGACTTTTTTAAGCCTGACAAGGTCTTCGGGCTCGGACAAAACATCGTGGTCGTTGACGACAAACCCTTTTGATAAAATGTCTCGAATGTCTTGGTATAGCAGGATTAGCTGTTTTTTTTCGAAGCGGTCGATGCAGTAAAAACCCTCAATTTTTAAGTTGTCTGGGTTAATAATTGGCCCGGATATTTGCGCAATAATACCACCTGTGCGGAGTGATAAAACGGATTTGTTTAGGAGGCTATTACTTAACTGAAGCATGTTAATAGTATACTCGCCAAGTTAAAAATAATCAGTTGCTCGATAGAAATATTAAATCATTTAATCTTTAGAGCACTTTAATTACGCTACTGCTTGGAGTTGCATTTCGAGTAAGACTACAATCCTCCTACTATGCGGCGGACAAGAGCCATATCGTTAACAGCAACAGCAGCCATGTTTGTACTGTTATTTGGCCGGTCGATGTCTGCGACAGCTGATATGGCTAGTGCCCCCTCCCTTGCCATAAGCCAGTTCAAGATAACAAGCAGTAACGGTCAGTTCATCACGCTCTACAACTCGACTGATACTGCTTTAGATATGAGCAAATATCAGCTGGAATATTTCAACAACTACGACCTGACTAAAGCTACATCTAGCCGGCTGATCAGTCTCTCCGGTACTTTGCCGCCGCATGGTTATTATATGGTTAATGACAGCAGCCTATTGCTTTGTTACCAGCTAACGATTGACTCGCAATCTTTAGGATTTTCTAGCACCAGCGGCATGATTCAAGTTATGTCCCATAGCCAGCCTAGCCCCGGAGCAGGTGTTGCACAGGTTTTACAAGACTTCGTTGGTTGGTCGAAAACTGCCGCCACGGGAGCTGTTACGCTACCTACAAATACCGGTTCGTTCATGCAGCGTCAGCCGCTTGATAGCCGCAATAATCCGTCCGTTATTTTGCCTGGCTCTGGTAATTGGTTAACTGTCCAAAACGATCCTGCAAATCCCTGCAGATTAATAACAACCAGCTCGACTCCCGCACAAGTGCCCAATGGTTTCGGTCTACTTTTGCCGTCTTCCGAACCACCAGCTTCCATCATAAGCGTCGCGGCAGAAGCGGATGGTGCAGTATTACCGATTATGCCTGCGAGTGATATCGGGTTAATGGCTCCTCAAATTACTGAGTTGCTACCTAACCCAAGTGGTACGGGCAATGATGCCACTGACGAATTCATTGAGCTATATAATCCAAATTCAGTCAGTTTTGATTTAACTGGCTTTAGCTTGCAAACTGGTCTTTCCACTTTACGTAAGTATAGTTTTCCAGCTGGTGCAACTATGCCTGCCAAATCCTTCAAAGCCTATTTATCCGAAGAAACCGGCCTTAGTCTCAGCAATACGGGCAGTCAGGTGAAATTACTTGACCCGTTTGGTAACTCAATATCGGCAACCACACAATACTCTTCGGCTAAAGATGGCCAGTCATGGGCGCTCGCGAATGGTAAATGGTACTGGACAACTAGCATAACTCCAAATGCTGCGAATGTGATAAAACAGCCCACAGCTTCTAAAAAATCAAAATCATCGAGTAAGGCAAAGTCCAGCTCGTCTAACGTTTCAAAAACCGCTATCGGCAAAAGTTCAGGCTATAGCGCTGACCAGCCAGCCACCAGTCCGATCCACATCTGGACACTTGCCTTGATTGGTGGTCTCGCGATACTATACGGGATATATGAGTACCGCGCAGATCTGGGAAATCGAGTCAACCAGCTTAGAAGATACTTTAAAAATCGCCGCTTTAGTGGGAAAGAAGCTTAAGGGTGGTGAGGTTATTGAGCTGGTTAGTGATCTTGGCGGCGGCAAAACTGTATTTGTTAAGGGCATGGCTAAGGGCATGGGTATCAAAGATATTGTTGGCAGCCCTAGTTTTACATTGAGTAGCGAATATAAAGCTGGCGACCTTACTCTACATCACTATGACTTTTATCGCTTGGGCGAACCGGGGCTTATGACTAATACACTAGGTGAAGTCATAGGTAAGCCAGAAGCCGTCGTGGCAGTCGAGTGGGCCAATCTGGTTGACACCCTTTTGCCACAGGATCGTTTAAGCATCCATATCCGTGCAATAGGCGATAATAGTCGCCATTTGCGGTTTTCATATCCGGAGCACATGATATATCTAATTCCTTCTAATACTTAACAAGTTAAGTAATGTTAATAATTACTCTACGCACTGATAAGCCTGACGCGGAAATTGGCCTGTATGACGACTATAAACAGCTGGCTTACCTTTCATGGCAAGCACATCGGAAATTAGCTGAAACTCTGCATTTCAAGATAAAACAAATTTTAGATGATCAAAAAAAATCATTTAGTGATTTAGAGGGAATTGTCATTTATAAGGGGCCGGGTAGTTTCACTGGATTGCGTATAGGTTTTAGCGTAGCCAATGCTCTCGCTGACAGCCTACAAATTCCAATTGATTCTCAAACAAATGATAACTGGATTGAAGCAGCTATTGCTAACTTGAAGGCTGGTAAAAATGAAACGCTAGCATTGCCAGATTATGGAGCCGATCCTAGAGTTACGACTGCAAAAAAGTAGTTATCCACAGGCGTGGACTTTACAGATATAAAGTTGTTGACTTATCTGAGGCATAACCTATAGTTATCTTTGAAAACGTGTAACAAAAAGGTAAGCAAAAATGAAAATCAAGCGATTGCTCCATCTCGGCTCGGCTTTTGTACTGAGTCTATCGACTTTATTAACTCTTGGGATGCCACTTGCAAACGCGGCCGACCAGGACTGTACTTGGACCGGCAACGCAGATTTTAATTTTAGTACTGCGGGTAACTGGACAGGTTGTGGCGGCGGTACTCCAGGAAATGCTGATCGTCTAATATTTCCCCGCGAAGTGGCTAACAGGGGGCCAGTTAATGACCTTGATGGTATCACTTTCGAATCAATCAGCTTTACAGGTAGCGGTGTTAGTGGCAGCCCCGGGGATTATTATGTAAGCGGTAACCCGTTTTCCCTGACGGGTGGCATTACCGATAACTCAGTGCCTAATACTAGTACATCTATCGCGACAAGCTGGATAGATGCGGATATTACACTAGACGGAGATCAAACAGTTAACGTTAATAATCCTCATGCAGATACCTTTCTCGGCGGTAACATAGACGGTACGGGGAGCATAACAAAAACCGGTGATGGTGCAATTGAGCTGGGTGGGGATAACTCTGCTTGGCAGGGAGGCATCACTGCGAGCGGTGGTGATGTTATTGCTTCAGCCAGCAAATCACTAGGCGATAGCGGCGATACAGGCGCGGTCATAAATTCTGGGGCAGAACTACTGCTTTATCCTTGTGGTTTCACAACACTTGAGGGTAACGTAACGTTAAGCGGTGAGAGCACAATGGCGGTCGGAGATTTCGCCGTACCTAAGCTCGGGGATTTCTCAAGCTGTTCAGGGTCTCATTTTGCAACCGAGATTTACGGAGCAAGTGGTGATCCTTCGTCGGGCACGACATTGAGCGGGACTATTACTCTCGGGAGCGACATAACATTTGCCGGTTATTCTGGCACAACTACTATTTCAGGTCCGCTGGTTGGCTCTCATTCTTTTTCAATGTTACCTGGCTATATGGGCAAGCTAGTCATTGCCAGCTCAGCCAACGGTTCAAGTACGCCAAACGGCACATACACATCTGCAAAATTCACTAAGACGATTTCTGATTCAACATCTGACAGTGTAGATATTTACGGCAACAATGTCATTACAATCGACGGGACAAGAGGTGATACATATGTTGCTGAAGGTGGGATCCTTAAGGGTAGTGGAACTGTAGGCAGCTTGAACATAGACACTGGTGGCATACTCGCTCCGGGACACAGCCCAGGCTGTCTGACCACATCCGGCTTGACCCTAAATGGTACTTTTCAGGCTGAAATAGGTGGAACAACAGCCTGCACGGGCTATGACCAGACTATAGTAAACGGTTCGGTCGATGTTACTAACGGTACGATAACCCCGACCCTTTATGGTGGATTTGTGCCTTCGGTAGGCCAAAGCTACACAGTGATTAATAATGATGGTTCTGATGCAGTTACGGGAACATTCAATGGAGTTGCGCAAGGCGGCACTGAAACAGGCGATGGTGTTACCTATACCGTCAGCTATACCGGCGGCGATGGTAACGACGTAGTTCTTACGGTACAGTCAATCAACGCAGCCGCTCTACCGAAAAGTCCAAATACAGGTTTCGAACTTCTGACAAAAAATCCTTTCGCTGTTTTAGCGACTACCACCTTAGCTGCACTGAGTTTGGTAGTTCTTGCTAAGCGAATGAACACCGTACGCGCAAAATAAAAAAATGAACGTAAAGAGGTAAAAATGGCTGACCGAGCACCAATCGGTCTCGACGATCCCGTTTTCCACGGGCGACTAAGAAGAATCCAGGCACGGGAGGAGTTAATACCGCGCGCATCAAATCCTCCGCTGCGGCCCTCAGCCAAGTACTTTAACAACAGTCTAAGCCCTAGCCGGCCAATTTCAGATTTTTCTATACCGGCTGCAAAACCGTTTAAGTCTCAATTGACAGTCGAGTCAAAACCAGACAATCTGCCAGCTGTTTCTCAAACAATTGATAAGGTATTAGCTAAACCTGAAGCAAGAACCCCAACTATTAAGACGAAGAAGAGACGCAATTATAGCCAGACCGCATTGATGGTTATGGCAGTTATTATATTTTTTGTTGGAGTTTTCGTGTCGGCTATTACCCTAAAGACTAATCATGATGCAAAAGCGCAGGTTTCTGCTCTTTCGCAACAAGCTGGCGATGACGCGCCACCCGACGAGTCAAAGCCCGGCAATATTTCAGGCTATCAAGTTGCACCGGAGCTGCCTAAGTTTATAAAAATTCCTAGCCAATCAGTCGTAGGTAGGGTTAAACCCCTAGCAGTTACAAAAGATAACGCTCTCCAGGCACCGCGCAATATATATGATGCAGGTTGGTATAATGCCAGCGCCAAACCTGGTGATTCTGGAGCTAACGGGGCGATATTAATAGATGGGCATGTTCATGGCCCGACTAAGCCGGGCATATTTTCAAATATCAAAAACCTAAAAGCTAATGATGTAATTACAATTCAGCGTGGCGATGACAAAACTTTTGATTATAAAGTAGTTAAGGTTCAGGATTATGACTCAAAGACATTAGATTTAGGTATTGCTCTTGCCTCAGCCCAACCTGGGGTGCAAGGCCTGAACCTTATTACTTGCGGCGGCAATTTTAATAAGTCTACAGGCCAGTACGATAAAAGAACGATTGTATTTGCCGTATTACAAAGTTGACCCGCACAGTAAAAACGGCGTATATTAAAATCAGGAATTGAGGATCGAGAGACAATCAAATCCTTTTCTATACTTAATTAAATTCGACTTTCAGATCAGTAAACGCAGACTAGAGAAGTGATAGCGACGTCTGGCCCGCTGGTCTGTACAGAAAGGACAGACATGCTAGGAGTATTGCTCGCCTTTATAGGTGTTGCTGTTGGCTTTGGCGCCAGCACGGTTATTACAAGACAACGCAGAACATCAGCGGAGGAAAAAGCCGAGAAGGAATTAGCAAAAGCTAAAAAGGAAGCAGCTAAGTTAATCGAAGAGGCCAAAGAAGACGCTAAAAAAGAAATCGACGAGACTCGTAAGGAAGAACACTCACGTCGTAAAGAGCTAAAAGATCTTGAACAGCGTTTAGTTACCCGTGAAGAAAACATGGACAAAAAACTCGACGAACTTGATAAACGAAGCGAAAAACTTCGTAAAAATGAAGATGAAGTCGAGCAGCTAAAAAACGAGATTCGTGAAATCCGTGGCAAGCAACAAGAGAAGCTCGAAAAAATCGCCAAACTGACTAAAGCCGACGCGGCGGACAAGTTAATGCAAATGACCGAGCGAGATATCAAAAATGATTTGATTGGCTTGGTGAACAAACTTCAAAATGAAGCCAAAGACAATGCCGAAGAAAAAGCTGCAGTCATCATTACGACCGCGATGGAGCGAATGGCTAGCGAAGTAACCGCTGAGCGTACTCTAACGAGCATTAAGCTCGAAGATGAGGAAATGAAGGGCCGCATTATCGGCAAGGAAGGCCGCAACATTCAAGCGCTGCAACGGGCAACTGGTGTCGATATCATGGTGGACGACACACCCGGCTACGTGGTGCTCAGTAGCTTTGACCCGATCCGGCGCGAAGTTGCTCGTCAAACAATGTTGATGCTAATGAAAGACGGTCGAATTCACCCTGGTCGTATTGAAGAAGTCGTTGATAAAGCGCAGAAGCAAGTCGAAAAAGACGTCATTAAAGCAGGCGAAGACGCAGCCCGCGAGTGCGGTGTGATAGGCATTCCAAAAGAAATCCTGCAACTGCTTGGTGAGCTGAAATATCGCACAAGCTATGGCCAAAACGTTTTGAAGCACTCAACTGAAATGTCGCACATCGCAGCTGTCATCGCCGAAGAAGTTGGCGCAGATGTTAAGACCGCTAAGTATGCCGCACTTGTACACGATTTAGGCAAGGCCTTAACGCACAAGATGGAAGGCAAACATCATCACATAAGTGGTGAGATGTTGCGCAAGTATGGCGCACCTGAAGAGGTTGCTTTAGCAGCCGAACAACACCATGATGACGTCGAAGCCACGACAGTTGAAGCTTTGATTGTTCGTACGGTTGATGCCATTAGTGCTGCCCGACCAGGTGCACGAAATATTTCGGCTGAGAATTTTGGCGAACGCATGCGCGAACTCGAAAACGTTGCCAATGGCTTCCCAGGCATCGACAAATCTTACGCTATCAGCGCTGGCCGCGAAGTCAGGGTTTTCGTCAAGCCGCAATCGGTTGATGACCTTAGTGCAATCAAACTAGCTCGTGATATTGCAACCAAAATAGAATCAACCATGCAATACCCAGGTACCATCAAAGTGAACGTCATTCGTGAAACCCGCGCTATAGAATTCGCTAAATAGTACAATGAACATTTTATATGTCGGCGACATC
>ERZ724505.796-NODE-796-length-18826-cov-4.086676_pt1 | contig 18826 bp, 17 predicted proteins | sample MGYA00376038_ERZ724505 | MGnify/ENA primary metagenome ERZ724505 (study PRJEB28724, sample SAMN07190884) | wastewater metagenome | isolation source: effluent of sewage treatment plant in Hong Hong | place: Hong Kong | collected 2016-03-17 ... | reverse complement strand
CTCTATCAATAAAGCCATTCATCACAGTTTTTTTTTTTTTTTTTAATTCGCTATTGTTCACAAACGCTTTTATTCTTTCTGTTATCATAAATTGTGTAATTTAAAGTACAAATGTACCGCAATACAGGCAAATTAAAAAATATTTTTTGTAACTATCTGATTATCAATTAATTTAATTTTGATTATTTGTAATTGCCTGATTGTCAACCGATTTAATTTTTGATTATTGTTTTCCGTTATTCTTGCCTATTATTGCAGTATGATCGGGAATAAGACATTTATAACGACCACGCTGCCATACGTGAACTCCAAGCCACACATGGGACACGCGTTCGAGTTCGTGCTTGGCGACGCGCTGTCCAGGTACCTGAGACAAGAAGGCACGGTGCACTTCAACATCGGACTGGATGAGCACGGCACAAAGGTGTGGGAGAAGGCACAGGAATTGGACCTGAGTGTCGAGGACTACATATCGCAGCTAACGGGCCTGTGGCTAGACTTCTGTACCAGGTTCGAAATAGAGTACACCACGTTCTACAAGACGTCAGACAAGTCGCACCACGACAAGGTACAGCATGTGTGGAAGGGGTTCGTGGAGCGTGGGTTCATATATAAGAAGGCGTATACTGGCAGGTACTGCCAGGGGTGCGAGTCGTTCAAGCTCAACAGGGACCTGACCGCTGACGGCTGCCCCGACCATCCGGGACTGGAGTTGCGCTACGTCGACGAGGATAACTATTTCTTCAGGCTCTCTGCGTTCAAGGAAAGCCTAAGCACGTGGCTCAACTGTAACCCAGAATTCCTTGTTCCAAACAGCAAACTCACCGAGCTACACAACCTCATAGAAGGTACAGAGGACATATCGGTATCTAGGCTGAAGAGCAGCTGTCCTTGGGGGGTTCCGGTGCCAGGCGACGACGAACAAACCATATATGTCTGGTTCGACGCACTGCTGAACTATATATTCGCAGCCGGCTACCTTACGCCAGACTTCTCATGGGACCGGGTCATACAGTTGTGTGGTCCCGACAACATCAGGTTCCAGGCAATATTCTTCCAGGCTTTCCTGGAGGCTGAGGGATTACGCAAGACAGACAGGCTGCTCGTACACGGCACCATAATGGACCAGGACGGCAGGAAAATGTCGAAGACGCTTGGCAATACAGTAGACCCTATTGAACAGCTAGAAAGGTACGGTTTAGATGCCGTCAGGTACTACTGCCTGGCAGGACTTAGCACTTACCACAACTGTAGCTGGAACGAGTCGGACCTAGTCAAGATGTACAATAGTGACGTGTGCAACGACTGGGGCAACCTGCTGTCCAGAGTACTGCACCTAGTTGACATAAAGCAGGTGCATGGCAGCACTCCGACAAAAGATTTCTCGAGTGTCGTCGATGAACAGGTAAGGCACATAAGACATTGTTGGGACGAGTTCAACATACGCGGTGCCCTACAGTTAACCAACGATCTTGTCAAATTCGGTAACAAGTACATAAATGACAATAAGCCATGGGAGGGCGGTGCCGACTACGAGCCGGTACTGACCAACATGTACTGGATGGTTGGCATATTGAACGAGTTGTATGCTCCGGTATTTCCCGGAAAGTGTAGCAGAGCCGTTAGGCACATATCAGATAGAAAGAAGTGCGTCTTATTCGACAAATTAAAGTAATGAAATTATTGACCAGGGACGAGTTCAGGGAGGGTGTGTTCGAAAGGGACGGACACAAATGCGTAGTCTGTGGCGACGATGCCAGAGACGCGCATCACATAATGGAGCGAAGGCTATTCGCAGACGGCGGCTATTATATGGAAAACGGCGCATTCCAGGATATATGACTGTGGCCAACACAAATTCATATTGGAAAACCATAATATATATATATATAGTAAAAATTATATAACTATGTTTACTAAAATAATTGAATTTAAACATAATACTTCTTTACATAATATCAAAGAAGAGTATGTCACAAAAAATGATATACTCAAAAACATTAAAAATATATTATCTAATGAATATTATACAGTTGACTTATCTGAAGACAAGTTGACAATAGGTCTAGATTGGGACATAGATGTGGATGCCATAGAAGAAGCCGATCTTGATAGGCCTATACATGCAAGTGTAGAAATAGAATTGGATAGTGATGGCAAATTTATGATAAACACAGAAGCATATCACAAGGAAGTAGGATTATGGGAATATAAGACCAATGATGTCGGCGAAATAGAACTAGATATAGAATCTTGTGCTGATGACATTAGCGACATCATAACTGAATATGCTAATGATAGTATCATATTAGAATCATTAAAAGAATTCCTAAAAAGATAATCCCGAACAAGCTATCTAATTGATAGAATTAACAAATTTATCTAATTGATAGAATTAACAAATTATAGAATTAGTTCTTATTTATAACGTAGCTGGCTATCTTTTCTCCAACGGTCCTTCAATTCGTCTCTCCGCAGAAGTCCTGACCATTGGGTCGTGTCTGTAGTCCTCGTGAGTCTCGCTGCCATTTACCGCCCTTATGAACTCGTGTATGTCCCTCGTGGTGGCGAACTCATCTCCTGTGTGGTAGTAGAAGTTCTGTAAGATCCCGTTCTTAACTATTACGCCCTGAGACTTTACTTTTATAGGAATGTGCAAGTAGTCTGACTTTCCTTCCACGTCTTCTGCACCGATTGCATAGTTTGCCCTGTTGTAGAACGACTGTTTCTTTGACAGCCTTATACCGTGTTCTGCGAGAATGTCTATGATGTCGCTGATATTCCTGACCGGTTCTGCTCGCTCGTTTAATGAGAACTCCGTCGGTAGGCTCTCCTTGAACTCAATGTCGCTCTCCCTTATTACCCTCTTGTCCACTATTTTGTTCATGTTGAACAACACGACCATGGTCTCGCCCCAGCCGAACGCATTGTCCACCAGCTCGTAGTCTATTCCGTTATCTATGTAGAACTGCCTGAGGTCCTTCAGTTTTGAAGTCTGTAGCACCTTCTCGTTCAGTAGTATGTTGTTGAATAGCCTCGCCTTCACCCTGCCGTCTATGACGTACTTGGACAGCCTGTCCATATAGTCCTTCTGCCTGCTCTTTATCACGTTTGACTTGACGAATTCTGTCACCCTGGTCATGTCTAGCATGACGTCAGAGATGTCCGTGCCCTCCTCTATGGTGACCATGTATAGCTTCCTGTTGCCCCTGGCATACTTCTTTGCAACGTTATAGTTAGTCGTCAGGTACAGTCCCGGTCCGTACTCGTAGCGCGAAGCCGATGTGGCCTTAGAGAAGTCGAATAGCTCGTCTAGGTTTCCTCCGTGGTAAGTCTTCAGCGTCCTGACCGACTTGCTCTCCGTCACCGGACCGCCAAGCTTCATGTACATTATGCAGTTCTTGACATCCATCTTGTATTCCTCGAACCCCCAGTGCCTGTACATAGATGCCAGCTGGCGCACGTCCCTCCCGTCCATTGGCGACGCGTTTATGACTATACACGGACAGCCTTTTTTAGTCGCTAGCTTTTTAACCCTGTCCATCAGAGAGGTTGCTATGTGCGACCCCTGGTATTCCTCTTCCACCTTCAGATGTTCCAGATAAAGCGCCTTGTCCGGACTGCCTATCTCTCTCATGAAGTCGTCGTAGTCCATGTAGTCCGAGCAGAAGTACTCTAGCATGTACTCGTCGTACACCTCGCACCTAGCGGTGCCGACAACACGACTGCCGTCCAGTGCGTTCAATACGAAACTGTCTTCGTCTGTCGTCTGCTTAAATGTTATGGCCTCTTTTAAGAAGGCGGAGATCCTTGTGTACATTAATTTTCTTCTATCAATTTTATTATTTTTGCAGCACTAGTCCTATATTCCCACACGCTCATTTCTATATCATGATATTGTATGCCATTCCAATAATTTTTTATGGCTTTTATTATATTATATTCATCTGTCTCTGGCAATAATTGTACTTCAGTATACCATGCCAAATCAGACTTTTCCGGTATGTCAATAGGTTTTACTTTATATATATAATCCAAATAACCGCCAGCAGCCTCTATTTCATCTATATCGTCGCAAATAAAAACACTTTTTAATCTACTGAGCTTATTTAATGGCCTATATTTTTCAAATAATTCTTCTAGCCATTTTTCAGATGTTTCATTAACATACCCATCTGCTTGTGGTACCAATATGGTACCAATATTTAATTTTTTTGCAGACCCATGAAAGAATTCTATTTTCTCATTTAAAAAACTATTTATATTAGTAAACATGTAAAGCTATATATTATATTACAAGAAACAAATAATTGTGGTATATAATACTATGGACCGCAACCTATCTTTTTTCCTAAACGCATTCACCAACAAGCAGGACAGCCGCACCGGACTACCCATAGAAGAATACACGTACGACAAAGTCACCAAGCAGGTGGTAAAGTCTACAAACAAGGAGCAGACCACTGGTAAGGAGCCGCAGAGCGTATCTGCACTGAAGTCCATAATGACGTCCAACAAGTTCGTAAACTACAAGGGCATAAACCTGGGCAACTCGCCGGTAAACCCGTTCAACGACAAGGTGAACGACAACAGCTGGGCATCCATAATAGAGTTTACCAGCAAGTATAAGTCATACGCGCTTAAGCCTGCAGACCTGGCATACGTTAAGGACGTGTTGGTGTACCCTCCCAATAAGCTGATGGTGCTGCGCAGGTTCGGAAACACGCCAATACACAACGACATAATAAACGGCAACTCAAAGATAGCGCCTACGGCCACGCTGTGCGGGTTCGTGAAGCCTGGCAAGCCCGTGCTGAACATAGGATTCAACGAGGTGTGGGTGAAGGAGGACGAGTCCGTACTGAACATAATAAACGACATGATAGGACTGTCCGACGTAAAGATCCCAACAATTCCAGGACAGTCCAACATAAATCAGGCGTTCCTGCAGACCCTCTCGGACAACCTCGGGCTTGGCATAGACTTCGTGGGACCTATGGGCAACCCTAACATAATACACGAGGCGATGACCAGGAAGACCAACTTTGACGGGGAGTCTGGGTGGGACGGCCTGCACACGGACCTCAGCATAGACTTCGAGACCACATACGAGATGCAGTACATAAACGGCGTAGACCCGGGCGTGGCAATGCTAGACATAATAGCAAACATAACGGAGATGGGAACGTCTGACTCTGAGTTCCTGCTCAGGGGCAAGGGTGTACAGGCTGCACAGAAGATGCTGGACTTCTTCAGGAATCCCGACGTAAAGGAACTCGTCACGTCTATAATACAGGCGATACAGAGCGCTCTCGGCTTCATCGTGGACAAGATAAAGGCGTTCGCCGAGTCCACCAAGAAGATAGCTACAGCGAAGAACGCAGACGGCACGTCAAAGAGCATAGTTGAGAAGGTGAAGGACTTTGGCTCAGAGTTCATAGACTTCGCTGCAGGCTTTGCCAACGACATGATACACCAGCTGTACAGGAAGTACGAGTGGAAGATAAGGGGGTCCATATACGCTATGACAGGGGCGCCTAGCACGCCATGGCACATAACGATGGGAAACCCTAAGAACCCTTATTTCATATGCGGCAATCTGGTTTGCGAGAAGGTGGAGATGGAGTTCAACGACGAGCTCGGTTTCAACGACATGCCGACACAGATCAACGTAAAGATAAAGCTCAGGCCGGCCAGGCCGTTGGGCAAGAGCGAGATACAGGAGCTCTTCAACGGAGGCAACGTGCGCATACACACTAACAAGATACTGTCGCACCAGGTGATACAATACAGATAATCCGTGCGGAAGTACAAAAGATGCATGTGACGTTACAAATACGATATAAATGATGAAAATACGAATGATAGAGAACCTGCCTAAAGACGACGCAGGTAACTTAGATTTCACGGCACCAGTGCTGCAGCAGACAGGCGCGCTCGCCACCTTTGCCACGTCCACCACGGCCAGGCACAACATGCGCATGGACCTCGTGGCACAGGACCTTGTCAACGACCAGGACATGCTCGGAGAGATAATGCTGGTCAACGACATGACGAACCCGTTCAAGGTCAAGGAGAACATGGCCATAGTATTTGCCACCGGAGACGAGCTAAAGAAGATAAGCGGAAAGACTGGAGTGGAGGCAGACGAGAACCTCAAGAAGCTGCTGGTGAACAAGAACAAGGCACAACAGGTGGACGAGTCCAGGACCAAGTACCTGTCGGACAAGAAGAAGCGAGATGCCGCTAAGAACGCAATGCCTACCCAGGTAATAACGGACGGCAAGAAGGCCGTCGAGACAGGGCCAGGATACATAAAACTCAATCCCGTACTATGATAGAACAAAAGCTGGCACCGGACCTAGAGAAGCTAAAGCTAGACCCTATAGTAATAGACACTACCACGCTCACGCCTGATCAGGTAAAGGACGCGCAGAACTCTGCAGGAGTGGAGCCTAAAGTCTACTATCACAACGTGGAGTTCTCCGTCGAGAACATAAAGAGTATGGTCATAAGGTCTACTACCTTCCTTCCGGAGATAGAGATAGCATTCAACGACCCTACCAACATAATGCTGGAGAAGGGGTTCCCTACCGACAACGACATAATAAGCGTGTTCGTGCCGTCCAGGTCGGAGATGATAAAGCCTATAAGGGCCGATTTCAAGATACTTACTTTCGTGATAGACACGGTAGGCACGTCTGTCGCGTCTTACACTATAACCGGCATACTGAACATAGGATACATGTTCGTAAACGAGTACAGGGCTTATCCAGGAAAGACGTCGTGGGACGTGCTCAAGGACATAGCGATGCAGTGCGGTCTGGGGTTCAAGTCTAACATAGAGAACACGCAGGACAACATGAACTGGATAAACACCGGTCTCAACGTGATGGAGATAGTGCAGGACGTCACACTGCACAGCTGGAACGGAGAGGCCTCTTTCATGTGGTGCTACGTGGACCTGCACTACCACCTATGTTACATAGACGTGGAGGCGGCACTGAGGGACGACACGGTGAACAAAGGGGTTATAAATACCACCATGTCAAAGCTAGGAGAGAACATACCCGAGGTGGTCGACGAGATAGTACTGAGCAACGACTCTGGTGCGATGGCGACAAACGGGTTCTTCTCCAAGTCCATCATAATAAACAAGTCCACGGCAGTGTCGCTGGACCAGGGCTACAAGTGTGCGGCTTACTACTACGACAGGTCAGGGAACTGGGAGAAGAAGGCCGGGTCGTTCCTGACATTCGAGATAGACTCGCTGACAACGCCGGGCTCGGAGTCGACATCGCTCATAATGAAGGGCAGGCCCACCAACGACGAGGAGTTCTTCAAGTCCAACATTGGACTGGACTATGTGGGAAAAATAGACACAGACAACGTACACTCGGAGTACGCCTATGCCAAGGTGCAGAACACGCACAATATAAACAACATGGAAAAGGTGTCGCAGACGATAACGATGCCGAACCACAACATGAACCTGAAGAGGTTCGAGAAGGTCAAGGTGCGCATGAGCAACGGTACTGACAGGCCCACACTTAACGAGGTAAACGAGAGGCTTTCTGGACAGTGGCTGGTGATAGGTCTGACATACAGCTTCGACCAGAGGAACAAGATGACGCAGTATGTAAACGTCGTGAAGAGGGAACTAAACGTGCTGGACGTGTCCAAATAATATTATTTTTTCTGCCATCCATTTTCTTTCCTCAAATATACTATAGCATCTACCGATGGTTTTTCTACATATATTTTAAATATATTATCGTCTTTTTTATAATTATCAATAAGTGATATTGCCTGTTGTTTATCTAAAACACTTACCGTTGAAATACTTTTACCGAAAATATCAAAACACAATATGAAATACCTGTCAGGAGAAATATCTTTTAAAGATAACTACCCATTATCAATGGCCTGCTGCAACTGTTTTTTAACAGTATCATATTTAAAGTCACTTATTAGTCCCTCAGCTAGATAATTCAATATAGTAGTTTTAAGTCTCATGTTATATATATGCGAGCCGCGAATATCCTAATAAATATGTTATGCCACAACTGACAGACAACACCGCAATAGGCGGATCTAACACACAACAGGAGGCGCCGTCGACAGAGGACCTGTTGTCCGGGTTCTCCTTCCTGAGCACCATAGTTGACGGCAACACCGACGTGTTCAGATACGGCATATTCAACAATCCGGAGAACGAGATAGAGGACCCCACTATACTGGGCTTCACGATGGAGATAGACGACCAGTCGCCGCTGTTCACGGAGGTTGAGGGGTTCATAGCACAGTACAAGAACTACAACTCCGAGATAGCTGCCAGGGAATCCGTGTACGCGCAGTTCAAGGAGAACGTGGTAAAGTTCTTCAAGTCTCAGGAGTCCGCAATATCACCCACGGAGAAGGGCATATACATAAAGAGCCACTATATAAACAGCGTCACCGGTATGGCGAACCTGAACAAGAAGTTCGTCAACTACGGCGAGGACAGGCTGACCGTGCAATTGCACGAGGACCTGAAGCTGCACAGCAGCTACCTCGCCATGCTGTACAACAATCTCACCTACAGCTACGACTCTGGCAGGGAGCTGCTCCCTATAAACCTTAGGAGGTTCAACCTCCACATAAAGGTGTCAGAGATAAGGAACATAACAAACATAAGGGCGATGGTGTCGAACAATGCCAGCGAGCAGGCCATAGCGGAGGCGCTCAAGAAGAACCTGACCAGCATAGTTTACACGCTGCACGAGTGCTACTTCGACTTCTTCGGCTCTAACGCGCACGGCGACTCCATAGCACAGGCAGGGATAGATGCCGGAGTGCCAGGCTATGCCTCGCTCAACCTGGACATATACTACAAGTCGGTGTCGAGGTTCGTGAGGACGCCGCTCATACCTAACGCCATAGCCATGTACGACGGGTCCAGGACCCTTGGCTTCACTAAGACCGGAAGCACGAGCACCAACAAGTCCGACACCAGGACCAGCAAGACGAACGCGAACGGAGACCCGTACCAGCCAAAGCTGGCAGACGACTACGTTATAAACAACTCTACTGGTACTTTCCTCGGCAGTACCAAGAAGGCCTCCGTGAATGCCAACCTCATAACGGCACTGCGCGGTGAGGATAAGGCGGCACTGCAGCAGCAGTCTGACGAAAGGGACATACTGGCCGAGCAGTTTGCCGGCGAAGACTATCCAGACAACAGCGTCGACGACTACCAGGCAGCAAACCCATTCATCGATAAGATAAAAAACAAGGCGCGTGACAAGTCCAAGCTGATACTCATGCGTGCAAAGAACAAGCTGAAGGGACAGATACGAGAGCTGACCAACGAGCTCCTTTACGATGTAAAGAAGGACCTCGGAATAAAGCAGATAGTGCCAGACAACGTGTATACGGGCAACCAGAACCCCATAGATCCCAAGAACATATTCGAGGACGCGAAGAGCATACTTGGAATAGAGGCGACTAACGCGTTAAACAACATACTAGGAACCATATTTTAATGAGCTTAAAGCAACTATTAGGAGACAGGGTCTGGCCGGGAATCGTCGAGGACAACATAGACCCACAGAGGCGCGGCAGGGTAAAGATACGCGTCAAGTACATATTCGACAACTTCGACATATCCGTGATACCTTGGGCGCACCCTTGGAAGTCGCCGACAGGCAAGAACTTCGAGGTGCCGGAGAAGGGCAAGGTCGTCAACGTGCTCTTCCTGAACGGAGACGTGTACAACCCGGAATACTTCACAGCGGAACACTACGACATAAACCTGCAGAAGCACCTGGAGAAGATGTCCGACCAGGAGTACAACGCCTTCGAGTCGGTGCTCTTCGACGGGAAGACGCAGATATACAGGGACCTGAACAAGGGACTGGTGCTCGACCACAACAAGTCTAACATCAACCTAACGGAGAAGGGACACATAAACCTAAACCTCAGGGACAACAACAGCAACGTCAACATAGGGTCCCCCGATGCCACACAGCCGGCGCTAATGACTGACCACTTCCTGCAGTGGCTGGACTCGCACGTGAAGATACTGTCGACTACTGCATACATAGGAAACATGGGCGCGCCGCTCGTGCCTACGCCGGACCTGGTGCAAAACATAGCGGAATACAACGCGCTCAGGGAGACATTCAGGTCCCAGAGGGTTTGGATAGTAGACAACGCGGAGGTGCTCCCACAGAAGCGCGATGCAGTCGTGCAGACCGGCGACGTCTTCACCGACATATCAAAGGAGGGCACTATAGAAAATATCAACGTGCTGGACCAGGAACAGGAAGTGTACGAAGTGGTAGACAGGGAGGAGACCGGCAGGACAGAGTTCGAGGTGTACGACGACGTGCCCAAGGAGTCGCTGACCGGAGACATAAACGAGTCGGCTTCGGGAGAGAACGCCGACGACGGGGTTAAACCTAACGGGCACGTGATAAAGAGGCCCAAGCCAAACACGAAGTACCCGCCAGGACAGTACCCGCTAAACGAGATGAAGGTTTCCAACGTGCTGAAGAAGTCAGGCATAAGCGCTCCTGGACACTACCTGCTCAAGGAGGCCGCCGACAGCCTCGAGGCACTGTATGCGCTATATGAGAAGAGCGAGTTCAAGGGCAAGCAGCCCATAGTGTTCACGTCCGGATACAGGACCAGGGAGATGCAGGACGCCATAATACGCAGGAACGGCATGAACTCCGCATGGACTGCCGGCTGTCCTCCGGACTCTCCTCTCAGGCAGTACATAAGACCTTCCGGGTCCGCATCGTACAACCTGGGACCGCACGGCACTGGAACGGCGGTCGACATAAACTGGGGCCCGAATACCTCCGGCACGGGAGAGCTTAGGAAGGCCGTGTTCAGACACCCCATGTACCAGTGGTGGTACAAGCACGCAGCAGCGTTCGGCTGGTACAACCCAGCATGGGCACGCGACCCTAACGGCGGATTCCTGGAGTACTGGCACTGGGAGTATACCGGAGTCATAAACGACCCCAACAGGGTGCCGCTAGCGGCCGAGTTCAGGGTGCCTTTCGACTACGATACGGACCTGGCAGTTCTAAGGAGAAACGGGGTTAAATTCGACACGAGGTACGTTTAATTTAGCTGAAAATCAAGCAGTTAGTAAATTTATTAGTCCGCTATTTTTTCTTTAGAATGTAATTGCTTATATTTGTACTTTAAAATAAAAAGATATGGCAGCTAAAGGAAACTATTTACCATTTGAAGAAGCAAGAGAATTTGTCCGTTCATTAAATTTACAAAATAATAAAGAATGGATTGAATATTACAAATCCGGTAATAAGCCTAATAATATACCAAAAACACCGCATATAGTATATAAAGATAAAGGGTGGGTTTCAATACCTGATTGGTTAGGTTATAAAATAGAATATATAAATTTTAAAGAAGCAAGAGAGTTTGTTCGTTCTTTAAATTTAAAATCGGAAAAAGAATGGCGAAAATATTATAAATCGGATAAAAAACCTAACAATATTCCATCTACACCAGAACGAATATATAAAGATAAAGGCTGGATTGGTTGGTCAGATTTTTTAGGTACTAAGAAAGGATTTGACGGAAACTATTTATCATTTGAAGAAGCAAGAAAATTTGTTCATGCATTAAATTTTAAAAATATTACTGAATGGTATAATTATATTAAATTTGGTAATAAACCTGATAATATTGTTTCTAATCCTAGTTCACATTTTAAAAATAAAGGATGGATTTCATTTCCAGATTGGTTAGGCTATAAACACAAAAAACCTGAACATTTATCATTCGAAGAAGCAAGAGAATTTGTTCATAAACTTAATTTAAAAACTAAAAAAGAATGGTCAGAGTATTGTAAATCTGATGATAAACCTAATAATATACCATATGCACCACATATAGTTTATAAAGATAAAGGATGGCTTTCAATACCTGATTGGCTAGGTACTAAAAAGGGTTTTGATGGTGAATACTTATCATTCGAAGAAGCAAGAGAATTTGTTCATAAACTTAATTTAAAAAATAGTAGTGAGTGGAGAGAATATTGTAAATCAGACAATAAACATAACAATATACCAGCAGACCCTTATACTTTTTATAAAAATAATGGATGGAAATCAATGGCAGATTGGTTAGGTTATTTTGGTGATGGTTCACATCAATGGAAAAATAATTTAATGCTAGATTATATCAAATCCCTACAAGACGAATTAATAAACCTCGACTCTATACAACTCATCACAATTCTTAAATCAAACAATATAGCTAATCGCTTAAATAAGTTAGGCAAATTAAATGATTTGATTTCATCACCCACTAATAGCGAAGAAAGAAGAAACATCATCAACAATATAATTAATGACTTGGAAAATGCGTCAGATGATGAAACTGAAACCAATGTTAACGGCGATGACATATTTGACGAGCAGATATTAGAGTCAGATAGCACAGGCATACACGAGGAATTAGAAACGCAAAATGAACTAGCACATTTTGATCCTATCGAAGAATTAAGAATGTTCGATAATACCCTACTGACTTCATCGCTAGACAGCGAGAACATAGATTTCCTCATAAAATATCAGCTAAAAAAACTATGGAATACTGTATTAAACAATAACATCAATATCGAAGAATATAAAAGTTCTACAGGCGGTAAAAACTTCACCATTATTAAGGACCTGTTTTTCGAAGAGTATAACGAGGTCGCCAATATAAAAATGCCTCCTGACTACGTATTCGAATTCCAACCAAACCTGATGCAAAAACTGATTACTTATAGGTTATTAAAAGAGAAAACATATGGTAATTGGTCTGGAACCGGTTCCGGCAAAACCTTGTCTGCCATTGTTGCTGGTAGGGTAGCCGGTGTCAAAAACGTCATTATTGTATGTAATAATGCCACGATAGAGGGGTGGGTTAAATCGATAGACTCGTATTTTCTGAATAATAATATCTATATCAAAAGCGATATGAATTTTGATAAAACGGATAGGCAATTACAAAAGATTAAATATAACCTTATCAATGACAAGTACAACATTAAATTGAGGGCAGATCAGAACAATTATCTTATCTTAAACTATGAAACATTCCAATTGGGAGATGGAGATAATATAGTTAATGAACTGTTAAAAAACAATAAAATCGACTATTTGGTTCTTGACGAGATACAGAATGTAAAGCAAAGGGATGAAGAGGAATCTATGAGGAGGAACGTGGTTAACAAATTGATCATACATTCTAAAGAGAATAATGAAGAGCTATTGTTACTTGCCATGTCGGCTACACCGATAATTAACAACCTAACTGAACCAAAAAAACTGATTGAACTGATGACTAGTTCGTCACACGACGAGTTAAACACAAAGGAGAACGTTAATAACGGCGTAGAGATGCATAAGATGTTGACAAGATATGGCCTGAGATTTAAGCCCAATTATGGTATTACAGTCAATGAAGAATTCATCCATATCGATGGCGAACATTTAATAGAGGAATTAAGCCTGGTGCCTAAGGGCCAATTTAAAAAAAAAAAAAAAGTATTATTACGACCAAAATTGGATGGTATAAAAGATAAGATTAAAAGGGGCGCACTGATATACACCCATTATGTTACTGATTTAATCTATGAAATAGGGTCTTATGTCGAAGGATTGGGTTTTAAAGTAGGTTACTATACCGGTTCAGAAAAAGATGGTTTAAATGCCTTTAAAAATGGCAAAATAGACGTGTTGATAGGCTCTAGTCCTGTCGGTACCGGTGTAGACGGTATTCAAAAGATATGTAACACGTTAATTCCAATCATTTTGCCATGGACTAATTCCGAATATCAACAGCTGGTTGGTCGCATTAATAGGCAGGGTTCCAATTATAAAAACGTAGACGTTTACATTCCACAAGTGACAATTAATATCAGGGATAACGAATGGAGCTGGGACAAGAGAAGATTCGATATTATTAAATATAAAGCCACATTAGCTGACTTGGCTATCGACGGAATCATACCAAGAAATTTATTGCCTTCTAAAGAAAGACTGTTAGAGGATGCGAGACAACAGTTAAACGACTGGATTAGCAGGCTGAATAATGACGAGATTATAACATTTGAGAGAAATAAGCTATCTATACCATTAAGCCCCATTACAATAGAGAAGAAGAGGAAACAGTTGGGCGAACTATCTGAATTAAATAAAAGCTGGAGCTCGTTAAATTCCGATACACTACATTCCAAATTACTAAAGGACGAGAGCGAGTGGTACTATTACCACACTCTATACTCCAAGAGCAGGGAAACATGGTCAGAATTTCCTTATAAGGAAATAGCTAAGAAGATTAACAACAGGCCGGAATGGATAATCGGAGATTTCGGCTGTGGTGAAAATTTATTGGCCAAAGAGATAGCAAATAAGATATATGCGTTTGACCACGTAGCGATAGACGATTCCGTCATATCTTGCGATATAATTAATGTACCCATCGAAAACGAAATACTAGACGTTGCCGTATTTAGTCTGTCTCTAATGGGCAGGAACTATATTGATTACATTAAGGAAGCCTACAGAACATTAAAACCATATGGCACGCTTTTTATATGCGAACCAGAATCTAAATGGAAAGGCAGAGAAGACAAATTAACAGAGCAGATCGAATCTGCCGGGTTTAAGTGCCTCGGTATTATAAGAAAGACAAACAAATTTATTTACATTGATGCCATAAAGTATTAATAAAAAAGCCCGGAATATTTCCCAGGCTTTTATTTTACAATGGTTGTCCTTACGTTATTACTTGCCTTCTTCAACAGAAGCGCTCCTGTACGGAGTCACGAGCTTCTTGATCTCGCCTAAGGCCTTCCTGGCCTCTGCCTTGTTTTTCTTCTTGTTTCCATTGTGTGCCTCGTCGAACTGTTCCCATAGGGTTTTAAGTTGCTCGTAGATTTCCTGTGTGTTCATATGTATTATATTATGTTTGTGTAATGCTTATATCATAGAAAGTATAGAATGTTTATACACGCTTCAGGTAGCGCTTCTCGCTCACGGCATACAGATCCTCGGACAACACCTTTCCGTCCCTTGTGTGCAACGCATACATGTCTCCGGATATTCTCAGTATCAGCGACATGTGATTATCTTCCTCCCACATCTCGACGAACTGGCATACAGTCTCGTCTTGTAACCACCACAGGTACTCTATGAGGCCTTCCCTGGTTATGTTCGCGCCACACCTCTGGTTTATCTCGCATATTAAATCGCTCACCGTCATTAGATATTATACACGTCATATTTTATTTTGTTGTCCGTAACCCAGAAACATATTATAGATATGGACAACATAATTGAAAACAAGAAAAACACGTGCACCGCATGCGAGTTTATTAAGAATGGAGTGAAGACTAGAAAACACATAGAGCACACGTGCGGCACGGAGAAAATAATATCGGATAAAAAATTCAAACAGACAGTACAAAACGCAATATAAATATATAACCTTCTCATAACGCAATATATCAGCAGGCGTCGAGTAACACAATGTTACTTTGGAGAATTCGATAAGGATTCAAAGATGAATGCTATGGTATAAAAACACAAACCAAAAAATTGCAAAATGAACATTACAACAAACACGTATACGTCAGTATACCCAACGGCAAGGATTGCCGTTAAGAAGAACGTGCAGAAGTGCACAAACGGGAAAGTCTACCTAGAAGACGGCACGGAGTTCGAAATAGAGCTCTTCAATCCCAGGCAGAGCAGCGTGCTCGCAAAAATCTCGATAAACGGTACTAGCATATCAAACAGCGGATTGGTCATAAAGCCCGGTCAGAGGGTGTTTCTGGACAGGTTTATAGACGTCGCCAAGAAGTTCAAGTTCGACACGTACGAGGTTTCCGGAACCGACAGTGCTGTCAAAGAAGCCATAGCGAAAAACGGCATAGTCACGGTTACGTTCTACGACGAAGCAGTACCATATGTGCCTTTTTACTATGGAAGTAACTATGGGAGTAATCAGGTGTGGTACGGGACGTCCTCGCCTTTCATAGGAACTACGACGACTAACGGCACAAACACATCATCTTATTTCACAAACACATCATCTTTCGCATCCACTGAAGAATTTAACTGCTGTGATAACAGCGCACCTTTAAAAAAATCATTAGAGACAGGAAGGGTCGAACAAGGAGTACACAGCGACACAAGATTCGGTACATCAAACGACTCGTTCAACAGTTACGCATTGACAAGTGTGACAGTACAAATACTTCCAAGGTCTGTAAAGCCGGCAGAGGTTAAGGATATAGCCATATACTGTCACGGGTGCGGTAGGAAAAACAAGAAGAACGAAAACTTCTGCCCCAGCTGTGGGACAAGAATAAAATAACAATAAGTTATAGAGAAGGTTTAGGAAGGGGACATCTAGTCCCCTTTTTCTATTTAGAATACTATGTACACAGTATATGTGTTCGGGTAGTCGTAGTAGTTTGTAGTATAGTTCTTCAATATTATACCGTCGTGACCGGCATCTACGAGTTTTTCCCTGTACTTGGCAGCGCTGCCGGCACTTCTTATCTCACTGAAATATAACTGTACGGAATCGTTGCCATAGTCGTCGTCGATTATGTCAATCACGTATGGGTTGTCTAGGGTTATGCGCTTGTTTATGACCCTGCCGTCATTGTCCTTGGCCACGTACTCGCCCTCGTCTGAATCGTATTCGAGCAACCCGGCAAACCATTTCGCCATGGTCATGTTGTCGGTATAGAACTCACCTATTCCGTCGTCAGACACGCCCCCGTATGTGTAGTTGATCTGCGTGTTGTTTACGCCCTTCACGACATCGTACACCCGTTCCGATATGAAATGCCGTATACTGGTTATCATTATATTTTCTTCTTGTTTATGACGTAGTTGATCAGGAAGTCGTCTATCTCGGAATACAGGAACCCCTCATCGCTCAAGCTCTTGTACAGCTTTCTGCCCTCTTCCCTCAACTTCTCTATACCAGCTTTACTAGATAGGCCGTACATCCTTTCGAGTGCCGCATTGCCTAGGTGCTCGTATATGCTGGTAATGTCCTGCTTGTCTTTCTCCCTGTCATATGTCTTCTTGTGTTCAAGTATTACTGCCGGAGATTCCAATAGTATGTTAATGCCGTCTAACGAGAACCGTACGTGTTCTACTTCACCCTTGCTCTCGAACACACACACCTTTGTTATCTCTTTTCCAGTGAATGCGTACTCGAATCCGGTAGACCCTTCCATCGACTCGTTAGTGTCTTTATGTTTCTTCCACAGGCCGAGCAATATATCGTACACGGAAGATGGCAGATTCGCATTTGTGGCGTGCTCGCCGTCCAACATGTATTTTACAGCGCCCATGTACGTGTATATGCTGCTGGCGTTCCTTGCTATGTTGGATATTCTGTTTAGCACTACCGGGTTGCTCAGCTTTTCCAGCGTGTCGTGCTCGTCGAACTTGTACTCCTCGGAATAGTACTCTTTCAGCTGTAGTATCTGGCTGTCTTTTGACACTACAATGTCTATGTCGTTTGGTGCTCTCTCTATGAGTCCGTAGAGGAACAGTGCAGTAGAACCGCATATTATGGCGCTGCTGTCTATCTCGTATATCCTCCTTATCTGCTCCACGAAATCGTGTGACAACTTATTCTCCTGTAATATAACACTGCTTTCGTTCAAGACACTCTCGTTTGTCGAGTCGTCATTTAATATCCCGTCAAGATTCGCTATGTTCAGTATGTGCAGCAGTGTCATGGCCTTCTCCTTGTCCGAGCTGTCCATAACGGGCTGCACGCGCGTGTCGTCGCCGTTGAAGAAGTTTAACCAGTCGTCGTATTCCAGGTCCCTTGCATAGTTAATAAGCTCCTCGCTGTGCTGTTCCCACCATATGTTCTTCTCTAGGCTCTCGTCCCTCCTCTCGTTTAGAGACGACATCTCAACAAGATTTTCGTAGTGTAATATGTTGAGCATCTCTGCGGCCTTCCTATCGTTTTCCATCTCCATTATCTCCTCGACCCTCGAGAAGTCATCGCCCAGATAGTCCATCCAATCGTTAAATGTGAGCTCCGATACGAACTGTATAAGAAGATTCCTATTGTCTGGATTCTGAAACCACACGTCTTTCTCAGACATGCCCTCGCTAATGAAATTAAAGTTTTTCCTCATGATGTATATATTGTTTTTTAAATGTAGGATACTCCGAAATCGCCCTGTAAGAACAGTCCGTTAGCGAATATGCCAGACTCGAACACCCCCTTGGTCCACGTGCCGTTCAGCCATGTGCCGTTCTTCCAGGTGCCGCCATTCCAAAGCGCACCACACATGGGCCTTCCGTCAGGGCTGTCCGACGTGACGCCCTGGCTGTCGTTGTACCAAGTGGTAGAACCTATGTTCTGGTTGATGGTTATAGATATTGTGCTGTCGTCCAACACGGTCACCCTCTTGAAGCACGCATTTGCCAGGGACACGGTCGTACCACTTATTATCACCGAGCCGTTGTCCACTATCTTGTTTGTCAGCAATGCATTACTGAATGCCGTATCGGCATTAGGCACGCCAGTGAAAGTCACCGACTGTCCGTTCTGCATGTGGTGCGACGTGTTGCTTATGGACAGTAGCGTGTCGTACTGTCCAGGATCCAGGGTTATAATCTTGGTGCTTCCCTGCTCAGTTATGGATTGAACGCGCCATCCGCCTAACCACACGCCGCCGTGCCACGTACTTGGAGCGGACAGCGTCTGTCCCCACGTACCGGCCACGAACGTGCCGCCATACCATTCTCCGGCATTCCACGTGCCC
>ERZ724505.795-NODE-795-length-18836-cov-9.654491_pt1 | contig 18836 bp, 29 predicted proteins | sample MGYA00376038_ERZ724505 | MGnify/ENA primary metagenome ERZ724505 (study PRJEB28724, sample SAMN07190884) | wastewater metagenome | isolation source: effluent of sewage treatment plant in Hong Hong | place: Hong Kong | collected 2016-03-17 ... | reverse complement strand
TAAATATGACCGTAGTCGTATAAGCGATTGATAATACCACTAGCAGTAGTGATATACCTACTATTTTAGCACTTATGTTCTTTGGCTTTTTAGTAGCCTTGTTAGACCTTTCGGTCTTGTCAGTCGTTTTTGTTTGGTTGGTTTTATTCATAGTTGCGTTCCTTTCTGCTTAACTATGCTATAAGCATACTCCTATTCTATAAGCAAGTCAAGCACTTTTTTAATTTAATTAGTTTAACAGATAAGTAATGTTTTTTGGCACGACAAATAAGCCCTGTTTTTTCTTTGCCTGACGGCTAAGGGCTACCTAACAATGCACTAACTCTGGAATATCTCATTTAGCTTAGCTTTTAGCTCGGCTCGCTCGTAAGTGTTATTCCTAAATCAGAGCTAAAGTGGGGTGCCCAACCTAAACTTGTTACTAATAGTTATCAAGAAATAACTTCTAATAGTTATTAAGAAATAACTTCTAAGCAGTATTAGTTGTGCTGACCCGACTATTTGTTAAGTTGCTGGGATAGTTGTTTTAATTGCTTTTTCCCCTGTCCTGCAATAACGGTATTCCGTCATCAGTCTGTATAACTCGCCATACAGCTAGCGTGTGCCGTCTTGTGGTCGGTGAGCTAATCCGACTTATAACGATGTATTCCTACTTTAAGAGATTTCACTCTAAGGGTTCTCGTTCAGCAAGTCCGTTCTGGACTGTTTTCGGCTCTGTACGCCCGAACCCCGTATTGCTCTTGTGATTATTTACTAGCGTTTCAAGTAGGTTATCGTCCTCGCTTGTATTTACCAGTTCGCTGTGATATGATATGCTCATATTGAGCTACTGATACGTCCAGTAGCTCTTTATACATTTTAGAGCTACCTTAATTAAGATTGTACGCTTAGACCATTAGGACTGTCAATGCTCTTTATTGATTTTCGTAGAACTTAATCTGTTCTTTGGCGTCTTGGATTATCTCTTCTAGTTCGGTGATTGTGAACTTGTGAGTTTCAAACCTACGGTTCATTAAGCTTTCGGCTATACCGTCGCCATACTTCATATCTAAGGCTTTGGAGTACAAATACTGCTCGCCATATTTGAATACGTTGCAAATTGGACATTGAGAATTGACATTCAATTCATCAAACCTTAGTGAGTTAACTCTTCGGCTAACGAAGTGCCCTGCCTGCATTTGCTTTAAGGGTTTCCACTCGCTACAGGTTATGCACTCGGACCACCAGCCATCGGTCCGTCTTTCACCATCTCGGTATCTAATCATCTGTGAGAAGTATTTGTCGGCTAGCTTTTTGAGCTGTGCGACGGACTTCGCTCTCATAGCTCAATCCAGCCACTTAGTGTCCATAATATCTCGGTAAGTATCCTTGATCCGTTGAATAATGTGTCTAGTACTATCATTAAGCTTATTATACACATTACGGACCATATTGTTTTTATGAATATTGTTGAGACCATATACTGAACGCTTACGCACTCTTGGCTGTTCATATCGTAGTTTGTACCCACCTAACACCTCCTTAGTTTTAATTTTTACTACGCCTGGAGATTGTTCCACCCTTGCGACCTGCTTCGGCTCTCTTCTCTGGTGTCATCATTGCAAACCCTTTCGGTACACACTTGATACCACCAAGCCTGCCTGTTTCTTTATAGAAGTTATCTCCATATAGTTTCTTATTCGTTTCAGAGGCTTTCCTGCCTCCAGCGATTGTGCCTGGCATTATCTTTCCTTTCTTTTAATACCTTCTATCTAACTCTTTATCCCAACGCTTTAGACTGGCGTTCCTGGCGTTGAGCTTTCTTTCTTTCTTACTCAAAATAGCAAAACCCTTTGGCTTATCTGTAATAGCTGAGCCACCCATAAAACCTCGTTGAGCCATTGCTACCTTGATAGCTTTCTCGTTACCATACTTTTTGAGCATAGTTTGATACCACTTAGTGTTCTTATTCATTAGATTATCCTAATAACTTCTCAGTAGTAAACTCTTTCAACCTAGACTGTAAGTAAATGCAGATACCATTGAACTGCTCGTAGTTGTTCCTTATCTGATTAAGTGAGTTCTTGACTACACCTAATTGAGCTTCGTCAACTCTGGTCAACTCCCTAGCACTCTTCTCGGCTGAATTAACAGACCCAATCTCAAGTTGCTCGATGTAAACCTTTTGACGCTTCTTAGCATATTCCAGCTCCATTTCAGATATAAGGTCAATGTAAATATTCATAAACAAAAATAACTGATTAGCGTTAAGTCTTAACTTACCCAAGTACTCACCAATCAGGCTAGGGTTATCAACATAACTATTAGCCTTGTTTGTGCTCTCATAAGTTAAAAGTTGCTTATGTATATTGTTACACTCTTTTAGTAGGCTTTGGTATCTCTGATTATCTATGAGTTTTAACTCTGAGATTTCAATATTATCGCTGATAGCATTATTGTTCTTACTGCTACCAGCTTCTATCCAGCCAGCCATTGTCTCAATTATTAAATATGCTATTTACAACATCAATATCTGAGGGTTCAGGTGCTTGATATAAGACCTTAAAGTCCTTGTAGGGTTGTGGTGCTTTACTCTTGACCTTGCCCAAGTATTCAATCTTGACCTTAGAACCAACAGGTATTTCGCTAAACTTGGTATCTAAGACCGTTGAACCCCAAACACTCGTGAGCTCTCCAGCTTTGTCTTTTTCTTCAATCAAGTAAACATTGCTGTTGTTGATACCAACATTTTCTTTTTTGCCTTTCAACACCCCAATCAATGTATCTCCTTCGTTTTCAGGCTTCCAGCTATCACCAGTATTAGAACCAGCTTCTATCCAATTATTCTCACTCATTTTATCTCTCCTTTATTAACTAAATTACTTAAACTATCTGCACAACAAGTCTCTGCAATCTTAGAGCCATCGACCTTAACTCCATATTTACAAAACTTAACATCAAAATTATCAAAACTATTAGTACAGGTACACTCTGGCATTTCTGTCGCTACTAAGGCTTCGTTTATTAACCTTACTTTCTGCATAACAGTTACAATGTCTTCTTCGGTCGGTTGCCATAAGAGTTCCCTGCGTACAATACCGTCATCTAGAGCATAAGTGAATAAATGCAAGTGTGTAGGTAATGGCAGGTTGTTCTTCTTGAACCAATCTTTGTTGGTATGAGCCAATAGATAATAGGCTGTCAACTGCATACGGTACTTATAATAGCCCCAATCGGTGAATAGTTCTTCATCGCTAATAGGCAAATACCCAAAACTGTCTGAACGGCTTGTCTTAGCGTCAGAGATAGCGATCACTTCGTTGCCAAGCTTATCTTTAACTTTGATTAAGTAGTCGGGTACACCAGTTAAGAGTGTTTCATTTTCGCCAGTTGCAAACTTTGTTACTTCAACTCCATCATCGTCTTTCCAGTGATACAACAGTTGACCTACGTCTTTCAATTGCTCGGCAAACTGATTTTCAAACAAACGCCCAAGCAACATACGCTGTTTCATCGCCCAAGTTGTTTCGTTGGTAGCTGGTACATTATGCTTTGTAAGCCAAGCGACTCTCGGACAGGTTAACAGACGACTCGGCGTTGCACTGTTGAACTCCCTGGGGCTCTGCTTGTCGTGCCATTCTTTGATAATCTCATTCATACCACCTGATGGTATGTAGTTATACTGATTGACGGCGTTATCGCCCTTTCCATAGATAGACCTTACCCACTTAAAATCAGACTCTTTACCTGTTTTCTTCTTATAGTTAGTGTATGCCATAATTAAAACGGTGCTTTCTCGTTGTTTAGCCTAGTGTTCAATTTATGCACATCTAAGGCTAACGTTAGCATTTCTATTGTTTTTGCCAAATCATATTCATAACCCGTAAGGCCATTTAATTTAGCTATTTTTAACGATACATTAGACAACTCGTTCATCAGGTAATCCAAATCACTTGGATAATCAGGCTCTAGCTCCTGACCTGTAAGAACTGAATAGTCCTCTGGTAATGATTGTTTAATTAAGCTCATAATTGCGTTCCTTTCTTATTAGCTTATACTATAAGCATACTCCAATGCTATAAGCATGTCAAGTATATTTTTTCACCAATCTTCTGTAATCTTTGTTGCATTCCAGTTAAAACGGATAAATCGCTTATTTAACTTAGAATTGCGTGTTTTTAATATCTTTATATGGATACCCTTTTCATCGTATTCATCGAGCTCATCTTTTCGGCTAACGATAAATGCAGAGTCGCAATCATAACCAATCGCACCAGACCCCATATAGTCCTCAATCTCGATATCTTTCCAGTGGCGTTTATTCTTGCCCCCTTCGCTTTTACGCAAGCTTACAATCACTAATAACGGTATGTCAAACTCCAGGGCTATTGTCTTGATCTCTTTACTCATAATGGCAACTTCTTTCTCGGTCATACCACGCCCCAAGTATTGCAAGTAATCCAAAACTACCAACTCAGCTGTGCCAATTTCTAAAGACTTCTTTATCAATGGCTTTAAGTCTTTATAAGTCAACCTGTGCTCGGATTGAAACATAATGTCTAAATCATCTACATCACCATTGATGTGCATAATACGACTACCAATTTCAGTTCTTCTCATTTCTAGCGTGATGAATAAAACAGGCTTCTTCTTTGCTACATTGATAGCAATATTAGTTGCGAATGCTGACTTGCCCTGTGATGTCGCACCACCTATCAGGATTACTTGTCCTTTACCCATACCACCTATGGCATCATCTAAGCTCGGATAGCCAGTAGATAGTCCCTTAACCTTATCCCAATTTTTGTACTCTTCTTCAATCTCTTCTTTGATATCTGTTATATGTACTAATTCATCGTTTATCTGCTCTTCTTGTAAATCTATACCACGGCTCAAAACTGCTTCTTCAATCTCTCGGATAGTTTCATCATCTTCAAGCATTAAACGCTTTTTCCAATAGTTAGTCTTGCTGTTGCTGTTCATTGTGCCACCTCCTAAGCTCTTTTAATTGTCCATATGTCGTCTTGATAAGCTCTAATTCTAGTTCTACGACTTCCGTTGCTAAATCACTTCTCGGCTTGGTCTTAATAACTTTTATCAATTCTTGCGATGTATGGATAACACTCCATAAAAAATCGTTCCTATCATCAAATGTTTCAAAATAATTAAGCATTGTATGTTTCACTATAACACCAAATAAGCCTTTTTAATTTAATTTATCCAACTAACCTATAATCTACCGTTTATTACTAAAAACACGCTTGAACAGGCTTAAAATCGCTTGAATAAACATATTGATAAAAACACCAAATACCACGAACACAAACCAGAGTAAAGACAGCATAACGCTGCCTATTACTCCGATTAAAACTATTTTATTAAAACTCATAATTATTAACCTTTCTTTTATTAAATTAAACTATTGTATTTAATACGATTAAACACTGCCTGTCGGCTTAACTCGTAAATGTCGCCGATGTCCTGATAAGTATAATTGCAAGACTTCAATATCTCTAAAATTAAATTATCTAAATTGATATATTCACTCTTCAAAACTTCTAAATCTTGCAATCTACCAAAACTGGGCTTTCTGTTTTCGTCTGCCGTTGCAATATCTCTTATCAGGCGTTCAAAATCAATATATTTATCGGCGTTAAATCTAATGTTGTTTATTCGTGTTTTAACTGTCGGCTCTACCATTGCTTAACCCATCTTTCGTCATATTTACGCCACACTGCCTGGCAACTTGTGCAAACTTCTTCCATTTCTTCGCTATAATCTCGGTATGGTCCACTGAATGAATCGCCACAATCCCAATACCCGATTGCTTCAATATCTGTGTCAACGTGTTCACACTCAAAATCACCTAATTTATCAAGCCTATACTCAACAGGTATATACTCTACTTTTATGTTAATTTTCATTATCGCAATCTCCTTATTAAATTAAATCTATTATTATCAAAATTATAAATATTATTATCAATGTAATTTCTAGCATATTCTTACAACTCTCTATAGTCTGCTTCGGATAAATCATTGTATTGCTCGCTCAACGCCTGCTCTATTACTTGCATGCGCTCGGCTCTGCCTAACTCTGCTATAGCTGAATCAATATCAGAACTAGCACTTGTAAAGACTTCGTCATCATTAACATAGATATGTACTGCTATTGTTATGTCTGCGTCTTCGCAATATTCTTTGTATGTCATCTCTTTGAATCCTTTCAGCCGTTATAATGCCACGGCCGGGGCTATTAAATTATTGTTAAAAATTAGCTATGATTATCCCATTATCAAACTCTATAACTTGGGTGTTATTTCTTAAATCGTCAAGTGTTTTAATATCCCAATATTGCTCTTGTATCTCCTTGAGGTCTGTATATTCTGAAAATTCACAACACCACGCTACAGGGTCAAACTCTAACGGTTCTTTTAGCTCATTGCTCAAATCTTCTAAATATTCAAATAGTGCTCTTGCCCCGTTGTCTGTAAAATTGTTCTTATAGCTAGCGGATTGATGTAGCCAGTTTAGAAAATCGTCAATTGTTGTAGTTGTTATTATCATTTTATTATCTCCTTCTGACGGTTATTAGGCCACCGTCGGGGCGTTTTATTATGCGATACTTGTATAGCCGTCTTTAGTCACTATTATGTGGTCAATTAGCTTAATACCTACAATCTCACCGACCTCTGTAAGTCTTTCGGTTACAGATACATCAGCGTCACTTGCTAGCTTATTATTACTTGGGTGATTGTGTGCAACTATTATGCTGCATGCTTCATCATCAATAGCACGCTTAAACACTTCTCTAGGGTGGACTAAACTACTTGTAAGTGTACCTATTGTTACCTCGTGTTTATTTATCAATCGACTAGATGCGTCTAATGTTAGTACTATGAAATGCTCTTGCTTTAGCTTGGCGTAATCCTTCAGCACCTCATAGGCTTTCTTTGGTGAGTCTACAATTGGATTGTTGCTATAATCAACGGGCTGGTCATTCACTAATTGTGCTAATTGTGATTTAGTCAATGTGATTGTCATTTTGAATAATCCTTTCTACCCGTTACAATGCCACGGGTTGGGGCTATTAAATTATTACTCTATAACCCTTTTGCGAATTTTATCAATTTATTAGCCTTATAAAATCCACGCTTGACATTCGACGCCTTGCCCCTGTTATAAAGTAATACGCCTATCTGTTCTATATCATAGTTGAAGTGTTCACATAGCACCTGTGCCTCTTCTCTAGTCAACTTATATAGTGTATCCATTTTCTAGTCCTTTCGTTAGTTGTTAATAATTAAATTGTTAAATTACGGGCTTGCGTTCCTTGTGCTTGCCTGTACTTACAGAATAGCACATCAGATTGTACTATGTCAATAGTTTTATTTACATAAAATATGTTAAATTATCCACAATTTAAGGCATAACAGGGGCAGAATCAAGCCAGAGCGACGGGCGTTAAATGTTTTTTGATGCTTATTTATTAAATGTTTAAGAGTAATATAAAGTTATAACATAAGATAATAAGCTAATAACCTAATAGACTAGATTAACACAATATCAACCTTGCAAAACTTAACAAAACTTAACAAAACTTAACAAAAACCAATCGCGAATACATCGCGAATACATCGCGAATAACAGGGGTAGAACAACAAAAAAATAACCCCATAGAGATATATATTTATATGCTACCCCCCCCATCAATCAGGGTTCCAGGTTCCATGTTCAACTCCTTATATATATGAAAATAAGTACAGGGGTTACCTGTTAGGTATTCCTATTACCTGTTAGATATTCCCACTACCTGTTGAACATTCTCCTTACCTGTTAAGTATTCTCTGTTTCAACACCATATAACAGAGGTGGGTAGCCTGTTAAGCGTTTACAATACCATCTGAATATTTGTGTACGGCTGTAAAGCCTACTAGCAGTTTGCGTATAGATATGGGACAATTGGTATACTTCGGTATACTTAGGTATACTTAGGTATACTTAGGTATACTGATTGCTTGAAATAGGAGGTATACTTCGGTATACCAGTAAATAGGTTAAAGGAGGTTCTTATGAAAGTAATAAAGGTATCAGATGAGGTGTTTGAGAGGTTGAAAGAGCAGGCTGATTTAGGTTATAGGGCTATTGGTAAGCATATAGAGTACTTGTTAAACAACCAAGCAGATAAGGCTAAAACTACTTTAACCTCGGCTGAGGTAGAACAGGGTGAAAACAAAGATGATGAGAGTTGGGTCGAGGCTAACCCCCCTCGTAAGGCAGAGAAGTTACCTTGTTGTTTAGGTAACAAACCCTGTAAGCACTGGGTATGGGATATGAATACAGGTGATGGCTATGTTAATACTCTTACAGGTGAAGTTAAGGAAGTTTGATATACTTAAGATATGAAAGCAAGGAAGTTTACTCGAAAACAAAAGGCTTGGGCTGACGCTTTGTTAAATGATAAGTCTAAGTCTTTATTACAGGCTACTAGGGAGGCTTACCCTAACGCTAAGGAAAGCACTCAAAACTTGATAGCTCATAATAATAAGAACAACCCAGTCATACAGGCTTATATGCAAAAACACTCTGATATTGCTACCAATGCGATGATGGAAACTTTAGAGGTGTCTAGGGTTTATTCTAAGAAAGGTGGCACTGCTGGGGCAGCTTATGCTGGGGTTGTAGCAACTATCTCTAAGGATATCCACGATAGGGTATTCGGTAAGGCTACGCAGAAGATTGATATGCAGTCTACTAAAGTATCGGTTAATATTGATTTGACCTCTGATAAAGACATTATTGACGCTTGATTGCTGACGCTTGATTGCTAACGCTTGAGTTGGTAATTTAGCTTTCTTCGAACGGATGTTTTAGTAGGTAGTTTATTTGCTTATTTAGGTTACGTCTGGCAAGGTCTTCTTCTGTTATGTAGTACTTGGGGTTGTACCTAGTAGACACAACCTCGTCGTTTTTACGGAAGAATGTAGGGCTATTAGCAGGGAACTCTTTAACGATAAATGTTTTGTTTAACAAGTGTTTTATGATATCGCCCATTTTGTTACATACCTTGTTACATACCTTGTTACATACCTTGTTGCATTTATGCTTATATGATATGTTGATAATAACACAAAGACTCTCAAAGGCAAATTAGATTAACTTAACTATAAAGGAGAACAGCTAATGGCAGGCTGGACTGAAGAAAGGCGAGAACAAGCTCGTCAACGAATGAATAAGGCACGAGAAGTAAGGATGAAGAAGCTCCAGGAGCAAAGAGAAAAGGAAGAAATCATTGATAAAGCTACCCCCCTTGGTGGAATAACAGGGGAGAATAACCTATCTAAGGAGGATAATGTAGTGAGTTTACAGGCAGATTTAGAAGAACCAAGAGAAACACCAAATGAAGATGTGCCTAACAGGGGTACGACCGACACAGAGTCCGTAGAACAGGTTTTTGAAGAAAAAACGACTACAAGTACGTCTGAAAGTGAAAATGAGATGTCGCACAATATTAAAAACGACCCAAATAGTGGTAATGTTACTCTTACTAGCGAGCAATTCCAGCAATTACTCCAGGCTTTCCAGACAAACCAGAACGCACAACAGCTACCAAAGGCTCAATCGAGCGAGGTTGTTGAGAAAGTATCTATAAATCCTAACTTATACAAGAACCCACTTGATTACTTGTACGACATACCAGAACTCAAGAGGTTTAACTTAAGGGAAAACTTCGTGATTACTTATGATTTCTCTACAATTAAGTACCAGACAGCACAGGGTGCGTGGTATATTGAGCCTAAGTTTGAGATATCTCTTATGAGAAAGCAGTTTGACCCTGTTACTGGCGAAGAGCTGGTCAAAAAGAAGCCTGATGGTACAACTTATAAGCCAAGAGTTGTTTTGGGTAGGGCAATCTTCTTTGAAGACGCTCCAGCTAATATTGAAGAGGCACAACTAGCTGGCTTGGGCGTTGAGGATATCGAGAAAGATGACTTTGCTGAGAAGATGAGGTTCTGGCGTATGAGGGAATACATTATTAGTAGAGTTAACCCACGACCGACTATAACTAAGACTAGCAACAAGCGTGAGGAAGTTATTGGTGGTAAGGTTTACCAGATAGACGAATATTCAGATTTCGTGGAGTAAGGCGTGGCTTATACACCACATAAAGTACAGGCTGAGGCTCATAAGGCTTTCTTAATAGATGGCTATAAAAAGGGTGTTTTATACTGGGGTCGGCAGTGCGGGAAATCTATATGGTCAATTCAGCAGTTGGTGTTCTCGGCAATCTTAAACCAAGGACAGCATTTCATTGTTTTTAAGGAATACCAACAGGCTGAGCAGGTAGCTTGGACGCAGTATTTACATACCATACCTCAAGGTTTAATTGCCAAGACTGACAAATCTAGCTTGACGATTACTTTTAACTATATTGGTACTAACGCCAATGGGGATAAGGCAGTCGTTAAGTTCCCTGAGCCAATCGGTGAGAGGGTGATTGAACACGATGAAAGTAAGCCACCTAGCTCGATTAGGCTGCTCGGTTCTGACAAATATGAATGCTTTGATGATAAGGTTGAGATATTAACCAGTTCTGGCTGGAAGTTGTTCAAGGACTTAGACAAAACGGAAGAAGTTTTGACACTATCCCCTACTGGTTTTGCCGAGTGGCAGAAGCCCACTAGGTATATCGATGAATACTATAATGGCGAGATGTACCATATAAATAGTGGTCGCATTGACTTAAGTGTTACCCCTAATCATAGGTTCTTGGTGCAAAGTGGGAAGGGCGTGATGAAATTTAAGGCTATAAGTGACCCAACTATTTTAGGTTACAAGATACCAGCTGTAGCAAAGTTTGAGGGCAAAGACTCCTTATCTCATAATGATATGGCTATTATGGGGTTCTATTTAGCTGAGGGCAACGCCTATGGGAATAATGGTGGTGATATAACCAAGCGTAGAGGTAACTATGAAGTAGTATTTAACCAAACAGCTGGAGTTAAGGGCGGAGATAAGGGAGAGGTACGTTCACAATTTAAGAAAATTTTAGAAAGTGCTGGTTATAATGTCCACGAAAAATCTCACTGTTTATATGTCTTGAATAAAGACCTATGGTCAAAATTAGTTGTCTTGGGTAACACTTACACCAAGAGAATACCTAGAGAATATAAGGAGCAAAGTCCAGATAAGTTACGCACAATGCTCCACTGGTTGATTATGGGTGATGGTACGATACGAGGAGTAAAAAGAACCTATTCTACCACCTCTAAAGGTTTAGCTGATGATGTTCAAGAGATTGCCATAAAGGCTGGTTATGGAGCTAGGATTGTAGCTAAAGAACCCAATAATCGCATTAGTTACATAAAAGGTAGAACGGTCAAATCTAAAGCCACCCTTTATACCATTACAATACTTAATAATAAGTGGAGTTACTTTACCAGTAGTAAAAAGAGTTATGTGTCTAAAACTCACTATGATGGTAGAGTATATTGTGTCCAAGTGCCTAATCAGACAATAATGGTCCGCAATAATGGCAAGGCTACTTGGAGTGGTAATTCGCACAGAGGGGCTAAAGCTATGGGTATGATAATGGACGAATATCAAGACCAAGACCCTAAAGCGTGGGCTAGTGTCTATTCTAAGTTCTTTGCTACCACTAATGGTTGGGTTTGTTATATGGGTACAGCCAAGGACATCGACCACTGGAATGAACTATTAGACTTATCTCAAAATAACGAGAATTATTACTATTCTAAGGCGACCTACAGAGATACCCCCTACATCTCAAAAGAGTGGGTTGAGGAGGACAAGAAAGACGCCATAGCTAAAGGAGAACTAGGAATTTGGATGCAGGAAATGGAGTTAGTGCCATTTAATATACAAGGAGTTGTTTACCCAATGTTTGATAAAAATATACATATAGTTAAGCCAAGCGATGTGCCTGTTGACGGTACGGATTATATCACCGTAGACTTCGGTTTTGCTGAGGGACATCCAGCAGCTGTTTGTTTTGTTAGGATTACAGCTGATGATGTTTGGTATGTTTACGATGAAATACACGGTACAGGTATCCAGATAGATGATATGATTGCCCAGATAAGAGAGAAGACAGGTGATAGACGGATAACAGCCATAATTGCTGATAGTGCTAGACCCGACCTGATAGATTATATGCAGAGTAAGGGGTTGCCTGTCATACCAGCCCCCAAGAAACCCAACTCTGTGCCAGCTGGGATACAGCTCTTGGCCCAGAGGTTACAACCTAAAATACAGATTATTGGCGAGCCAAGACCTAATATGTATTTTGCTAGTAACTGTAAGAGGACTGTCTACGACTTTACTCATTATAAGTATAAAGAGATAAAGGCTAACCGACCAGCTATGGAGCTACCCGAGAAACGCTTCGATGACGCAACCGATAGTATACGATATTTGGCGTTATTTTTCAAGTATGGGCAGGTTAATAAGTCTAACCCTATAAACGCAAAACCAAAGTTTAACGAGTTTGGACTTTAATAGTACAATGAAAGTATGAAAAGAGGGCAAAATGGCTAAAAGTAAACAAGACAACAACACATATAAATATAAGAAAGACTACGACACCGACTTAGAGGCTCACGATAAATATACAGTCGAGTGGGACTCTTTGGAGGCAATGTTAGTTAGTAAGACTTATGACTCAATATCTAAACAGACTAAAAATGGCATAACCGACTCTGACGCAGCGACAATGCTGATTGAAAGAAGTGCGAGGGTCGTTGGTCAATTACCTGAGGGTGTAACAGAGGCAGCAGGTAAGAAAGACAGGGGCAAGGCGTCCTTGATGGATATCACTAGGAGTAGTTATATCTACCCTAACGCTAATGCTCAACGACCTTTTCTAGAGAAGTTAAGGCTCTGGGAACTATATTCAGGTGTTTATGGTGTATCACTGATGTACTATGACTGGGATGTTGCTCCTAACGGCTATATCGGACCAAACTGTTGGCTGTGGAACCCTCGTAACTTTGTTCCCCAAAAGGGCAAGTATTCAATAGAGGATATGGAATATGCTCACGCTATCTCGTGGATAACCAAAGCTGAAATAGGTAACCTACTTAAACAGTTAAAAAAAGATGAAACTTTTGCTGAAACAAGTGGCTGGAACAAGAGTACACTAAGTGAAATCTATGACGCTATTGATAGTTTTTCTAAGGAGCAGGACGGCAATCGTACTACTTATAACGAACGAGCTAAGCAAGACGCTATCAAGGGTAGAGTACAGGTTGTAACTCGTTTTGAAGCTGGTAAAAATGGTCGCTGGATAACCTTTGCCCCAGATATGGGTGCGTTAGAGCTCAGAAACATAGCTAACCCCCATAAGAACAGCCGAATACCATTTGTAGCTAAACAATCTGTTCAGTTAATGGATTCTTTTTATGGCTTATCTGACTTGCAGAGAGCTAAACCAATCCAGTTCGCTAAAGACGGTTTGATCAACTTCTACTTCCAGGGTCTTAAGATGAACCTTTACCCACCAACTATTGTTAATTCGCAGGGTATCTTAAAACACACCGTATCTAACGAGCCAGGTGCAATCTGGGAAGAGATTATACCTAATTCTGCTCGCAGGCTTGAGACTTCTACGGCTGGTTTGTCTACCTATCAGGCAGTTATGGGACAGATGTCAGGTGCTATACAGAATGTCTATGGTACGACTACCACTCAAGCTAACTCCGAAAGTGCAATGAGCTCGCAATTTGGCAAAACTCCACAAGCTCTTAAAATTCAGTCTGAACGAGAGAGCTCTAGAGATAACCAGAACCGTAGTATGTTGCAAACAGCTATTGAGCAGTTAGTGGACAGGTTCTACGAGCTAATCGTAAATGTTGGTACTGAGCCCTTTGATGTAACTTTGTTCTCAGAGGATATTAAATATATCATCGCTCAAGGCTATACCGATGTTAATGAGATGGTACAATGGAACGAATCAGATAACTCTGGCAAGATAGTTATTAAGCCAGAGGCTCTTAAGGGTATTAGTTATCGCTTTAATATGAAGTCTGACTCAACTATTAAGATAACCAAGAAAGAGCAAAAAGAAGACCTCTTAGAGTTTATCTCAGTTCTTGCCAAGCACCAGAATGAATTACAGGAAATCTATAAGACCTCTGGAAAGATGATAAACTGGGAGAAAATCATAAACCAGTACGCAGCTTTAGCAGACCTACCTGGCATAGGAGATGTCTTTGTACAGGGTGAAAAGCCAGAAGATAACAAGCCTGACCCAGTTATGGAATTACTCAAGGCTATGAATATCCAGTACACTGACCTACCAGAAGATGTTAAACAACAGGTAATGCAAAGCTTTGGTGTTCAGACAGGTGAGCTATCTCCACGAGAGAAAGATATTCAAGTTAAAGAGACTGACGCTGAAACAAGGCGTATACAGGCTCTTGGACAGTCTACACCAGCTCCAGAAGACGACATTGACCCAGATATCGGTGCAGCTATCAGCCAGTTGCAAAATATGCTATAGTGTTTGTAATAAAAGGAGGGCATTATGCGAGCTAATATACCAGTAAGTGATGAGTTCAATCCGTTACAACCAGTGGAGGAACAAAGGGTTGAGCTGACACCAGAACAACTAGCCTTAGCTAAAATTGGTGTATCAGACGGTTGGAAGTTACTAAAGGAGTACATAGACCAACGGATTGAGGCATATAAGTTAGGCTTATTCGGTGAAGACTTAGCAGGTAAGGATACTGCTATTATTGGGCAAAGGTTTATCGCTGCTCAGGCTGTTATTAGGGAGTTTGAAAGTTTAGTGGAAGAGATTGAGCGTACTACTAAGACTGTTAAAGAAGTCCGTAAGAATGGCGTACCAAAGTAAAGCTAGTAAAGAGTGGTTTGAGAGAAATGGGGTTGAACCACCTGAGGTAGTCCAGCATTACTCTGATGATGAGTTGGCTAAAAAGTTCCGAGAGCAGAGCGAGAGTACTGTTCACGGTGATTGGTTACAGATTGGTAATACTTTGCATTGTCGGAAGTGTAATAATCACGGTTTATTGATAGATACTGATAAAGTACTTGTTGGCACTGACGACAAAGGTTTGCCAATTCTCAATGATATAGTATAAAATGAAATTATAGGTGACGACCGTACCTTAAACGAGGTCAGTATGGAGTCGACCGTTCCATTAACGAGGTCAGTAAAAAAAGATAGGGGCAAAGCAATGCAAGACGATACAACAACTAATGAAGAAAATCAGGAGTTAGATGAATCGCAAGAGGTTGACGAACAGAACGAACAAGATGTTCAGGAAGTAGACAACCAAGAAGATACTCAGGTTGAAAAAGCTGAAGAGGCGAATAATCAAGTAGATGAAACGCCAGAAAGTGAAAACTCAGAGGGAGAACGCCCACCTTCAAGACGAGAAACCAAGAGAATCCAACAGCTTATTGCTAAAATGCAGAACCAAAGCAATAACAGTAACTTACCATCTCCGAACACCAACAATGATCCTAGCATTGCCCGTAAGCAACGGATTATTGATGAGGGTGAATATGATTTAGACGAAATAAATCAAATGGCAGGTGACTATGCCAACGAGATGTATCAAAAGGGGTTATCTCAAGCTCAACAGTTACAGAACGCTAATATGTTCTCTACTAGACTAGAGATAGACACACCTCAAGTAATGAGCAAACACACCTTTCTTGACCCAAGTGCTAATGACTTTAATCCGTCAGTAGCCGATATGGTAAATAGAATGTACCTTAACTTAGTCGGTTTTAACCCCAACACTGGCACAGTATCCAACCCCAACATCCGTTATGGCGAGTTTGTGGATGGGTATATGGACACAGTAGATATGCTGTCCAGCCAGAATAGGGCTGAGAGTTCAAAGAATATAGCTAAACAAGTGGCTAATTCAGGAGTTCGCCCTAATGGTGTAGCCGACACAGAATATCAAGGCAATAACCCTAAGAAGATGTCAGATAAGCAATTAGACGACATTATCAAGGAAAGCCTTGGTTTTTAGAAACTTAACTTAAAAAAGACAAAGGAAAAAACAATGGCAACATTAAGCTCAAATGTTACTCGTTCCATAGCACAGACAGCTGAATATATCGCTGAGAAGTGGACACGAGAAGTAGAAAAACCTTTCTACAAAACCCTACAGGCAGCAAAGCTTGTACAAAGACGAGACGGCTTAGTCTCTGATGGTGGCGATGTAATTCGTGTACCATTTTTGGCAGAAGTTAACGCTCGTGCTAAAGCAGCTTCAACTGATGTAGTTTACGACAGCCCAGAGGGTACGCCTGTAACTATCAATATTGATAAGCACTACTACTCAGCAGTTAAAATCGAGGAAATCGCACGAGTTCAATCACAGTATGAACTTCGCAGTATGTTCCAAGAGGCACAGGCTGAGGCAGTCGCTCGTCAGCTAGACACAGACATCTTAGCTCTCTATGCTTCTGCTGGTAACACAGTTACAGGTGGTGCTTCTATCGGTGACGCAGATATCGTATCTGTAGTTAAGTTCTTAGACACTAACAACGTACCTCAATCTCAAAGGCGAGGTATCGTTGGTGCTAACACTAAGAACGACCTACTCGGCGTTAACAAGTATGTAGCTTACGACCAGACTGGTAAAACAGGCAAGGCTGTTGACGGTTCTGACGGTCTTGTAGCTAGCCTATACGGTATGGACATCTATATGAGCCAGAACGTACCTGTATCTACAACTGGTAGGAATATCTTCTTCCACAAGAAAGCTATTTCTTTGGCAGAGCAACTTAGCCCAACCTACAAGATGGAGTTCTCAGTTGACTCAATCGCTACAAAGGCTGTTCTACACGCTATCTATGGTGTTGGCGTAGAACGAGCTCCAGCACTTGTACAGTTAACAAGACCAACTGCAGCTTAATAGGAGGAGAATAATATGCCAAGTAGAGCAGAACTTAACTTGCGAGCTAGAGTGTGCAATATTGACCCTGGCACAGTTGCTAATGACTCAGTATTAGAGCAGAAAGTGCTATACGCTGAAAAGACAATTGCAGCTGGAGCGTCAACGGTCAAAGCTGTACCAGCAGACAATACAGCAGGGGTGAAGAACACACTGGCTGGTGTCGCAGGTGACGCAAATATCTAAATAGAAAGGAAAGATTATGGAATTAGATATTAACAACCCTCAGCACGGTAACCTCACTTATGAGGAAATCAAGGCTCTGAAGGAAGTTAAACCTAAGAAATAGTCCATACTATTTAGGTGAATTAGAACTCTCAGTAAAATGGGAGTTCTTTTTTTATGTGTTATAATGCTTCTATGAAACCGTTAAATGGCTTTATCTTGGTAAAAGCCGACAAGGAACTAGAGAGTACTAAGTCTGGTATTCTAATTGCCAAGAACGCTCTGAAACTGCCCCAAACAGGTACTATACTAGCTGTTAGTGATGAAGAGAAAGAACTCAAGGCTGGCGATAGGGTGGCTTTTTTACGCTATGCTACGATTGATACCGATGATGAGTTGGTCAAAGTTTGTAAGAAATCTCATATAGTTGGGATATTAGATGGCAGTTCGTGATTATTCTTTAAGAGAGACTGAGCTATTACAAGACGCTGTTAAATTAAGTGCGACTCCTATAAAAGACTATTCTATGTCCACCATCTGTTGGGCTATCTGGAACCAGTCGGACTACGATAAACGGAATAGGATGATACATCTTGCCTTTGATAACAAAAGAGCCACCGTTTCTGCTGTAGATTTGCGTTATGAAATAGAAAGACTTATAGATGATAAGGTGGACGATTTAATGCCTTTAAGACAAATTACACTTGGCGATGTGGGAATAGACACCAGCGAGTCCAACAAAGCTTGTTTGCAAGACCATATGGCAAGTATTACAATTAAAGGTAAGACAGCTATAATAGATTTGGAAGAATTGCTTAAAGCTATAAGGTACACATAAAAATGGACAGCGATAACAAACAACAGCCAAAACAAAATAACCTATCCAAATTGCCACCAGAGCTACTAGCCAGGCTAAAAGAGATAGAAAAAGACTCACCCCAGTTCAAACAACTAGAGGCGATTGAAGATATCGCCGACATTGTTCAGGATATACACAGTGCGAGCATAGACAGCTCAGAATTGTTAGAGTCAGCGTTCAAACAAGTTGGTGCAATCTTAGTTGACTCAAGGGAGAGTCTCAAGCAGATAGCTGACAAACAAGACCCCAAACAACCTGATGTGGTCAAACCAATAGTCAAAGCTATTGAGGTTATGCAAGCGAGTATCGCTAAAGAACTTAAAAACATTGATGTTAAGCCACAGATAAAGCTCCCTGAGCTACCCACACCTTCTGTAACAGTTCAACCGACTGATGTGGTCATTGACTTGTCTAAACTAGAAAAAGCCCTTAAAACGCTTGAAAAGGCTGTTGTAGGGCAAATTAAGGCTATACCTGAAGTAAAACTAACTAATATTAAGCCTATAACCGAACTCCAGAAAGAGTCTAACGAGTGGCTAGAGAGTATAGATCACGCCGTCAGGCTTAAGCCGACTTTCCCTAACACTATGGCTATTGGTAATATGCCAAATACTTTCCCTTTGCCAAATGACCAAATGACAGCGTTGACACCTCAAACCTATAAGCTTTTACTAGACGATACATCAACCCCGAACGTGACCTATGTAGGTAAGGCAGCCATAGGCTCTGCAACCAGTGCTTCAGCCTGGCAAATACAGAAAATAGACGAAACATCAGGTATGAGCATTACTTGGGCAGGGACAGGCTTATTCACAGTTAAATGGGACGATAGGACAACAGAAACTTATGCATAAACCGATTAACCGAAGATATCAC
>ERZ724505.794-NODE-794-length-18872-cov-9.146570_pt1 | contig 18872 bp, 20 predicted proteins | sample MGYA00376038_ERZ724505 | MGnify/ENA primary metagenome ERZ724505 (study PRJEB28724, sample SAMN07190884) | wastewater metagenome | isolation source: effluent of sewage treatment plant in Hong Hong | place: Hong Kong | collected 2016-03-17 ... | reverse complement strand
GGGCGGTGGGTTCGCCGGTTTCGGGGTGGGGGAGGCGGACGAGTCGGCCGCTGGGGCTGGTGGGGGAGGCTTTGACGGTGGCGATGCAGGTGATCACCGGGCCGTTTTGCAGTTCGGTTTCTTCGAGGGCGGCCTCGATGCAGCCGAGGTGGCAGGGCGCGTGGTCGGCGAGCTGGGAGAGGAGCATGCCGGGCTGGTGGAGATGGTAGGCGTGGTAGCGCCCGAGCGGTTCGTTGCATTGCGGGCAGGTGAAGGTGCCGAGGTGGTGGGCGATGGTGGGGAGGAGCATGGTGGGTGTGGGGGGAGACTTGGAGACTGGGAGAGGGGGAGACTAGGAGACGACGGCGGGTTTTGTTGTGACGGTGGGGCGTGGGGGGAGCTCGCCGCCGAAGGCTTTGAAGGTCTGGAGGAAGGCGGCGCTGCCTGGTGTGGGCGGGGGCTCCTCGGGCGGTGGCTTGGGGAGGACCTTGAGGTTGGGGCCGGCTTTGGTGCCGTCGGGGTTGAGTTTGGGGGAGCCGGACTGTTTCCAGTGGGTGGTGGCGCGGTCGAGGTTGGCCGCGATGTCGGCGATGAAGGCGGTGCGGCGGGAGGTGGCGCGGGCGGCTTCGCGGCCGGCGTTGGCGTTGCTGGCGCTGTGGACCCATCGGAGCCAGAAGGCGAGCATGCGCCAGTCCTGGTCCTCGAGCGCGGTCAGGTTGTGGTAGTGCTCGGTGATGGCGTGCTCCTCCTCGGCATTCCAGTGCGGGAGTTTCGCCCAGGCGGGGCGGAGGGCGTTGATGCGGCGCTGGAGGGCGAGGATGGTGTCGAACTGGTCGGGCTGGTAACCGGCGGCGGATGGGGCTGGGTTTGCCGGTGGGTTTTCCGTGTCGGCGGGGGGGATTTTTATTGGGGGGTTGGGGGGTTGAGGTGAGGTGAGGTGAGGGCTTTCGTTTGGGTTCTCGGTGGCGGAAGCGAGCGGTAAGGGTTGGGAAAGCGGTGGGTTTTCGGCGGGTTCTTGGTTTCTGGTTTCTGGTTTCTGGTTTCCAGAGCCGGGCGGGCGTCCGCCTTTGGAGCCGTTGGCGGCCTGTTTGGCGCGGTAGGCGAGCTGCTCTTGGCGGATGGTTTCGAGGCGGGCGTTGATCAGGTTTTTGCCGTCGGGTGCCAGCTGGAATTTTTCGAGGATGGGGCCGTGCTTGGCTGCCGGGAGGCCGGTGAGGCGGGCGAGGCGGTCGGGCTCCGGCGGGATGCTGCCCTGCTGCCATTGGTGGGCCAGGAGGCGGATGAAGCCGCCGACTTCGGCCGGTGTCATGAACACAGTGCCGGCGAGGAAGTCGGCGGGGTAGAACTGGAAGGCGGGGCTGGTTTGCACGCGGGGGCGGGAGGGGAAGACTTTGAGACTGGGGGACTAGGAGAGGGGGAGGTCGGCGGGCATCTTGTCGGGCTCGCGAGAGGTCCAGACGACTTCCTCGATCTGCTCCGGCGCTGGTGGTTTGATGAGGGTGCCCGCATCGGTGCGATCAAAGTCGGGGAAGGGCACCTTGTCGTGCTCTGTGTAGAATCGGTGTTCCTGCGGCACCTTCCAGGTGTGATCGGTGATGCGGACGACTTCGAGTGTGAGGTCATCGGTGGGTTTGATGTCGTCGTGCTGCATCGTCAGTTTGGCCTCTTTGATCTGGTCGATGACGCTGCGCTGGTAGCCGTAGTGGTCCCAACTGGTGCCACTGTCGGCCGAGTTTATCTTTTTACCTTTGTGGCGAATCACGATTTTCGCACTGTATTCCTTGAAGAGGAAGAGGCGAGGGACGCGATGGAGGCTGTGTTTGGCAAAGCCGGGCTCGATATAGGTGCCGGAGCCGCGGATGTAGGTGCCTGGGGGCGGGATCTGGGTGCCATTCGGGAGGCGTGGCTCCAGTGGCAGAGCGGAGGGGACGAGCCATTCGAGGTTGGCTTTGGCGCATTGGGCTTTGAAGGCGTCCTCGGTATCCCGGACCCCGCCGATGTATTCGATGCCGCGGCAGCCGGCGGCAAGATACCAGAGCGTGCGAACGTCCTCGTGTTTGCTGTTGGGGTCGGGAGGCTCGGCGCGGGTGTGGCAGATGTCGCGGCAGGGGGGCTCGCTGGGGTCGTCACCGCGGAAGCGGAAGTCCGCGAGGCAGACGATGCGGTGGCCTTCCTTCATGAGGGCGATGAGGCGGTCGTAGTCGCGGGAGGTTTGGTAGGGGTGGGATATGGTGACTTTATTGACCGGATTGACGGGTGGGGCGGCGGCGAGATATGGCGCAGCGGGTGCGGGCGTGGATAAGGGCCTGGACGTGTCCGATGTGGAGGCGGCCTTGGCTGATGAGGTAGCCGCAGTTGTTGCGGACGTGACTCCATGAGTCGGTGGCGAGGTGGCCGTTGCCGCCGAGTTCCTGGCAGAGGGTGGCGGCTTCGCACCAGTTGAGGCGGCAGAGTTCGGCCAGCGTGGGGCTGCGCATGGGCAGCATGGAGCGCATGAGGGTCCAGAACTCGGGCGGGCCAGCTCTTCCTCTTTGACCAGCCCAACAAGACGCAGCATGGAGCGCATGAGGGTCCAGAACTCGGGCGGGAGCTGCTCGACGAGGCGCTGGTCGGGGGCGTTGAATTCGTGGAGGGGGCGGCGGGGCATAAGTGTGTGGTCGATGGTGGTGGGGCAGGAATGCCCCGGTTACTTGGTCTGTCGGCGGCGGTAGAGTCTGCAGACGTGGTCTTTGAGGGCGGGGGCTTTTTCGCGGGGGTGCGCTCCGATGCGGACGAGCTGCTCGACGATCTCCTTGGGCTGCCAGCCCTCCGCGAGCAGGTGCTCGATGGTGGGATCGAGGTGGGCGTAGCGGGTGCGGGTGCGGCAGCCGGGACGTTTCCAGGTGCGGGCAGCGGCGAGGAGTTCTTCGGCGGTCATAAGCGAGACTCGGAGACTTTGAGACGGGGAGCCTGGGAGACGGTCTTACCGGCGGAAGGCGTGGCGGTCGCCAGCGGCGAGGGCGAGGAGGGAGTGGGAGAGGCCGGATTTCATGGATGGGGAGGCGGAGGAGGATTAAAAAAGCAGGGCGGTGGGATGCGGTCAGACATGGGGTCCACCGCCCTGCGGGTGGGGCGGGGGTGTCCCGATTATTTGCCGCTGGGGGTGATGGGGGCAGCGGGGGCCTCGACGGCCGAGGTGATGAGGATCTGGCCGAGCTGCTTGGCGGCTTCGGCTTCCTCGGGCTTGATGGCTTTGTGGGCGACGAGGAGGTCGAGGCCGGTCTGGCCGATGGCGACGGCCTTGGCGGTGTCCTGCGGGTTTTTGCAGGAGACGAGCACGGACGCGCAGGCGAGGGCGTGGACGGCGACGAGGAGGGAGATGATGGTGTTTTTCATGGGGATGTTCTGGTGCGTTGTTTTTTTGGTTGTTGGTTGTGTGCCTCGTTAGATGGCGAGGCGGGAGATGAGGGTTTCGAGCATGCCGTTGAGGTTCATGGTGTGGCTTACGCGGTCGCTGAGGCGGCTACTGATGAGGCAGTGGACGCCGGGCAGAGCGGTGTCAGAAATGGGGTTGGGGTGGTCCTCAGAGAGCACCGGGGCCAGGAAGTCGCCAAGCTGGCGGATCAGTTTCTCGGTGGTGTCTTGGGCGCTGCTGAGGAGATCGAGGTGGATCTGGACGTTGGAGGGTGGAGAGGTAGCGGGAGAGAGGGAGCCGGTGAGTTTGGCGTTCATGAGGTGACGGGATTGACTTCGTTGACGGGGTGCCCGGTGGTGCGCGACCGGGCGGCGCGGGGAAAGGCGGGCAGGAGTGCCCGCCTCACTTTTTAGGCATCGATGTCGATGTTGATGATTTGCGGGCTCGGTGCGCTGGGGGGGGTGCCGAGGTAGATGGTGGCGATGCCGTCGAGGTCCTTGCGGAGGCTGGCGACTTCCTCAGCGAAGAGAGTGTCGGCGATCTCTTCGAGGTGGCGCAGCTCGAACCAGAACACGATGTGCTTGGCTCCGGTGGGAGCTCCGGCGCTGTCCTTGGTATCGACGGCGCGGTGGAAGAGGCGTGCGCGGATGGCGATGGGCTCGCCAGCCTGCCAGAAGGGGATGGCGAGGGTGAACTCCTCGATGACCGGGGTGCCGACGTCTCCTTTCTTCTCGTCAGAGAAGACCAGCGTGGTTTCGCCGCTGGTGGCCTTGATGCTGCTCTTGAAGGCGACGTTGGAGAAAAACTCCATCTTCTCAGCGAAATCGACGACGAGGGCGGCGGCGGGGTCGGCGATGTCCTTTTTGACCTCGTCGAGGAACAAGGCGAACTCGTCCTGCTTCATGCGCTTGCCGTTCTTCTCCTTCCAGCGGGTGAACTGGTGGCTGGGCTGGTAGGTGACGCGGGCGGTGTGATCCAGCCAGCGGGGCTGGTGCTCGTTGTGGTAATCGAGATAGGCCACGATGCTGGTCTTGGAGCGGTCGCAGAAGATGACCGGGCGGTGCTTGGGTTTGCCCGCGGCTTTCTCGGGCTGGACTTCGTCGTCCTTGGCGGTGCAGGTCTGCTCGGCGACGTAGCGGGCGAGGTCGCCGGCGGAGAAGAGGGCGAGGTGGGCGTTGAAGCGGCGAGGGGCGGACTCGAGGTGGTCGAGGTGAGCGGCGCGGTGGCCGGTGGGGATGATGAGGACCTTGGCTCCAGAGGAGGTGGTGATCTCTTTGACCTGGTGGTTCTGGCCGAGCAAGTAGGCGGCTTCAGCGGCGACGGCGGCGTTGGAGGCGGCGTTGAGGGCGATGGGGGATGTGGATTCGGGTTTCATGGGTGGTATGGGTAGGGGACGTTATGGACGGGATTGACTTCGTTGACGGGGGTGGGTGGTGTTACTCTTGTTCTTGTTCGGTTTCGTTGGGGTTCAGGACGTTGCGGGCCGGCTTGGCCTGCACGTCGATGATTTTGGTGGCGACGGGCGTCGATTTGACGACGCGGAGGTCGAGTCGGCGCTGGTTGGGGTCGTGGGCGGTGAGCTGGCCGTCGTGGCTCATGAAGAGGCTAGTGGAGGTGCGCACCTCCTTCGGGATCTTGGACGAGACGCTGGCGACGAGTTCCATGCGGCCTTGACCGCCGGGCTTCATCTTGATCTTGAGGTTCACCTCGGCGGCCTTGTTGAGGTTGAAGGAGGCCATGACCGCCTCGCGGAGGTGGTCGTTGAGGTCGAGGAGGACGCATCCGCCTTCGAGGCGGCAGAGGGTGGCGACGGCCGGGGACTGGACGGCGGCGAGGGGAAGGTCGGACGGGAGTTCGACCTCCATGACTTCGAGGGATTGCTCGGCTTGGCGATTGGGGGCGAGTTCGGTGGGCATGTGTGGTTTAGGTTTCGAGTTTCTGGTTTCTGGTTAGCAGGCGGCGATGACAGCGACGCCTGAAATAGTGATGCCCAGCCAGATGAGGAACCAGCGCAGGATGGTGCGTGCGTCTTCGGTGGCGGGGTCGAGGAAGGGTGGCATGGGGGGGGGTGGAGAGCGGAGAGTTAGACGGGGCAGGAATGCCCCGGTTACGGGGGGAGAAGGCGAGCGGCGATTAGACGCAGCCGGACCCAGGCATCGAGGCATTCGTGGTGCGCGAGGTCGCGAGCCCAGCGGGCGGCGTGGCGGTCGAGGAGGTCGAGGAGACTAGCGGCGATGAAGAGGGGCTGGTGGGCGGCGAGGGCGCAGAGCCAGAGGGTGAGGTGATCAAGGCCGTCGTAGGTGGGCGTCCAGTGGCAGGCGTAGTAGAGGGCGGGGTGGGCGCTGAGATGGTAGGCCGCGGGGCCGAGGACGAGGAGGCACATGATGAGGCCGAGGAATCCGTTGGCGACGGGCTCTACCCATGGGTAGGCGACAATCAGGAGGAGGCAGGCGAGGCAAAGAGTGATGCGGATGATCCGGGAGAGCATGGAGCGTGTGTGGTGACTTTATTGACCGGGGTGACCGGATTGACTGATGGGTGAGCCGAAGTCCCAGCGGAGGGTGGGGTGATGGGTGAAAGTTTCGCGCCCAAGGCGCTGGGTGGCGAAGGGGTTGTGAAAGTAGCTATGGCCGGCGAGGGGGATGGCGGCGTGGGTGGTGTCGCCGTCCCAGTATTCGGCGTCGCCGGCGGGGTCGAAGACGAGAGCGGAGGCGCTGGCGGGGATCTCGTGGGACTCGCCATCCAAGGGGCCACCGAGAAGGTGGACGACCTGGGTGGCGGTATAAGGGGTGGGTGGGGTGGCGTGCATGGCGGTCAGACGGTGAGGCCGAAATGGCGACGGGTGATGTAGAGATGGTCACCGAGGGGAGAGTGACCGGTGATGTCCGCGGGGTCGGGGGAGGTGGTCCAGAGTTCGGCCTTGGGCGCGACGGCCTCGATGGTGGTGACGAGGGTAAGGACGGCGTCGGCGGTGCCGACCTGCTCGTGCGCGAGGCGGGGTGGGTATTCATCCCGGAAGGCTTTGAGGAGGTCTTTGGCAAACGCGATTTGGGAGGTGTCGAGGGGCATGGGGGGCGCGGGTGTGTGGTGACGAGATTGACCGGAGGGACCGGATTGACGGGTGGGGCGCTAGGCGGCGACCTGCTTGGCGAAGCGGGGGCCGAGGTTCGAGGCGATGATGTCGGCGACGAGCTTGGCGGGGGTGCGGCGGGTGAGGTGGGCGGCGGCCTTGAGGTCTTCGAGGAGGGCCTTGTCCGCGGCGAGGAGGCCGGCGTGCTGGAGGGCGACGGCGCGGACGATGGGGCGCTTGCGGGTGAGGGTGTGCGTGGGCATGGCAGAAGTGGGGTAAGACTTTGAGACTGGGAGAGGGGGGGACTAGGAGAGGGGCTGGCAGGCGCGTTCGTAGCGGGCGCACTGCTCGGTGGTAAGGCGGCGGGCGCGGGTGGCGGGGTGCAGCGGGCAGAGGGAGACGAGGGGCAGGTCGTGCGGGCTGCGGCGGATGATGCGGGCGGCACGCTGCTGGGAGGCGACGCTGGGGCGTCCCGGGAGGATGATTTCGACGCTGCCGTGCCGTGGCAGGCCGAGGATGGGGGTGCGGCGCTGGGTGCCGAAAGCGTAGGTGTGGTAGGTGCGCGGGCGTTTCATGGGCTTGACGGGGTGAGGTTTTGGGGGAGTCTGGGGGATGACCGCGGTGGAATGGCTGGCCTTGCTGCTCGTGGCACCTGTGGTGCTGCGGCTGGCGTGGCGTGGCTGGCGCGGTCGGACAATCGTTGTGCCGCGCCGCCCATCGGGCGACTTGGTGGCAGGTGATGATGACGAGTGATTCATACGATTCTCGGACAACGATAATCGGAGATTCCCGGCGGAAGTCAAAAACAATTTGCGTTTATCTCATCGTGTCCGATTTTTGGAGGACTTATGAATGAACATTCACTTGCCCCGGTGACTGGTCGTGAGCTGCGCGAATGGCGCGAGGCTCGTGGCTATTCGCTCAAGGCGTTGGCGGAGAAACTGGGGATCAAATCGGCCAGCACGATCAACGTGTGGGAGGATGGGCAGGATATTCCCGAGGTGTCGCAGAAGGTGCTGCGCTGGTTGATCCGCGGCGAGGTGCCGTTTGAGGCGGAGCCGGGCGATCTGGGCTCCAGTGTGCGCGAGGACATCGGCGCGGTGGAGATGACCGTGGACGCGTTTGAGGAGTGCCTGCGTCGGTCCCGTGAGGCGGGGTTTGCGAGCGTCACAGAGTGGATCGCGGCTTTGGTGCGGGAGGAGCTGGGGATCAAAGCAGAAGGGGAGACTTTGAGACAGGGAGACGGGGAGAAGAGGCTGGCGCGGCGGGAGGTGAAGTATCCGCGTGGGGCGGAATGAACAACGCGACAAAACCCGAGGCTGACTTTATTGACCGCATTGACCTGATTGTATGAAAGCCCGTGCGCCCATTTGGAAGAAGCTGGTCGAGGAACACCTCGCGAAGGGGATGTCGCACCGGGAGGTGGCGGAGGTGGTGGGGCTGCCGGTGGGGACGGTGAAGACGTGGAAGCACCGGGCGGCCAGACGGGGAGACTTGGAGAAGGGTGGGCTTGGAGACATGAAACCAGCGATGAAACCGGCTCTGGCGAAGGGGAAGGCTGGGGAGATGAAACCGGGCACGAAACCGGGACCGGTGATGTATCGGGGCCTGACGGCGCGGGACATGCCTGGGCGGGACCGGGTGCAGAAGCAGCTTAATTTCGCGGCCTTCCGGCGGGATGCATATCCGCCGGCGACCTGGAAGATTCCGGGGTATTTGGAAGGTGCCGAGCTGGCGAAGGCCATGCTGGAGGCGTGTGAGAAGTTCAAACCCAAGATGAGGAGGGGCAAGGTATGAAGGAGGATGAGACTTTGAGAGGGGGAGACGGGTGGTCGAGGCCTCAGCCGACCGATTTGATGGTCGTGGAGGTGCGGAGGGCGTGGTCTGACGGGTCCGACGTTTCGGACGGGTCGGAGGCTCCGAGTCTCCCAGTCTCCTCTTCTCCTGGTCTTCGTTTATGGCTGCCGGGGTATCATACGCCGTCGTTGAACCGGACGGCGGGGAAGCACTGGGCCAAAGTGCGGCGGATGCGGCTGGAGACGGCGGAGGCGCTGTATGAGGCGCTGCGCTACACCAAGGAGCCCAAGGAGTGGATACCCAAAGCCGCGCAGGTGCTGTCGAAGATCCTGCTCAAGGTGCCGCTGGAGACGCGGCGGGGGAAGAAGCCGGACAAGCCGAAGGTGCCAGCGTATTTGCGGATCGAGCGGGTGGCGTGCGTGCTCCTCGATGAGGAGAACTTCAAGGGAGGCACGAAGGGCCTCACGGATCTGCTGCGCTACGCGTTCCCGACTGTGCTGCTGGACGATGGGCCTGGGTATGTGGTGATGGAGCACGTCCAGACGAAGTGCGCGAAGCGGTGTGAGGAAGGGACGTGGGTGGAGCTGAGGCTGGGGTGAGTTCGAGGGTCATGGTGGGGAAGAAGGGGAGACTTTGAGACTGGGAGCGGGGGAGACAGGCAGAGGGAACTGGGCGGCGATGAAGGCACCGGGGGTTTTGTGGCCGGCGGCTTTGGCGAGGCGGATGAGGTGCCGGCGAAAAGCCGCGTTGGGAAGGGTGAGGGTGAGGGTGACGGCGTGGTCTTTTTTGGGTTTGCGGGGGCGGCCTCGGCGGCGCTTTGCGCCGGATTTGAGAGACTTGGAGACTGGGGGATGGGGAGACATGGAGAGGGGAAGGAGACGTTGTTGACGGGATTGACCGAATTGACGGGGTTCAGGCGTCAGATTTCGGCGTGGAGGGCGTGGAGGATGGGGAGGAAGGCTTGGGGGACGATGGCGTTGCCAGTGCAGCGCGAAGCGGCTTCAGCCAGTTTGGCGGGTATCCCATGAGCCAGCACAGGAATTCCGGTGTGAGCTTCATGCCACCACTGGGGGGAGGAGACGCGTCCGCGAAGATCACGCGGGGCAGTTGGTCGAGCCTCGGGGTGCCGTCTTTGCGGCTGGCGGACATGCCGGGGGTGTCTTTCCAGTCCCTGGTCGTCGGAGTGGGGAGCAGTTCGGCTTTCACCCGGCCCGGCAATTTCAATATTTTGGTCTTGTTCCTGCCGTAGCAGTAGTCGCTGCCTTTTCCATCGTTGGCGATTGGGGTGGGGAGAGCCCATTTGCAGTGTTTGTTCGGTTTGTTGCGGGCGATGGCCAGCAGATCTCCCCTGCCGCCCCTCTGCCCATCCTGAGCGGTGGGTGTCGGCAGCGATGAGGCAGAGTCGCTCGCGGAGGTGGCCTGCACCCACGGCGGCTGCGGGAAGGATTCCCCAGAGCACATCATACCCGCACGCGGCCAGTCCACCGAGGATTCCTGCGAAGGCGCGTCCAGACTCAAGGCTAAGGAGAGCTGGCGGGTTTTCAAAGACTGCGAAGCGGGGTCGAAGCTCGCGAACGATGCGGAGGGTGTCAGGCCAGAGCCAGCGGTCATCGGCGCTGCCCAGCCTTTTTCCAAGGAGGCTCGCAGGCTGGCACGGCACGCCGCCTGTAAGGAGGTCAACCGGTCCAAGCGCCGAGTGAAGTCCGATGGTGCGGACGTCGCGGAGGTTGGGGACGTGGGGCCAATGGTGCGCGAGGACGAGGGAGGCGTCAGGGTCGGGCTCGGCATGGGCGATGGTGCTGAATCCGACGGCTTCGGAGGCGAGGGAAAAGCCTCCGATGCCGGTGAAGAGGTCGAGGTGGGTGGGGGAATCGAAACTGGGAGAGGGGGAGACATGGGAAGACATGGGGACCGTGTTGACCGGATTGACTTTATTGACGGGGTGCCACCGGGAGGTTTTCGGATTCGAGGGCTTCGGGGCTGAGGTGGTTGAACCAGTGGGCGAGGGCGGTGAAGGGGGCGTCGCCGGTGTCGGTGGTTTCGAGGCACATGGCCTGCGCCCATGGATTGTGCAGGGTGACGACGGGCTTGACGTGGTGGATGTCAGTGGGGGCGTTCATGTGAGAGGGTTTTGTTGCGACATAGATATATAAGGGCAATCTCATTTATCTCAACGAGAAAAAGCATTTATTTCAGTGGGGAAAATAGGAGAGCGCAACAAGGGGGTGCTTGTTGCGCTGTTGACTTTATTGACGGGATTGACCGGAGGGACAGGCGCGGGCTAAAGCCCGAACTACAAACGAAGACGGCCCGCCTTTTGAGGGGCGGGCCGTGGGGTGGGGAGAGGAAGCCGCACAGGGGACTGTGCGGTCCACTATGGGGTGCGGGCGCGGGCGATGATGCTGGGGGCGGTGGCTTTGATGCGTTGGTATTCTTGGAGGGCGTTTTCCAGTGCGGCGCGGGCTTCGCCTTTGAGGCTGGCGCGGAATTGGGCCTGGGCGTCGGGGGCGGTGATGCCTTTGGCCTTGTTGCCGCCGATGAGCTTCAGCGGATCGCGGTAGAAGAGGAGTTTGTTCACGTCCTGCTCGGTGCGGACGGGGCGGCCCATCTTGTCGAGGGCGTTGAGGATGTTCTTGATCGCGGCGGGGTTCGGGTTGTCCTGGGCGAGCTGGGCGAAGAGGGCCTTGCGGGCGCGGCTGGCGGGCGTGGTGCTGCCGTAGTCCATGCCTTCGGTGACCTCGTAGCCGTGGGCCTTGCGCCAGTCGTCGGCGAGGCGGTAGAGGTCGGGGGTGGCGTTTTTGACGTTGAGGCCGGCGACGCTGCGGATGACGGCCTGGGCGGGGTCGTAGGTTTCGAGCGTCTTGTTCGTGGCGCGGTCGCCGGCACGCATGAGGGTATTGAAGGCGGTGCCACCGGGGGCGAGTGGCGGCAGGGCGACGCCGGCGGCGTGTTTGGCGTAGGCGGTGATCTTCTCGAGCGGCGTCATGCCGAATTCGGCGATGGGGCGGCGGGTGAAGGCGTCCTCGTTGTGCCTCCAGGCATCGACCAGGGAAAGCACGGGGCCGCCGGAGACGATGCCGCGCCAGAAGCGGTTCCAGGGGTCCTCGTCGGCCTCGGTGACGACGACGCGGGTGCCGAGGAGGTCGGCGAAGGGCATGATGGCGCTGATGTCGAACTGCTGGACGGCTCCCTGGGCGCTGCGGAAGGGCAGCAGCATGGAGAACAGCGGGGTGTCCGTGGCGAAGAGTTTCCCCTTCCCTGCCATGTCTTTCTGGATCTCCTCCATGTCGTCGTCATCGAGGCCGAGGGCCATGGCGCCGAGGGCGGTGATGAGGGCCGGGAAGCTGAGGGCGGCGGTGAGGGCCAGCGGGCGCTCGGCGACGGCGGTGCCGAGGATGCGGGTGGACTCGCGGAAGAAGGACACGAAAGGGTTCACGAAGCGGCCGACGGCGCGGGTGGTGCCGGACTGGCCGAGGCGGTCGTAGTAGGGGAACCATTTGCGGACTTCGTCCGCAGCCCTGCGGGCAGACTCGGAGACTGGGAGACCTTGAGACTGGGAGAATTCAGCCTTGTGCTTGAAGTAGGCGGCGGACTTGAAGAGGTCGTCGGGCAGGCGGCGGAGGGAGGCGAGGAACTCGTGGGAGCCGTGCAGGGACGCGCCGAAGCCGAAGAGCAGGCGCTGGACGAAGCCGGGGTTGTATCCTTCGACGGTTTTGGGGTCGGGCAGGAGGCCTTTCAGGCGCTCTTTCACCAGGCCGGTGTAGGCGTCGCCACCGATGACCTGCTGCTCGATGAGTTCGGCAAAGTCTTTGCCGCCGGTGCGGAGGGCGGCGATGGCCTGCTGGTAGTAGGGCCAGTTGCCGGGGTTCCAGATGCTGGAGCCGGCGAGGTAGGCGAACATGGTGTTGCCGACGGCATCGCGGACGTGGGAGCCGGGGTTCCAGACGAGCTTCCCGGCCTTCCATTTGCTCAGGATGGCATCGTAGAACTGGAGGCCGGCGTTCGGGACATCGACGAGGTCGAGGATCTGCGCGGCGATGTCCTTGCGGACGTGCTTGCCGGCGAGGGGGCCGAAGCGCGAGGTGTCTGGGATGGCGGTGAAGCCGGTGAGGGACACGTCGCTCACCCATTCCGGGTGGGCGGCGGTTTTCTTTAGCAGCTCCATGGTGGCGGCGTTGTGCGTCTGGCCGAGGACGTAGCGGGCGACGGCATAGACGGGGTCTTTGACGAGCTTCGCGGGCTCGAAGGGGTCTTTTGGCAGGAAGCGGGCGGCCTGGTAGTGGAGGGCGGATTTGATCAGGCGGGCGACGGCGGGGCTCACCTTGGCGGTGAGTTCCATCTCGGCCGAGGTGAGCTTCTTGATGTCGGCACGGACCTCGCGGCGGGTTTTGGCGTCGAGGGCGTCGAGGAGGGTTTTGGTGTGCGGGTGCTTGTTGTCCTCCTGGAGGGCCGCCAGCGCGTGCTGACGGATGAGTTGGTGGTAGAACGCGTCGCGGGAGGCGGCGTCGCGGAAACGCCAGCGATTGCGTTTGCCGCCTTCGTCGCGGGAGACGGTGACGAACTGGCCGGTCTTGTCCTTCCGGGTGGTATCGACGATGTGGTAGGCGGTGGAGCGCTGCTGGAGCAGGTCGCGCACACCGAGCTTGAACGCGGCGAGGAAGCTGCCGGCGGACTCGCGGGCCTCGTCCTCGGTGTAACGGGGCATCCAGCCGTTCGTCTGCAGTTCCTCGAAGGTGTCCGGGTTCATGAGGCCCTGGCGGACGAGTTCGGAGCCGGTCTGGCGGAGGAGATCGCGCAGGCGCTGGCCGAGGCGCTGCATGGCCGGTGGGAGCGTGGCCATGGGGATGCGGCCCTCCATGGCGTCGAAGAGCTGGGCGCGGGCGGCCGGGTTCTCGGCGAACTCCTTCGGGTAGGCGAGGTCGGAGAGGCGCGGATTGCCGGAGAGGGCGCGGATGAGGTCGTTCGCGGTTTCCTGTCCGTAGGCGGTTTTGCGCTGCATCTCGTGGTGCAGGGCGAGCCATTCCCGCGGCAGGAGGGCGGTGGGCAGGATCTGATCGACGAGGCCCTTGATGGACGGCGCGAGGCCATCCGGCTTGTCGAGCCAGGTTTCCACGGCGGTTTTGGCGCTGCGGATCTTCGGGCCGGCGAGCTTGTCGAGCTGGGCGGCGAGGCGTTTGTCGAGGTTGTTCGAGCCGAAGGTGGCGAGGGGCTGCTGGATGCCGAGGGCTTCGGTGAGGGTGTTCGCGACCTGGAGGGTGCGCTCGGTGCCGGAGGCGACGGCGGCGGCGCTGCGGGTGATGGCGGTGCCGATAGGAATGCGCAGGCCAGCAAACAAGGGCTGGGTGGTGAATTCGTGTTGTTTGTCGATTTCACGCAAGGCTTCCAGATATGCTTCCTGCTTGGTGGGGAATTCGTTATGGCTGATGGGAACCCAGGCGTCATTGGCCCAATCGCCTTTGGGGGCGTATTCAGGCGTGGTGATCTGCTGGGAGAACAAGGTCACGCGCCATTGATCGCCTTTGCCTGGGATGCGGGTGACAGCGCGGGCCTGCCGGTAAGGGCGTTTGGAATGGCCGGTTTTAATGCCTGAGACGAACAGCCCAAGGTTGCCTTGTTTGGCGGCAAACTCAGCGGCAGCCTGCTCCCACGAAGCAATGTCGCGGTGCCAGCGCTCCCATTCGGCATCGCGTTCTTCTTTGGTGCCTTTCCAGGTTTGGTATTGGTCCATGTCCGGCTTGATGGGAAACGCTGCCGAAGTGGTCTGGCCGAGGCGGTTGGAGGCGGCCAGCGTGCCACCTGCGGCACGGGAAGATTCAAAAGAGGTGTCTATTTGCGAAGGCGTGCGCGTAAAAATAATCGTCGTGGCACCTGCTGGGAAATCATCCGTGTATTGAACCGCGTCAAAATCCGAGTCCTCAAGCGCACGTTTTACTTTGCTACTTTCCTCCCATGGATAATTCCAACCATTTGAGTGCCATTCATCCGCTTTATCAATCGCTTCTTGGCCTTCAAGACCTAGCGCTTCTGCCAGTTTTTTAAATTTATTGCCAGAAGTTAAATCAAGGACATTACCGGCATCAATTCGCAGCTCTCGAACAGTATCGCCACCAAAACCCGGATTGTCAGTATAGGCTTCCGCGACACTGCGTTCTGGCGTAAACGACGCCCACGGTTTGACTCCAACTTCATCTGCATCGCCAGCGCGATAGATGGTCATGGGATTCCTCGCCTCCGCCTCAGAAAGACCGCCCGGCGAAGGCTTATTGGATTGGGCGGCCCCGGATGCGGATGCCATGGGGGAAGTCTGCTCCTTCCGGTCGCTGCTGGCAAGGGCGGGTTTGACGCTGCGGAGCTTCGGGCCGGCGAGCTTGTCGAGTTGGGCGGCGATCTTCTTGTCGAGGTTGTTGCTGCCGAAGGTGGCGAGGGGCTGCTGGATGCCGAGGGCGGTGGTCAGGGTGTTCGCGACCTGGAGGGTGCGCTCGGTGCCGGAGGCGACGGCGGAGGCGCTGCGGGTGATGGCGGTGCCGAGGCGGTTGGAGGCGGCGAGGATGTCGGGGTTTCGTGTGTCCCAGGTGCCGGAGTTGAACTGGCTTTTAATCTGCTCGGGGTGGAAGGCGACAAAAGTGGTGCTTTCAGGGGTGTCGCCGGCGGAGTCCTGGACGTTTTCGATGATGACCCCGTCGTGGCCTTGTTGCTTGGCGTAGGCCGCGAGGGATTCAGTGTCCCACAGCCTGCCTGCATGCTGGATTTGGTCCCATGGTTCACCTTGGGCATCAACGAGGAGCGGGTTTTGGATGGAGAGATAGACTGGGTAAACGGAGGTGTTTTCCGGAAGGTCGTCGGCAAGGATTCCACCAGGGGCAAAATGGGAAGGATCGGAGCCCAGCGCGTAGGCGGAGGCGTTGGCAGGGTCACTGCTGAAATACCATTGAGGAACCTTCCGGTTATCGATGTTCTCGAAGCGGGAAAACACGGCGTTGGAACCGTGGAACACGACGCGAGGGGTGCCGTCTGGGTTTACGATCTTGGATCCAGCGAACCAGCGGTCGAAAGCAGGGGTGCGTGGGGTGGCTCCAAGAGGGACCGGGTTGACCTCAGTGACGGGTGGTTTGTCGTGGGCGCTGGTGGGGAGGGGGACGGTTTTGGCGAGTTTTTCGAGATGCTCCTTGGTGACGGGCTGGGTGGTGTCTTTGGTGGTGAGCCAGTGCTTGAAGACGGTGATGCTGGTGGGGACGGCGGACTGGAGGCCCTGCCAGCCTTTGGTGTAACTGGCCATGTAGCCGCGGGCGGCTTCGGCGGGGGTGTTGAAGCCGAGCATGATCTTGTGCTCGTCGAAGTGGCCGTTGCCGGGCTTGCGCTGGTTGATGATGAGCACGAGCTGGCTGTCGGGGTTCGGGCCGATGAAGACGTCCACGTGGTCGCCATCGCGGCCTTCGGAGCCGAGGATGTAGCCGTAGTGGTGCGGGAGGGTGATGGACCAGGGCTTGCCGCTGGCATCGGTGCCGGAGCGGACGCTGCCGGCGGGGTTCTCGATGCTGATGCGGAGACCGTGGAGATCGACTTTGCCTTTGGCGTAGTTGCCGGCGCGTTTTTGGGCGTCGGAGGGGGTGGGGTTGGTCTGGGCGGCGGCTTTCGCCACGTCCGTGGCGAGCGGAGAGCGGAGGGCGGAGGGCAGAGGGCCAGAGGTGCGGGTAGGAGTGCCCGCATCACTTGGAGAGCGCTGGGAAGCGGCCAGCGGGTAGTGGGCGAGCATGAGGTCCACGGGGACCACGACACCGTCGGGGGTGATGCGGAAGTTGGCGGGGCGGGCGTCGGCGGCGAGAACTTGCTCTTTGGGGTGCCAGTAGGTCTGGCCCTCCATGCGTTCGTCGCGGAAGACGGTGCCGGTGGTTTCCTCGACGGGCTGGAAGCCGATGGCGGACATGTAGGCATCGATCTGCGGCTGGGTGACGCGCACAGGATTTCCCTGCGCATCGACGGCTTGAGGGATGAAGGGCTGGCTGGAGACGATGACGGGGGAGTCCGTGGCCTCGTCTGTGAATTCGAGGCCGTGCATCTGCCAGTCGGTGCCGGTGAGGCGGGAAAACAGGGCGGTGCGCAGCAGGTATTCCGCCGGGGTGGCGCGGCGGAGCTTGATGCGGCGCAGATCCCCGGTGACGCCGGGGGCGACGTCCTCAGTGGGGACGTAGCCGTAGAGGCCGGGCTTGGTGATCTTGATGACGTGCCTGGCGTCCGGCGACACATAGACGGTGTGCTCCCCGCCGTGGTCGAGGAGGTCGCCTAGCTGAAGCGCAGACGCTTCATCGACTTCCGACTGCGCAAGAAGGCGGCCAAGCTCTGCGCGTTGGCTCTGGCCGTCTCGGGCGATTCGTTCCTCTGTGAACGCTCGATTCGGGCGCGACGCAGTGCCTCCGCCGAAGAGATTTGCGGCATTTTCGCGCTCCCAAGATATTCCCTCATTTGGGCGGTGTTGAGGTAAATGGGAGTGGGTCCACTTGGAGGGGTCGTTGGCATGGGGAAAGATAGCACGGAGTGCGTCCGCGGGCGAGAGGTTTGTGGAGCGATTGGAGGCGAAGAGGGCCTGGCCGGCGCGCTCGATGGTGATCTCTCCGTTGGAGAGCATGCTGGCCCATTCGGTGAGGCGGTTGGGGTTGGGCGAATCGGTGAACCAGATGCCGTGGGTGGGCTGGCCGGTTTTGCGGTTGGTGCCAATGGATTCGACCTTGGAGACGGTGACGGTGGCTCCGTTGGTGGTGTCTCTGAGTTGATCGCCGGCGCGGAGATTGAGCAGGGCTTGCTTGGCCTCCGCGTAAGTCATGGCCTCGTCTGACGGGTCCGACGTTTCGGACGGGTCGGACTGGGTGTCTCCGGCTTCGGCGAGTTCGGCTTCGAGATCGATCTGTTGGATCTCGGGGGCGGTTTCGAGGGGGTCGTCGCCGGGGCGGCGGTCGGCGTCGAGTTCGGCGGCGACGCGGGCGCTGGTTACGCGGTCCCAGCCGGGGCCGCCGGCGAGGGTGGCGTCGAGGGCGGGGGTGCGGGGCTCCGTGTTGCTGCGAGGGCTTTGTCCAGCAGGTCGGCGAGGTTCTGGGGCAGGGGCTGATGCACGGAGTGATTCAGCAGCTTCGCGGCTTCCTCCGGTGTAAGGACTTGGCGTGCGACGAGGTTGTGCTGCTCGATCAAGGTCTTCAATCGGCCGCCGTGGGCCTGTCCGATAGTCAAGTCCTGCTGGGGTGTCGGTTCCATAGTGAGGTGCTCCTTGTGGGGGATTAACGACTCCCTTTTGGAGAATAGCAAGGTATTCCGGGCGCTGGTTCGACCAAAGGACGCCTTTGCCATCCGGGTGGCGCATCCAACCGTCCGGCACGACGCGGGTGGGGTGGGCGTAGCCGAACCAGTGACCTGCATCACCGAACTCCGCGAGGAGGCCGTTGAGCAGGGTGGGGTTCATGTTGTTCGTGGCGATGACAGTGCCGCCGGCGTCGAGGACGGCGCGGTAAACGGGGAGCTTCTGGGCAAGGAGCTTGCGCGGGTTTTTGCCGATGAACTCGGTGATCTGGCCCTGGCTCATGCCTGGCAGCATGGGGCCGGCATCGAGGGAGGCGTATTGGTCCTCTGTTTCCTCACCGGGGAGGTCGGCGTAGTTGCTGTCCTCGAGCAGGGTGACGCGTTTGCCGGACTGGGCGAGCTTGGTGGCGAGGTCGAAGGTCTGGACATCGTTCCAGCCTTTGAGTTGGACGTTCGGACGGCGGAGGAGTTCGGCGAGGCGGGGGAGCTGTTTGGCGGCCTCCGCGCTGGCGGCGGAGTAGGAGCGGTTTTGAAGGCCTCCGAAGAGCAGGTCCGCGAGGCGGCGGCCGACGTCCGTCTGCGGGACGTGGGTCATATCCGTCAGCGTGGTCTGCAGATCGGCGATGGTGGCGGGATCGCCTTCGCGGAGGGCGTTGTAGATGGCGTTGCGATCCGGCTCGAACTCCTGTGAGGAGGCGATGATGACGGGCTTGTCCGTGCGGAGGAGGACGTCGAGGTTCTGGAGGTAAACGAGGCCGCCACCGTAAGGCTCGAGGTAGTAGTCCGTGCGCTGATCGAGATCCGGCGCGGCTTTCTGGATGGCGGCGTTGATGAAGCCGGTCCAGTTTGATTTGTCGCCGGCGAGCGGGAGGAAGCGCACGCCGGGGGATTCCCCGGTGCCGAGGCTGGGCAGGGCGACCTGACGCATGGCGACGTGCGGCTGGCCGTCGATGGCGAGCATGAGGCCACGGCCGCGCATGATGTGCGGGAGGATGACGCCGTCCTGGTTCTTCGTGTCCATGACCGCGACGCCGGGGGCGAAGGGGCCGAAGGTTTCGTCGATGGCCTGCTCCCGCTGCTGGCGGGTGGAGCCGTAGTTTTGGATCTTCTTGTTTGGGTCTTCGGGGAGGACTTCGACGTCGAGGCCGAGGTCGGTGGCGGGGGAAGACGGGGAGACTGGGAGACTGGGAGAAGAGGAGACGGCGGGAGAAAGGCCGATGGATTCCTCGGTGGCGGCGTTGGAGCGGCGGCGGGTTTCGGGGTCGGGCTCGGGGCGGTTGATGATCCGCGGGGCGTAGGGGCGGAGGGCGGAGGCTTCCTCGGCGGCGGTGACCTCGGGGAGGCCTT